>Ga0209575_10000400_pt1 | contig 30087 bp, 25 predicted proteins | sample Medcelwee11metaG_FD_187172 | JGI IMG/M metagenome (GOLD analysis project Ga0209575, IMG submission 187172) | Freshwater pond sediment microbial communities from the University of Edinburgh, under environmental carbon perturbations - Medium... | ecosystem: Environmental > Aquatic > Freshwater >...
CCGCCCGAGCCGCCGAGCCCGCCCGAGCCGCCGAACCCGCCCGAGCCGCCCGAGCCACCCGAGCCACCCGAGCCGCCGGTCGAAGCGTCTTCCGATGGTGTTTCACTTGCGCCATCGTGCACGCACGCGCTTCCAAACCAAACGCAAGCGAGGGCGCCTACGACGAGCGTCGAAAGATGTCTGGGGGAGGGAAGCATGGGACGAATAGGCCGAGGTTGTCGGTCAAGGTTTGGCGACACCGTGGATTCTACCTTTCCATGTCCCAACGTAGACCCCCACCGTATCGTTGGCTACGGGCCACGGGTCGTCGATTCCCGTGACGATCGTCTCCTTGTTCGCGCAATCGGGCAGCTCGCAGCGAACGAGCGAGCCGTTCAGGAAGTCCGGTTGGGGTCCGCTCTTCGCCCAGTAGATGTGTGTCGTGTCCGTCGCGATGCCTCGAACTTCCTCGGTCGTAGTCGCGAGCGAGGTGGTCTGTCCCCCTGGGGTGATTCGGAGCAAGCTTCCGCCCAGCGTGCCCACGAGGAGTCCATCCTTGGTGATCTCGATCTCCGCCGGGGAGTCGAGGGCTCCCGAGAACGGCACCTTGTTCCAAGGGCTGACGCGAGGCACCCGCCACACGTAGTCATCCCCGCCCGCGTAGGGCTCGCTCCAGTACACGGACGTCTCGTCGACCGCGATGCGCGGATACTCCCAGCCCCAAGCGCTCATCTCGCCGTCCGCCATGACCTCGAAGGGCCCCGGTGCAACCTTGGATGCGCGAACGATGCGCTCGTTCATGTTGTCGATCGCATACAGGTCGTCTCCCCACGCGGCAAGGTCGGTGGGGCTGTTCAGGCCCGTGACCAAGGTGATCGGTCCGCCTGCGCACACCAGGTCGGGGCAGTACGAGATCACGTCGTCGGAGCGATCGGCGAAGTAGACTCCGTCCTCGTCCACCAGCAGTCCCGAGGGCATGCCGAGACTGGCGGAGTCCACGAGAACCTCCCCACCCGTCCACGGGTCGATCCTGCCCAGGGAACGCGAGGGACCACCGACCGTGTAGTAGACGAAGCCTCCGAACGTGACCAAGTCGAGAACGTAGCCATCCGCAACGCCCAGCATGAGGAAGGACTTGCACTCGCCGTTCTCACAGTCGCCGCCAAGACAGTCGTGACCGCAGCGACCGCAATGCCTCGGGTCGGTCTGCAAGTCGGCGACACAGCCAGCTTCCGCTACGTCCGGGGACGCATCCTCGGAGACGGCGTCCTCGGCGTCCTCGGCGTCCGGGTTCGGTCCGTCCAGCTCTGCGTCCACCTGCCCGTCTTCGCCCGTCGCATCGACCGCGTCGGGGGTGTCCGCGGCATCAGCAGCATCGGAGGCTTCGCTCTCGTCGGCGGCGTCGCCTGCCACGGCGTCGCTTCCCCCATCCACGCGTCCGAGTTGGTCGTCCGTCTCGACGTCGCTGGGGATGTCGAGCAGAGAGGCGCACGACGGGGTCAAGGCAACGAGCAACCACCATAAGGTGCGGCGCGTCATGGCTAGAACACTCCTTGCACGGCGAGGGCGAACGCGTCACGCCGCGCGGTCACGCCAACGGCAGGCTTCCGCCGCGCGGCTGTCTCGGGGGCGGCGCTCGATGACAAGAAGTACGTCGCAAGACCTCCCACGATCAGCGTCGCACCGAGGCCGAAGGTCACGGTCGAAACCGTCGCGTCCGTTCGTGCTGCGTCGAGGTCGGAGGTCCCCTCGCTCGTGCAGACGGTCGAGTTCGCACGTTGAACGCATCGTCCTTCGTCGAACGCGGCGTCTCGGTTGGACCGGGCCGACAATCCGAACCAGACCCCGGCGCCCGTTGCGAGGACGCCGACGCCCGCCGCCGCCAGGCCGATGACCGGAAGCGCGGACGAGCCGGTGCCCGAGTCGGAGCCTGCGTCCAGGGTTCGTTCGGTTCGAATCGTCTGGTGCGATATTGGGGGCTCGATTGCGGTCGGCTGCAGCGCGGGCACCACGACGGTCAGGAGCGTAGCGGTGCCCTGCACCTCGACAGCGTTGTTCCAGGGTGCGTATCCGGGGGCCTCGACCTTGATCAGATGGGCCCCGTCGTCCACGGGGAGGGGTACGCCCCACGCGGGTTCGGGGATCGGGGTCCCGTTGCGTGTGATCACGAGGTTCGCGGGCCTCGACTCGACGGAGATGACCAGGCGGTTTAGCTTGGGCTCGAGCTCGGCCGCTTTGCGGCGAGCCTGATCTGCCCAGGATCGCCTTCCTGCCTTGTCGCCTTCTGTGGCCGCGCTGGCATACGCCGCCCACGCACTCGCGAGCTTGCCGGAACGCTCGTAGCAATGAGCCAAGTTGAGCATCGTCCCGGGGGCTGGGTCGAGCTGATGGCTGGAGAGCAGCTTCGGGCAGGCTGAGTCGAACTTGCCCGTCTCCATCAGCTCGACACCTTCTTGGAACAGGGCCTCGGCTTGCGCCTGGGTCGACATGTCCTGGGCGATCACGGGTCCTGACAGGGTCGGCACCAGAAGCAGCAAAGCGGTTTGGGGCTTGAGCATGGCTAAAATCGAGTTTTCGGTGGTGAGTCGTCCGTCGGCGGTGCCGACCCTTCCTTGGGTACCGTGAGCCCATCGGAAGCTGGCCTTGTGGATGTCGCGGCGGGACGCGTCGACCTTGGCGGGCTCCTCTCCGCGGGCAGTCTCGAGACCAGAGCCGGATGCGACGCGGTCGGCTCGGGTGGGGCGGAACGTGCTTCGGAATGCGCTTCGGCATTGGGCCCCGCCGTGGGGGGCGCCGCGCTGGCCGACGCGACAAACGCGGGAACGGCTTCGGGCGGGCCAGCGGCCGACAGCCTCACGGGGTCGGCCGCGGGGCCTGACGCGAGAACGACGATCCCCGTGACGACGACAGCCAATCCAAACGCGCCCACGCCCAGCAAGAGGGGAAGCCGCCGTCGCGGCGGGTCGATGCGGTGGCTCGAACCTGTCGAAGTGGACGCCAGCCCCAGGCTGGTTGGGGCGTCGGCAGGACCCGACGCGAAATCAGCATCGGAGACGGGAGGCCCCTCGAGACTCTGTGGGATGACCCGCCCTTCTGCCCGCGCACTCGCCGCAGCGTCCGAGATGTCGGACGAGCTCTCGATGTTGGCGAGCACCTCGGCACGCGCTCGGAGCGCATCGCCACCGAGCGACCGCAGCCATTCGCCCACGACCAGCGGCGACGCCGGTGGAATGCAGTGGGTCAACGCGACCGCCATGGCTCGCGCCGTCGTGAAGCGATGCTCCGGCTTGGCAGCGAGCCCGTTCATGACGATTTCGTCCAGCCCCTCCGGCAATCCTTGCACGACCTTGCCGGGGGCCGTGATCTGCCCGTTCATGACCTGGTAGAGCAACTGCGGCTCCGCTTCCGCCGCCCACAAGCGACGCAGCGTCAGCAGTTCCCAGAGCACCACGGCCGTCGCGTACACGTCCGTCTGGCGCGTGACGTTGCCCAGGAGTTGCTCCGGGGCCATGTAGGCGAGCTTACCCTTGATCTTCGAATCCTGGGTCGTTTGCAGCCGTCCCACCGCTTTCGCCACCCCGAAGTCCAGCACATGCGACGCGCCGTCCACATCCACGATGATGTTCTGCGGGGAGACGTCGCGGTGGACGATACCGAGCGGTTCCCCTCGCTCGTTGGTTGCCTCGTGGGCGGCGTGCAAGCCACGCAGCACGTCACCGATGATGCTCGACACGATCGGCAGAGGGATGCGGTTGCCCTGCTGGGCGCGCTGCACGAGTCGGCTCAGCACCTCCCCGTGCACGTACTCCATGACGACGAAGACTTCCGTGCTGGTGGTCGCGACGTCGAGCGTGGAGACGACGTTGGGGTGAGAGATTCGGGAGACGAGCCGGGCCTCGTCGAGGAGCATCCTCACGAATTCGGGGTCGGTAGCCAGGTGAGGGTGGAGGCGCTTGATGGCCACCGTGCGTGTGAAAGCAGGGCCGCGCATCCTGCCGAAATGCACGGATGCCATGCCTCCGCTCGCAATCGCCTCGTACAGCGCGTAGCGACCGACGACGCATAGCGGAGAGGTTGACCCAGCCGTTTCCACGGCAGGCATTCTACCCCGATCTGGAGGAGGAAGTGGGGCATGTTCCCTGGGCGGCGCAGCCGAGCAACGGCCGGTACGACGTCGACGCTACGCCTCCACCGGGCCACGATCTCGTTGCGGGAGGGGTCGGCGCCGTGACTACCGTGCTACGCTTCCCACGTCGGTTCGGACTTCTCTTGCGCGAAAGGAACTCCATGCGAAGCGCCCCCTGTCTCATCACGTGCTTGTTGCTGACGCTCGGAGCTTGTTCCGGCGAGTCCACCGAAGACCCTGCCGATGGAACAGGCGGCAGCGCCACGGGCGGGACAGGTGGCAGCACCACCGGCGGGACAGGCGGCAGCGCCACGGGCGGGACGGGCGGCGCCACCGGGGGGACAGGAGGCGCCACTGGGGGGACAGGAGGCGCCACTGGGGGGACAGGCGGCAGCGTCACCGGTGGAGCGGGCGGCAGCGGCACGGGCGGGACAGGCGGTGGCGGGGACCTTCTCCTCGGGGACTGCGACAACATCACGGTGTGGTGCACGAACGGTGCGGAATGCTCCTCCGCGTCCCTCCCCGGTTTCTCCGTCTGCGTCATCCCTCCCACCTACTTCGACGAGCCGGGGTGCGGTCCCACGCCTCATCCCGATGGGGTAGGTGAGATCATCCCCACCTGTTGCACGGACGCGGACTGTACCGAGGGGCCAGGTGCCGGACACTGCGTGTACACGGAGCAAGTCACCGGATGCTGCGGTACCCAGGGCGCAACGCACTGCGTGTACGATGCGTGCGAGTCCGATGCGTCCTGCGGCGGCGACGAGATATGCCTGCCTGGAGGCGCGCATGGCATCGAGGCCAGCACCTGTGTGCCAGCCACCTGCCTGGCCGACAGCGATTGCGATGATTCCCAGGGCGGCGAGTGCCGCCTGCTGGGACGCGGGTCGTTCGTGGCTCTCGTCTGCGCCTACCCCGAATCCTCGTGCCGTCAGGACAGCGATTGCACCACGGGCCCTTGCGGGTCCGACTGGTGCGCCCCCCGTTGGACTTCTGACAGTCAGGGCTGGGTTCTCGCGGACGATGTGGAATGCCACGAGGACGACTCGTGCCTCCCTCACCCGTGACGGGGACGTCGAGGGAACATCCCGTCGCCCGGTCCGTATCATCGGGACGTGGCAGACAGCGGTTCCAAAGCCAAGGGAGTACTGGCCGGCGCGGGCATTGTCGCGGCCCTCGGAGGAGGTCTCGCCCGATCGGCCGACGACATCGCCCTGGCCGGGTGCCGCTCCACACGGGCCGTCTCGGTGACCGCGGAGGGAGCCACCGCAGGAAACGTCGCGCGTAGCGGCTCGAACCTGGTGGACGATGGGCTGCGCGCAGGCCACGCCGGGTTGCCTCGCGCTGCCTCCCCCGTGCCTCGAGGCAGGCCCTGGATGGTCGCAGCAGGCGAAGGAGACGACAGCTTTCGGGTGGGCACTTCCGTGGACGACATCGCCCCCTCGCCGGGAACTGCGGCCCGGGCCGAATCCGCGGAAGGGACGTCGCACGTCGACACGGTGCTCGACCTTTCCCTGGACGCGGTGGACCTCGCGGACGATCCGACGGAGCCCGCGCTGCCGCGCGGCCGTGAGCACCTCGAAGGAACGCTTGGTATCTCGACCACCCCGTTCGTCGAGACCCCTCGTGCCGTGCTGGTCAAGACCTGGGCCGCGGACGGTGGGGCCGGTGTGCCCCAACCCCCCAACGTGGTGCTTGTCGAGGGCGCGGACGTAGCAGACCGCGGGTGGAATGCCGTCTTGCGCGCGATGCCCCAGGCGAACCCGCTCGTGATCCTTGCCTCGTCGAACGACCGGGGGCGCACGCTTTCCCTCGGCAACGGGCGTCTCACCCGCATCTCGGAGCTTCACGCCACGTGCACGAGCGCCGGACGCCACTGCGTGACGATGCTCTGCGCGGCCGCGTCGTTCGACCCATCGCCCTGCATGGTGTCCCTCCCGGATGTCTTCGACAAGGCGGCCGCTGCGGCGGTGGACAAGAAGCTGAGCCACGATGCGTTCTCGTTGATGCTGGGCCGGGCCCGCACCACCTGGGACGCGACGGCGAACGTCGACTTGGCCTACGTGAAGGTACGTTGGGAGGGCGGCAGCGACGGAACGTACCGCTCGATCCTCACGCACTTGTGAGTCGGCAGGAACGCTCACCACAACCTGGCATCCCCGTTGCTCTAGTCGTGGGCATGCATCGAAATTCCACTATGAATGAGCGCTATTTCCCCTCCACTGTGCGTATTCGCGGGGCAGCTTTTCGCCTCGCTGGATGTGCCATCTGTGCCACCGCGATCTCGTTGGCAGCATGCTCCGACGAGGAGACCGAGGAGGTCACCAAGATCACCAACCCGGTTCGCGCCGACGACCTCGACGACACCGCGCCGCCTGTGTCGACGTACGACGAATCCCTCACCTTCCAGAGCCGCTTCGGTACCGAGAACCACTCCGCGGAACGATTCCGGTTCGACGTCGCCGCCTACGCCGATGATGTCGAGAAGGAGCAGGCAGCGCGGCTGTATCCGTCGCACGCTGCCTGGTTGAAGGAGCGCGGCGCCTCGAACCCGTACACGGTGACGGCGATGCCTTCGGTGCAGACCGTGGGCACGTACGTCAAGCAGATGGACGACACGATCTACGCCGGTGTGGAACACGCGGTGCAGGCGGGGCTGGAGGGCACGGTGGCGCCGAAGCGCGAGATCTTGGTGGGAGCCCTCGACCACTTGCTTGCCAATCGTTCGACGGCCGCGGACGAGGCGTCGTGTTGGGTGGCCGCCGCGCTTCGCCTGGGAGGGGCCCAAGCGTCCCTGCCCTCGGACCTCGACGGCCAAGCGAAGGACCTCATGGACGCCTTCTTGGCGGACACCGCCGAGTCCAAGCCCATCGGCTTCTACACATGGTCCGAGGAGCTTCAGCTGATCTGGAAGCAAGACCGCTTCCTGCAAGCCCCACTGCCCACCTCTGCAGGCGCTTGTGCCTTGGCTGAGGCGATTGCGGCCGACGAAGCCCGCAAGGACCGCTACGTTCAACTCGTCGGGCTCGTCTCTCGCCTGACCAATCCTCTGGAATCTTCCCTCGTCGTCAGGCTTTCCGTGGCCTCGGATGCCACCTGCCTGACCTTCGATCGCGCGGCCTTTCTCAGCGCTTCGGAGACGCCCGAGGTCACGCTTTTCGAGGACCTCTTCCCTGGCGGTCCGCCCCCGGGCGTGAGCCTCATGGACGCCCTCGTCGACGCGATCCGCGATGGCACCGTCGACCTGACGCCGTCGCCCGACGACGGCTGGTATGCCCATCAACTGTTCGCGCTCGAGACGCTGCTTGTGACGGACCGGTCCGAGGAGCGCGCGAAGGTGGCGTTCATGGCTCGGTACAAGAAGCGTCTGCGCGAAGCGTTCGAGACGATGCTGGTCCAGCACAGGGAGACGCACGTCAAGCAGACGGACCGCGCGATGGGGGTTAGCGCCCCAGCGGTGCCCCCGACACCCCACTTCCGGGTGGAGCCCCTCGCCACGGTGTACGTGCGTCACGCGCGCTCCTATGTCTTCCTCGAGGCGGCCCTCGATACCGTCATGGGAGAGTCGTTTCTGGACGAAGCGGTCGTGGTGAGCGAAGCCGGGCCCGGCACCAAGTCCCTGCGGGAAGTCATCGGCGAGGCGCGCGACCGGTTCTTCGGGCTGTACCTCGTCTCCTGCCAGGACCTCGGGTTGAAGCCGGCGATGTCCCAACCCGGCGACCCCGACCCGGCTGCATGGTCCGCGCTCGCCGCCGATGCGGACCAGTGGCTCCTCAAGCTCTCGGGCGACCCCTTGGCAGCCAAGGACGTGCGCGTGATGATCCCGATCGCGCAGGTGGACGCCGATCGATGGCGGTACTGGGCCGTCATTGGGGTTCGCTCGACCCTGGCTGGCTACTCCTACATCGAAGGGGACGACGTGAGCCCGCCGAAACCTGAGGAACAAGCGCGAGTGTGGTTGCCGACGGAGCAGTTCCTGGAAGTGGAGCGCGGGGGCACGCCGCTGACGCGGGAGGAGTTCAGGAGCCTTTGCGATCAGAACGGCACTGCCGAAGGGATCAAGGCGGCGCTGGAGAGCGAATAGCCCGCCGGGCGCGTCAGTTGCAATATCCGCTCTGCTGGTAGGTGCCTACCAGGTATTCGCACTGGGGCGCGTTGTTGAGGTCGACATAGGTGTAGCACGTGTCCTGCCACCCCGGGCCGGGTGGAAGCTCGGGACAGCAATCCTCGAGGTCATCGCACGCCCCGCTTCCCGTGCAGTACCCTTCCTGGTGATAGGTGTCCAGGATGCTCTGGCACGTAGCGGCCTGCCCGATCTGCACCACGTTCTTGCACGCAGAGTACATCGAAGAGCCAAGCTCCTCACAGCACGTGTCGAGCGCCTGACACTCCGCGCTCGGTCCCCCGCCGCCGGTCCCCCCGACCCCGCCGGTCCCCCCGACCCCGCCGGTTCCCCCGACCCCGCCGGTCCCCCCGACACCGCCGGTCCCTCCGACACCGCCGGTTCCCCCGACACCGCCGCCCGTTCCCGAGGTGCCGCTGGCACCCGCTACCCCTGCACCGCCGCTCGTGCCCCCCGTGTTGATCCCCCCGCCCGTCCCGCCTCCCGTGCTCGCGTCCCCGGCGCTGCCGGCTTCGCCGGCCCCGCCGCCCGTGTCGCTGTCATCTCCGCAGCCGATGACCGCGAGCAAGCCCGCGATCAGCAACATGCTCCGCTTCAGTCGAATCCTCATGGTGCGTCCCTCCTACGGTGTCGACGCGGTCGCGCACCAGCCGAACCCGTGCGCGTCCTTCCTGCAATGCGTGTACGGTTCCCAGGTGGTGATCTCCCGTTCGGGGCAGTCCGCGAACGTCTCGCACATCGCGTAGTCGAACAGGCCGCCTCCCACGCACCGCGACCCGGTGAAGGTCTGGCCGAGGCAGAAGTACCCGGCGCAGTCGGCCTTCGAGCCGCAGCGGTAAGGGCTGCGGCCCACATCCGGGTCCACCGAGCAATCGGTGTGCGACCCGACACACGTGCCTTTGCCCGTGCTCCCTTCCCAGCAGCAGACAGGGCGACTACCTCCGCACCGGTCCTTTCCACAAGGCGCGCCCGGAGAGGCAGGCTGACACGACGCGCCCGTCCCGTACGTACCATCCTTCAGGCAGCGTCGCCCCGCGGAGCATGAGCCCCCTGGGACGCATAGTTCGAACAAGTGGCAAGGAGGCGCGCTGCACTCCATGAACACCTCGCCTCCTCCCCCTCCCTGCATGCAGCAGACGGAGCCCGCCTCGCAGTCCGACGCGTCGTCGCAGAGCATCGAGCTCGGCCCAACCCGCTGCGGATCGAAGTCGGGTCCCTTGGGTTGGCATCCACTGTCCGCCACACAGTACGATGTCGCGAGGTCGCATGTCTGCTCTCCGCAGACCACGATGCCTGCCATCGGAACCGGTCCCGGCTCCTGCCCTGTTGCAGCGGAGCTTGGCGCGGGAGGTACGGACTGCACCGCGATGCTCGAAGGAGGGCTCGGGTCCGCGCGGGACCCGGCGCACGCTCCGAGCGCGAAGCTCGCGAGGATCGGAATCATGAATGCGATTGGCAAGCTCGCTGGGGCAAGGCGTCGCTGGGGATGCGTGACCATGGACCCCAGCTTACACCGAAGGCTCGGCCGCCCGAACGCAAGATGGTGTCGTCCCATGGTCGTTTCCGTTGGTCCCCACGCGCTCGATGCGTATGATTTCACAGGTTTGATTTCGCCGATTCCCCCAGTCCCAAGACGACCGCGCTGCGGCCACCCGGCTCTGCTGGCCTGGCTGCTCTGCGCCGCTTGCAGTCCTCCGGGCGAACGCGTCGAACCCTGGACCCCGGTCACCTACCCGTACGCCATCCCCTCGACCGACGCGACCACGCCCGAGCCTTCTGTTTCTTCACGTGCGTCTCCCGGGGCGTCTGCTTCCGCCCCGCCGACGGCCCCGCCAGAGCCTGAAGACTCCGTCCCCGAGGCCGAGGTCCCGACCCCGTCTGCCGAGGGAGAAGCGCTCCGACGCGCGTTCGCCGGTCGCCGGCCCAAGCGCACCTTCGTGGGCGACGCCACGTACTATCACGATTCCCTCGCCGGCAACCCTACCGCTTGCGGTGAGACCTACGCGCCGACGGACTTCACGGCGGCGCATCGTTCTCTGCCGTTCGGAACCATCTTGCGCGTGGTTCACCCGAGCAGTGGCCGTGACGTATTCGTGCGCGTCAATGACCGAGGTCCCTTCGGCCGTCGAGGGTTGGTGCTGGACCTGTCCCGCGCGGCTGCCGAGGAAGTCGGGCTGATGCGCACTGGCGTGATGAAGGTGCGCGTGGAGGTTATGGAGTTCGGTAGCGCGCGACGAGGAAAGTGCGGGCGGCTACCACGCGATCGGTGACGCCGTCCTCCGGCGAGCCCACCCGTCGAAGTGACGCCGCCGGTTGAACCCGACGGTTACTCCGAAATGGGCTGGCGCCGCCCTGTGCGGTGCCCGACGTTCTCCAACCGATACCTGCGGCCCGGCTGGGGCGTCCGGTTCGCTGGGCCTGGGTGGCGCGGTCCTACGTGGGGTCCCGAGCACAACGGAAGCCGATGCCGTAATTCCGATATTGGGGAGGCAGGGGGAAGCCGCGGTTAGCCGCGCGGGACTCCCAAGCAGGACAGTTTGACCAACGACTACCGGCGCGGACAACCCGAGGTTCTTCGTACGAGGTGGTCCAGTTGAGGCAGTCGGTGCAGGAGTTGTCGGTGTAGTCATTGCCAGAATCAAATACCCACTCCCTCACGTTTCCTGCAAGGTTGCTATGCCCCCAACGACCTTCCCCTTGAGGGCTCGACCCCACCGCCCATGGAAGCCGTGCGCTGCAGACGCATGATGCTCGCAATGAGCCCACCGTCTTCTGCGGCTGCGAAAGGCTCCAGCCCGCGAACCAACTCGCCTATCGATTGAAAACGCTCCGCCGGGTCCTTGTGCAAGCATCGCATCACGGCCGCCGCGAGCCCCGGTGGCAAGTCGGGGCGGTGCTTACGGACATCCACCGCCGGGGCCATAGCAATGGCCGCGACGAGTCCCGGTAGCGAGTCCGCGTCGAAGGGAGCATTGGCGCTCAGCAACTCGTACAGAATAATGCCGAGTGCCCAAATGTCAGAGCGAGCGTCAACAAGCTTTGAGTTCCGCATCTGCTCGGGTGACATATACGCCGGCGAACCGACGAACGCACCGGTCGCAGTCAAGTTGGAATCTTGCCGAGCGTGTTCCGAGCCGTCCACTAGTTTTGATATGCCGAAGTCGATCACTTTGACAAGCGGAGTACCGTCCGGGCGAGTGCTCAAGAACAGGTTCGCGGGCTTCAGGTCGCGGTGCACGATTCCCACCGCATGAGCCTCCGCCACCGCCGCAGACGCTTGGACAACAAAGGACACGGCTCGCTCGACCGGTTGCGGACCTTCGTCTTTGATCAGGGCCGAAAGGTCTCGTCCGTCGAGAAACTCCATCACCATGTAGAGCGCGCCACTGTCCAGCCGCCCCACATCCAAGATTTGCGCTACGTGCTCGCTTCGAAGGCGCGCTGCTGCCTTGCCCTCGCGCATGAACCTGGCCACGGCGTCGTGGTCTGCCGCAACCTGACCGAGCATGAACTTGAGCGCCACCCTTCGATCCAGGTCCAGGTGCATCGCCTCCACCACGACACCCATCCCGCCAACACCGAGCACGCGTTCCACGCGATACTTCCCTACAAGCACTTCCCCGATGCGTACGGGAGCCTGTAGATCAGGAGCCATGCCGTGATTTATACACCGAGAGGCTTCCGAGGTCCATGAGTTCGGCGGGCCGCGCGCCATGGGTAGGAGCTTGGGGCTCAGCGGCGACGGCACCTCCACCAGGGTCATCGTCCTCGACAGTGCCAACCGCGCCGCGCCCAAGGTCGTGCGCCAGTTCGACCTGTCCGGGTCGCTGATGGTCTCGCGACGAATCGGAAACGCTGTGCACACCGTGGTGGCGGACGCCGACTCCCCCTCTGCCTCCTACCAGACCTGGCCGCCCGATCTCGATACGTGCGGTACCCGGGAGTCCGTCGTGCCGGCGAAGTTCGTCCCAGCAGCCGGCAGACCGTATGGCCCCAATGCCACGCTTGCTGTGTCCACTCCTGGAGGCGCGCAGGTTGAGTCCCAGCTCAACATCAGTCTGTTCCAGGGCAACTGGTGGGTTGGCCATAACGGCAACTGGCTCGGGTACTACCCTGGCAAGTGCGTCAACTTGACCAACGCGCGTGGCTGCGAGGCAGCATGGTACGGAGGTCTATGACCCAACGCCGACGGATTGAACCTGGACCAACCTCGGCAGCGGACAGTTTGCATCCCTCGGGTACGGCAAGGCTGCTCGTGTCCGAACCCCGTACTATGTGGACACCGCCGGGGTGTCCCGTTGGCCGGACGGCGCGGTGCAGATGTACCCATCCTACGCTTGGTGTTACACGTACACGACTTCCCCAATGAAGACTGGATCCGCGAATTGGGAGCGGCATTTCTGCCTCGGCGGTCCTGGGGGGACTCGTGGGGATGCAATTGGGCGAATTCTGGACGCAGGGGCAGAAGGTGCCGACATGAACACCGTCAAGAGGATGGCTCTGGCTGGTCTGCTCTCGATGGGACTCCCGGCTGTCGGCTGTTGGAGCGATGGGGGCGGCGCGCGGACCCCGACTGGCACGTGCACCTCCGACGAAACATGTCCATCTGGATTCTGCGACCGCGGCGCGTGTGCAGCTCCCGGACCGAACATCACCTACGGCGCAGAGTGTGATCCGACGCCCCCTGGAGGCTACGACCGCTGTGGGGCCTACCTCTGCATCAACCACCGCTGTCGCTCTTGCACCACGGATTCCGAGTGCAGCGAAGGGTTGCCGGAAGTGACGTGCAATACTCTTCCGGACGAGCCGGGTCGCCGTTGTGGCAGGCTGATCGAGCCCGGGCCACCCCAACCTCCGCCTCCCCAATCCGAGTTCCCCAAGCCGCCATCAACACCTTGATCTAGCCGCGGCTGCCGAAGCGCCCTGCTGCTCACTTCAACAGCACCTCCCCGCGTGCTTGCAGCTCCTGCACTGCCAACCATGCACCGGATGATCGACCCCCGCGTCGATGGCCCGGAGAACAGATGCCGCGACACAAGCGAGCTCTTGTTCTTCCGCCTTCGACCTCGGGACGACTTCTTCTTGCACGGCCGGCTGTCGCGTCTGGGTCGTGATGATCAGCTTGGTCGCGGGGCCATCGAACCCGTGGACTCGCGCCCCCATCTTGTAGGCCCTCGGCTGAAGATCGAACGCGAGCTGGTCTTGTGACACCTTTTGCTGTCTTCGCATCTCTCGCTTCACCTCGCTGTGCGTACACCTCGCCTCGTCGGGCTCGAGCCACAGGCTCCGTTCGAAATATGCGCTGGCCGCAGCAAAATAATCGATTCCCGCAGTCGGCTGTGCTTGCATGAGCGCGGGCCTTTCTGTTGGAGGTTGGTCTTTTCAACCCAAACCTCTTAACGGAAAGGCTGATTCACAAAAAGCGTTGTTTCAAGAACGTCCAGTGCGCTCAGATGGGGCCGCACCCTGTGCAGTGGGTGGAGTGAGGGATGCCTCTTCGCGTCTCTGAGGCGGGCTGGGCCACGGTGGTCGGATGACGAAGAACTCTCCATTTCGCCCTATCTTCCTCCTGATCCTAGAAGCGCTCGGAGGCTGTGCGAACACGCCGGCATCGCACGCGCCGTATGTGGTCGACGGGGCGCCGACCGCCGAAGCCTCGAGTCGTGCAGATGCGCCGACCGCCGATGCGCCCGTAGCTTCGAACTCGGGGCGCCCCCTCGGCCAGTCCACCGCGAGCGGTGAGCTTCTCGAACTCCCCGGGCGCGCGCTCGTCGAGAGCGCGCAAGCGCAGGCTCAGACGCTCGCGAACGCGATCGCGATCTGGCAAGCGAACCAAGGCGTCGACGTCTGCCCCCGGCACGAGGATCTCGTACGCGATGACGCGGTGTCGCCGGACAGCGATGGCCTCGATCCGTGGGGCCACCCCTTCAGCATCATGTGCTCTGACACGGGCGTGACGGTTACGTCGAGTGGTCCGGACGAGAAGCCCGGCACACCCGACGACGTTGGGAATCACTGACAATCCCCGGCACAGAGCGTGACCTCGATGACCTCGGTCGTTGGTGCGATCGTTCAGTGACGACGGAACCAGCAACCATCCGTGGGGCGAAAGGAATCCGAGGCGCACCGATGCGTGACCGCGCTTGCCCGCAGCGAAAACCCCACTGCCATCCGCGCGCGCAGCTACGCCACGGACAGCACGGGCCCGTTGTGGATCGGGGGCGCGTGCGTGAGGCAGCGGTGGGCTCGAGGCAAGCCCAAGGCTATCGAGGATCTTGGTGACCGCCGGTTGCTCGGTGATGGTGGCAATGAATCGAAGCCTGCCGCCGCACTTTGCACACGCAAGGGCGTCGACGGAGAACACACGGCGAAGAAGAGTAGCCCAGTCCACGTACGTACCCGCGGCCGCGACGCTCCCACGATAGGTTTGCTGTGCTTCGGGCTCCGCGGCTTCAGACGTGCCCGCAAGCGTGGACGACACGTCCGTGGTCTTGGTCACGGTCGGCGGTTGTGCCTCGCTCGGGCGTGCTTGCGGGTGCTTGGAGTCCTCGGGTTTGGGCACGACGTGGTCACGCCATCGCGATGCGCTCGACAGCACGCCCACGTACCGAACCAGCGGATGACGCGGTGGGGGTACCAGACTCGCGAGGCGCGCAAGAAACTGCACAGGGTCCATCAGCAGATGGGTCTTTTTACCACGGGGGTACTTCATCTGGTAGGCGACGCGCCCGTCGCTCGTGAGGCTCAGGCACGACAAGCTGATGGGATGACGAAGCACGTACCGGCAGAGGTTTTCCCGTCCGACGTCGTCGTCGCCACGCACGGTGATCCCAGCGTGCAGACTATATCCGTCGAGGTTCGCGCACCAGGGCTTGCCTCGCCTCGCGAACCTCGCATCCAGGTCCATGTCGTCGGGCTGCACGCGACCGTGCTCATCCACACGCCCGAGCTTGCCGAGGCGCAGGCTCAGCTGGGCGCAGCCGATCATCGGTTCGTCCTCGGCCTCGTTTCTCGCGTCGTTGGGGGCACGCAGCGAAGACCTGTTCGCGGGCCAACCCGACGAACCATCGCACGACTAGGCAGCAGGCCCGAGCAGCTCCGACAGTCCCTCCAAGGATGGCCAAACGGACCTTCTTCCATCTCCGCGGGCTGCAGAGCCCACGGCAACTTCGGGGGAAGCCCGCCGCAGGGGCGGGCTTTGCGCGGTCACGACGTGAGCTCGCTTGGGGAGGTGGAAGGCGGTTGGTCTTTCGAACCGCAGCGCGCCAGGAGGGATCGGCAGGTTTCGGTCCCACGGTTCGGCCAGGCGTACCGTGCGAAGCCCGCCACGGCGGGCTTCCCCAACTTTGCCGTGGGCTCTGCAGCCCGCGGAACGGATCCACTTGAGGAATCTCGCCACTTGGTAGAGCGGCTGCAAGTTCGTGTCGTCGTGCAAGACTTGCAGCAGGTCCAACAGCGCGGTAGCGAGGACGAGTACCGCCGGTGGCTGCCGATAATGGCCGCTGCGAGGATGGCAGAGAGCATCCCGGAGCTCCGGGGCTGGCTGGCGGGTTTCGCCGGCGCGAGGCTGTGACATGGCTGCCGGAGCCTGTGGAGACGCTGCGGACTGCCGGGCCGGCCTCTCCGGAGGACGTCCGGGAGGGTGCCGGACCTGCCGACATGGAGCTGCTGCCGGTCCTGCCTCCATGTTCTGATTGTCGCCCGCCCCGTGGTGCCCCCCTCCACGCAGGCATCGGCCGCGGATCGCATGAGATCCCCCGATGCAGACCCCTTCGCTTCGACCTATGTTCCTCCCGGACACGTCCCGATGGATGGAGGGGCCATGGATTACTGCCTCGATGCGCCGTGCGGGCTCTACTGCGGGGCCTGCGGCACGGTGCTGGCCGACAGGAAGGGCACAGTTGCGGAGCTCGCGAAGGAGTGGGAGATGGAGCCCGGCGACCTGGTCTGCCACGGCTGCAGGTCGGACACCGTGGCCGTGTTCTGCCGCGACTGCAGGTTCAGGGCATGCACGGCGTCGAAGGGTATCGACCACTGCCACCAGTGCGGGGAATTCCCATGCAGCGAGCTCGTGAGCTTTCGCAGGGACAGGGCTCCACACCATTCCGTCGTCCTCAGGAACCTGAGGCGGATGCGCGAGATCGGCGTGACGGCCTGGCTGGAGGAGCAGCGCGCGAGATGGTCGTGCCCCGGCTGCGGTGAGCCCTTCTTCTGGTACGACGCGAAGTGCAGGTACTGCGGCGTGGAACTGATCGACAGCAGGGCCGAGGAGGCCGGACCGTTCATGAGGCCCAACCAAACACACGTCGGGTACTCACCTCGGAGGAGCGCAGAACACCCCGTACACCACGCCCTCGTTGTTCCCTTCGTGGCACTCCGTCAGGTACCCGTCATCGTCGACGACCACCCGCACGTCCGTACGCTCCCCCTGTGCCGTCGGCGGCGTGTCCCACGTGCACGATACCGTCTCGCATTCGCCGGGCTGCAGGGCCGTGGTCGTCTGGGCCGAACAGATGAGCTCCGCGCCATCGTAGAACGCCACCATCACGCCGTCCCCGATCGCATCCGCGCCTCGGTTGCAGATCGGCGCGCTCAACGTCGCCTTCGTCCCGCCGCACACGAACGTCTCCGAAGCGCCCGCGGTCAGATCCGCCGTGAGCTTTCCATCGGCCGTGCCCGGCACGTTCTGCCGGAAGTTGTTCAGCCCCGGCGTCTCCCAGTTCTTCACCCAGTCCGACGTCTTCGGCACCGTCCCATCCTCGTTGACGTGCGTGACGGCGTAGGCGTGCTGGTTCCAGATCGTGCGAGAGCGCACCCACCGGTCCCGGGCGTCGGAGTAGACGCGGATTCCCGACAGCCCTCGCGGGTGCGATGCCCTGCACGTGTTGTCGCCGCCCACGGACTCCGGCGGCACCGCACACTTGAACCCAGCGTCCCCGCACAGCGTCTCGTCCTGCGCCGAGCAGCACTCGGCCGTCGTGGCGCACCGGCAGAACCCCGCCGTGCACACGCCCGACACGCAGTCCTCCGCCTCCTGGCAGCGCAGCCCGGCGAACTGCTTGTCCACGCCCTGCGCGTCCAATGACCCCGCGCAGTTGATGCCGCTCACGCCGTCCGAGCACGCACGGTTCGAGGGCACGACCAGGTCCGCTCGGAAGTTGCCGTCGACGTCCGCGACGACCGGGTTTTCGTACCACGTGCAGCTCGAGGTGTACTGGCTGAAGAGCACCTCCCCGTCCGTGCCGCGGTACACGCGTGCAGTCGCCGACGGACTCATCGATGGGTGGGATGTCTATCTCGTCGCATCCGGGACAATCGGACCGCCGAATCGACCGGGGTGAAGGCCGAACTGGTAGGGTTCCCCCGACTCGCCGAACTGGACGGGATCCTCCGACTCGCCGACGTTGGTCCGTCCATGAGCCCAGAACGTCGCGACGCCCTCGCCGGGGCTGCTGGGTTGGGCGGGAGCGTTCTGTCGACGTGGACCGCCGTGCTGACGTACTCGAGTTGGAGGTCGAGAGGGTTCCAGTCGGCCGCGTCGGTCGCAGGGGCAGCTGTATTCGCGAATCGTGGGTGAGCATGACACCGGCTGCATCGGATCAAGTTGGGAGGGCTCAGTCGGGAGGAGTGCCGGGGCCTAGCGAGTCGAGGCGGATGCGGAGGATGCGAGGGGTCGTCACCGTGCTTGTCTGTGTACTGACGGATGCGAAAACCTCGTCGCAGGTCAAACCTATTGCCTCGCCCCAATCGAGACGAGGGATTTCGATCTTGCCTGGGAGTGTCCACGAAAACCCGTCGGAAAGTCGAACGATGAACATGGCATTGTGCAGTGTCCCTCCCAGCCCTGCCGTCCGTGCCGCGTAGCCGCATCCGACCGTCCATCCGGCCGCTCCGAAACCCTTGACGTCACCGCGCAAGCGTTTCGAGGTGTTGGCCACCCCAGCGGCAGATGTCGTGAACGGCGCGGCCATTACGGACATCGTCTCGTACATGCCGCCCCCGAGGTTCGCGCCGGCGATGTAGGTCCAGACCATGTCCTTTCCGTCGGTTCCGAAGTTGCCGGCGGCTTGGTTGCCGTCGCCATACCAGCGGATGAGGGGACGGATGCCCTCCTGGAGGTTCCAGGTCATCACGCCTGCCGGGCGTCCGTCTCCAACTTCGATGATGACCTCCTCGCCGATAGGGAAGGTGCGACCACCCGGGAGGTGGTCCGGGTCCTGTGCTGGATCGTAGATGGTGTGGGTGGACTGGAGATCCCAACTCCATGCTGTACGAATACCCTTCCGTTGGATCAACCAACGGGCGGAAACAGACCAGTTAGACAGCAGACCCGGGTCTGGCGGAAACTTCAAGACTGCATCCGGGTAGAGACCGCCAACGCGACCCGCGATGATGCCGTCTACGACGCCAACACTCGGGTCGGTCAGCGGCCCGTCCCACGTGTCACCCATTCCGATCAGAAGATAACGTCCGTCCCCACTCGCTTCGTTTGTGAATTCACATCCTTTCCCGCGCGGATTCACCTGCAAGAAGGCCGTTCTCACGGGGCCATCCGTTTCGGCCACCATGACGTAACGGGTGTCAGGATCACCATCGTATTCGAACCGGGTAAAGGCGATGAGCGGTGCTCCGGTGGTCGAGTCGAGCGACATCTTGGGAAAGATCGACAGGGCGCGCCCGGTCTCATTCCAAGAGTGTCTCATCCGCTGGCAGGACAGTCCCCCGACAACGGACTCCACGCACGGTTCCCACTCGATCGGCTTGGGCATCTCTCCAGTCTTGCCCGGGATGTAGAGAGGGCAGTCGCAGGACCACCCACTCCAACGTTCCCATCCCGGGGGCACCGCGGCGGGCGGTTGCATCGGTGCGCATCCGCTGTCGTCGGTCTCCGGTGGTGCGTCGCCGGATTCGGCTTCGATCTTTGCGTCCGCGTCGGGGCGTGCAGCGTCGGTCGGCGCGTCGCCGTCGGCAGCGTCCGGCGCGCCCGCGTCGTTGGGCGACGGGTCGGCCTCGCCACCGGATTCACCGCACGCACCGCACGCGGCAGCACCAACCAGCGCCACCGTGCACAGTGATGCGGCAATCCGTATCCGGTCAACCCTTCTCACAGACAGCCTCCCAGGTCGAGCCAGCGGCCAGGCCGTGCTTCCAGAGTCTGGAGGCGCTTGAGCTTGGGAAGCTTCTTCTTCTGGTCCAGCAACAGCGAGTAACCTGCAGGGTCGACCGCTGGAGGCCCCGCAAGCGCGTGGAGAGCGATGCGAACGCCATCCACTTCCGCAGTGTCATCGTCCACATTGATGCGAATGATGACGTGCTTGTTGATCATGCTGCTCGAAGCTACCAGCAGCACGCTGCCATCCTGGTCCAAGACCAGCCAGTGCTTGTCGAACACCCACTTGTGCCCGAGGCGAAGGCGAGGCCACGTGCCCACGACGGTGTGCTTGCCGGACACCGGATCGATGCGAGTCAAACGAGCGCGCGGAATGGGTCCGGAATCCAATTGATCGAGAACCCACAGGTTGTGATCGCGATACGAGTACGTCGCCGCCGTTACGGTCTCCGGAGCGTAGCCCTCGAGCGGAATCTGGAACCAGCTCGCGCCGTTCACGTCGCGCCACCAGATGTCGCCTGTCAGCTCGTTGGTCGTCGCGCCGACGCCGCCCACGAGGAACAGTCTCGCGGCGGCGCGGCTGTACACTGCCAGGAAGTCGCCGCGAGGTGCGGGCCCTTGCGACGAGGCCATGGCCGTGGGCGCATCCGCGGTCCTGATGAGATCGACGATCAGGTCCCGCTCGCTGACGAAACCGCCTTGGTGTTGCAGCACGCGATCGCGAATCTCCGTGCCGTCGGGAGAGAGAGCGACCCCGGAAGGATAGCGAGCACCGCCGCCGATGCTGGTGGTGGGCTCCACCGCGCGAACCATGACGGCGTCGCTCGCGAGCGTGTCTCTCAGTTGTTGGCTCAGCTTGTTCGTCACGAGCTGAAGCTCTCCATCGCGTCGAAGCACGCCCACGTCAACGCCCATCTCCGCGGGCAGGACGATCATGACCTGCGTCTCGAAAGGATCGAGCTGGCCTGCGATCTCTCCGAGGGCTCCGCAGTTGATGCAGTCGTCGACGGACTCTTCCATGGGTGGAATGTCGATTCCGCCGCATCCGGGACAATACTGCCCGAAGAACACCTCCCATGGCATGATTTGCAGGTTCTTGAGAACGCGGCGCGTAGTGACGGGCGCGATCGGGGACACCTTCTCGTAGTAGCTCACGAGCCTCGAGTGATCGTCGGGGCTCATACCGCTGTCATCCGGAGGAATCGGACCGCCGAATCGACCGGGGTGAAGTCCGAACTGGTAGGGTTCCCCCGACTCGCCGAACTGGACGGGATCCTCCGACTCGCCGACGTTGGTCCGTCCATGAGCCCAGAACCTCGCGACGCCCTCGCCCGGGCTGCTGGGTTGGGCAGGAACGATCCCCGCGCCCCAGCCTTGCGCCCAGCGGGCGTAGTCGTCCTTCCATTTCCACCTTCTGTCGACGTGGACCGCCGTGCTGACGTACTCGAGCTGGCGGTCGAGGGGGTTCCAGTCGGAGCCGTTCGACGCCGTGCCGGGCTGCGGCACCTCGTCGATCCAGACTCGGTGCCAGACCGAACGATCCGTCTCATCCGCCACATTGTCCGTGTCTACGATGAAGTGGTTGGCGACATGCTCGTCCCGGTTGCAGAACACTTCGGGCGGCACGTCGACACAAGCCCGATACTCCGTGTCGACCTCCACCATTCTCTCCTCGGCAGGACTCGCGTGCCATGTCTTGTCAATTCTCCCGAGGATTCGATGCGACCCGACCCGACCCACGCGAATGCTCGAAAGCTCCGTCCAGGAGATGGTGTCCAAGAAGGTATACCATCCGCTCGCGCCGAGTTTCTCGTACGAGTGGACGACATCGCCCTCATGCACCGTATAGAACCCCATCGAAGGGACCGGGTCGCAGGCGTCGCCCAGCTCGGCCGCGCCTCGGATGCGCTCGACCTCCTTGTTCACGTTGCTCTGGTCGTCGTTGTCCACCGCGGGACAGTTGTCGCGCTGCATCAGGACCGGCCCGCCGCAATGTGACTCGCAGAAGCTGCCCGGCCCGCCCAGTGTGCCGTCGCAGTAGCCACAAACTGAATCGTGGTCCTGCGGGATGTCCGGGTTGTTCACGGGATCGCAGGGGCATTGGTCCGGCGTTTCACACGCGTCGGGCGCTCCGTCACCATCGAGGTCGGGCGTGTCCTGGTTTGGGTCGGGGAGTGTGGGGCAGATGTCACACGCATCGCCCACGCCGTCCCCGTCGGCATCCGCCTGGACCCAGTCACCGAACGGATACTCAGGGGGATTGTAGTCGAAGGGGCAGTTGTCCTCGGAAGCTGGGTCGAGATCCCGGTCGGCGTTCGCCAGGTAATGCAGCTCGATGATGCTTCGCGTGGAAGCCTGGTGAAACCTTCTCTTGTTCTCGTTCGAACAAGCCTCCAACGTCTGCACTGTCGTGCATGACTTCTCACAGTATTCATCGTTCCAATCGCTCCCCGCGGGGCAACGAATGCAAGTCCCCACTGGGTAGATGGAATCATGTGGGTTCCAAAATGGATACTCCCCGACTCGCTTGTCGCCAGGCTCGCACTCATCCACAACCTTCCAAACGGGGTACTGATGGCGCGGGTTGTCGTCCACTGGACCCAACGGCCCCGCGAACCAGCGATAGATGGCATAGGTCAAGCTCGCCGGTACGAAGTCCTGCGCAGACGCTGTGACGCAGCCCTCGAACTCTGGGCTTTGCGGGTCCAAGAGACTGCAGCCCGGTGGCGGCCCATCCCGAAACGGCCCGCCTTCCCTCGAATGGTAGCTGAAGAACGGCCGAAGGCGATTCGTAACAGATGCCATGACGCTCGGATCTCGCATGATCCGCCACATGCCCAGGACTGCCTGGTCTGTCGCGGTTTCTTCACAGTCCATCAGCGAACAGGCCTCGTCGATGAGTCCATCGCAGGATTGAGCCCAAGCAGTTACGCACACGCCTTCCTCGAGAGAACAGCCCTGAACACCGCTGAAGGTCGACTTCCCCTTCACGTTTGACAAGTTGTGGACGGCGACCTTGACGTCGAGACAGTCCTGCCGAAACGCGGATCCATGTGGGAAGTGTCTCATCCAACCCAGATGTGAGTCGTCGTCGAACGAAACAGTTGGGTCAACCGCCGCAACAGGATTGCAGCCCGGTCGCGTCGAAGGCACGAAGCCGATGGCGAGATCCAACTTCCGAACATTGGAGTCGACGAAGACCTCCGAGCACTCGTCCCCAAGGATATCGAAGCCACCGAGTCTCAGCCGGTCAGCGAGCCCTTCGTTCATTTCGTCGCATATTCTCAGACACGGGTCCTTTTCGCCCGGAATCGACTGGAACCATCCGGGCAGCGTCGACAGGTTTTGGTTGTCGCAGTTGCAGTAGTTTCTGCGCACGAACCCGTCGGGGAATTCGAGGACGGCATCGAGCCAAATCCCGCTTTGCGCCTCCCGCACCACAATCCCCTTCGCGCTTCGCAGCCGCACATCAATACGAAGGTCGGACAAAGTCGGATAGGGATAGGCATGGCGGGCGTAGTGGCCCGGTGGGTCTTGGGGAGCAAGATTCAGCAACTGCCAGAACCCCCCACGTTCGGCCAACGTTCCGTCGCCGTTGAATTCGGTAATGTCCACGGCAAGGCGGACAGGCAAGAATGGCAATGTCGCAAGTTCGGGAGGAGGGTCTTCGGTGCTGGTGAGAGCTACTCCCTGAAACACCTGAAACGAATGCTGCGGAGAGTATGGCTGCACGCCGACGACGAGGCATGCATGGTTTTCTCCTGTGGAGCACAGACCGGGCGCGACGCCCAGCTCGTCCAACCCATCGACGCTGGGATTGAGCACAAGAACGGCGTTCGTCCCCGCGCCAAGAAAATCCTCGAGCGCCTGCTGAATGGGAGCCATCGTCTCCTGGTCCAGCCGGAGTACCCCAACGTAGGACCCAGGGGCCGCGGGATCCGTGTACACGTTGTCAGTGCTCGCGATCGGCGCACCAGAACCATGCGCCATGAGGGTTCCAAGCTGAGGGTGCGTGCAGGCCGCCATGGCTACAAGCGGAGTCAGCAGCAGGAGCACCAACGTGCGAACACGTTCATGGAACTGTGCACTCGGAGCAACGCTGTGGGGGGGGTAAAGCGCTTCGCTACATGTCGCATAGAAACCCCTCTCTGAGTGGATATCCAAGTAAGTTTACACCCTTCGTTCAACCCTTTTCAATCTCGGAATCTGTTTGCCGAGAATGCTGAAACCGAACGCTTGCAGCAAGCCGAGGCAAGCCTCCGGGGGCACTGAAAAATCAAGCGCGAACGCAGTGAGGTGCTCGTGGAGGAGGCGCTGCGCTCGTCGATTACCCGGGAGCCCAAGCACGGCACGGACTTCCTGTCGGGGGCGTCGCTGGTGCCGGACCTGCCGAGAGCGCCCACGTTGCCCGGTGATCGCACTTCGCGTTCGGCCCCAAGCCGGACGCGAAGGAACCGCCCCTGCTGCTGGGGTGAGCGGGACACCGGGCCCCGAGCCACCCAAACAACCATGGACGATAGACCCATAACCCGTGTTCGCTCTCAACAAATCCATGGACGCTGCTTAATATACAATGTACGCACATATACCCATGCATGAACGCGTCCATGGAACCAGAATCGGTTGCCCGGCGCCTCTCCCGCGCCTATCGTGGCGCCAGCGGCATGGACAGCCACGACACGACAACGCTCCGGCCCGCAGAGGAGCTGCTCAAGGCCTATCCCGACGGGGTCGCGGAAGTCGCCACCCCGGGAATAGCCTACGGCGACCTCGCTCAGGAGGCAGCTTCCACGGTCGCGCTCGGCAAGAGGAAGCAGGTCAGGGACAGGTGCATCGCCTGCGGCCTACGGGAGCAGGCGTTTTCAGACCTGGCCGCGGCGCACCACGACTTCGTCTCGGCCCAAGCACACTTCGAAGCTGCCGTGGCGCGGTCGAAGCCCGACGAGGCCTCCAAGCAGCGGCGCGCAGAGCTAGCTTCCTTGCGCCGGGAGATGATAGCCCAGGCGGCCTTCTACCTCACCACACCTACCGACTCGGAACGGCTCGCCCGGATTCGGAAGCGCGGCGACCTTGTCGCTGATGTTCGTGCGCTGGTGCAGCTCATCCGCCCGCGACGAATGCTGATCCTCGACCCCTCCTTCAAGGCCGAGTGGCTCGACGACGCCCTCGCGCTTGCCGAGGCCGAGGAGAAGGCCCGAGCGGCGCGAGCCGTGGCAGCCGCGGTGAAGCGCAGGCGCGTGCAACTGCGCCTCGTGCGCGATCGAACCGTGGCGCGCGTGGTGGAATTGCTCGGGGAGATCCGCATGTACGGCCGGCACGCGTTCCGCACCGATCCCAAGCTGTGGGCGGCGTTCGGATCGAATTACCTACGCCAGAAGCGCAAGAGACGAAAAAAGCGTCAGGACGGGGGCGACCGGAGCTGATTGCGGTTGCAGGTCATCCGCTTTGGGTCCCGTTCATGAGGCCCAACCAAACACACGTCGGGTTCTCACCTCGGAGGAGCGCAGAACACCCCGTACACCACGCCCTCGTTGTTCCCTTCATGGCACTCCGTGAGGTACCCGTCATCATCGACGACCACGCGCACGTCCTTGCTCCCTCCCTGGGTCGTCGGAGGCGTGTCCCACGTGCACGATACCGTCTCGCATTCACCGGGCTGCAGGGCCGTGGTCGTCTGGGCCGAGCAGATGAGCTCCGCGCCATCGTAGAACGCCACCATCACGCCGTCCCCGATCGCATCCGCGCCCCGGTTGCATATCGGCGCGCTCAACGTCGCCTTCGTCCCGCCGCACACGAACGTCTCCGATGCTCCCGCCGTCAGATCCGCCGTGAGCTTGCCGTCGGCCGTGCCCGGCACGTTCTGCCGGAAGTTGTTCAGCCCCGGCGTCTCCCAGTTCTTCACCCAGTCCGACGTCTTCGGCACCGTCCCATCCTCGTTCACGTGCGTGACCGCGTAGGCGTGCTGGTTCCAGATCGTGCGCGAGCGCACCCACCGGTCCCGGGCGTCGGAGTAGACGCGGATTCCCGACAGCCCTTGCGGGTGCGATGCCCTGCACGTGTTGTCGCCGCCCACGGACTCCGGCGGCACGGCGCACTTGAACCCAGCGTCCCCGCACAGCGTCTCGTCCTGCGCCGCGCAGCACTCGGCCGTCGTGGCGCACCGGCAGAACCCTGCCGTGCACACGCCCGACACGCAGTCTTCCGCCTCCTGGCAGCGCAGCCCGGCGAACTGCTTGTCCACGCCCTGCGCATCCAATGACCCCGCGCAGTTGATGCCGCTCACGCCGTCCGAGCACGCACGGTTCGAGGGCACGACCAGGTCCGCTCGGAAGTTGCCGTCGACGTCCGCGACGACTGGGTTCTCGTACCACGTGCAACTCGACGTGTACTGGCTGAAGAGCACCTCGCCGTCGGTGCCGCGGTACACGCGCGCGAAGCACTCGTCCGCGTAGACGGCCTTGGCGTTGCCATCCGCCTCGAAGTCGAACACGGACGATCCCGTGAGCTGCGACGAATGGTCCTGCGTCTTTCGCGACCAGAGCACGCCTGCAGGGCAGGGGCCTGCCACCCCCGCGGCGTCGTCGCACTGGCTTCCTGTCTCGCATGTGCCTCCGGCTCGCGGAGTCCCCGCGCAGTCCGGGTCGAAGACCGAGTAGAAGTCGAGCCCGGCCACGCCTACCTCGGGCATCCCGTCGCCGTCGTAGTCCGCCACCGTGGGGTTGCCTCCCCCCGACCCGGGCACCGCTACCGGTCCGTAGGCGATCGTCCCATCCATCGCGTGAATGACCACGTTCGATCCCTGCACCACCGCGACCTCGGGACTGCCCGCCGGCAACGAAGCCCCGTAGGCGCCAAAGTCCGCGGCATCTCGAACGGGAAGTCCTGTATCCCTTTGTGGACAGTACACCGGGAGTTCCCGCGCATGCGTCCGAGGATGCTGAGCATTGCGTTCGCAGAAGCGCGGCGGGTGATCTAGCATGGGGTGATGAATCCCAAGGCGAAAGCCGCTGTCGCAGTCATCGGCCTCCTCGCGACGGGCGCAGCGATTCACTATGGGCTGCGTGCGCACCGTCTCGACAGGGCGAGTCAAGAGGCATCGGCGGCTTGGGCGCGCTTCGAGCGCTGTCTGGTGGGCTCCGAACCCCTGGGAAACGAGAGCCCGAGCGAACGCGTTCGGAGAATAGCGCTTGGCATCCGAGCTCGATCGGCGAGCGAGACACCAGACCCAGCCGATGCGCAGTGGCCCGGTCGTTGCGAGCCCTATGCCCTCGCTCTCCAGCAGGCTTGGATGGCGGATCTCGAGGCACGGGGCCAGCCCGACGACTCCTATTCTCGCGGCCCGACGCGCGCGCGCGACGTAGCCGTTGTCCTTCACGATGGGGGATTGACCCTTGACCATCTTACGCGATGGAGCTTGGCCATCGACTTGCTCTGGGAAGCTCGTGGTGAACTGGGCGGCAAGAGCGGACCGATGGATGACGTCCCGCTCCCTCCCGCACCGGCCACGCCCATTCGCCTTTCCCAACCCTCGCTACCCATTCGTCCCGACACCTTTCCGTTCGAGCCAGTTGCCGCGCGAACGTGCTGTGCCGACCCAGTTCCCAAGGAAGCGAGGCAGTGATGGTGAAGCTGCTACGGTTTAGATCGGGGTTCCTGGCTCTCGTCCTGCTCGCCGCGTGCGCGGCGAACGATGAGGAAGATGCTGCGGATGCCGCGTCCGACACGTCCGCCGATCGAGAGGTTGTCGACGCCGGAGCCGAGACCGCGCCGCAGGATACCGGGGCCGATGATGTGCAGCCTGATAACACCCCCGCCGACGCAGCTCCCAACTGCGATTCCGATCGGGGGCCATCCATGGTCGAGGTGACAACGCCGAGCGGTATTCGGTACTGCATTGATTCCACAGAGGTGACGCAGCATCAGTACAAGCCGTTTCTGGGATCACCGATGACTCCCGGCTCCGAGCACGAGCGTTGTGAGTTCAACGACACCTATAACCCCAATATTGCGACATCGACATCGGCGCCTGGGGGGGCATGCAACCAGGATCGGTGGACGCCAAGCACAACGCCAAACCGCCCGGTGATGTGCGTGGATTGGTGTGATGCCTATGCGTTTTGCCAATGGGCGGGCAAACGACTCTGTGGGCGGGTGGGTGGAGGTGCGGTACCGGAAGGCGCGCGCAACGATCCAGACGTCAGCCAGTGGTTCAACGCCTGCAGCCAGGGCGGTACGACAGCCTATTCGTATGGGAATGCATTTGACGAGACCGCCTGCAGCGGCGCACGCCTGAATCCCGATTCAGGGACCTTCGATCTCGATTCGGGGCTCTCCCCCGACCAACCTTCGAACGTAGGGTCTTGGTCGGCCTGCACCGGCTCACAGGCACCTTGGTCCGCGATCCACGATCTCAGCGGGAACATCGAAGAATGGACGGATCACTGTAGATTTGTATCGACGGAAAACGGTGGTAGCTGGCAGTGTCCCTTGCGAGGCGGAAACTTCATGGATGGCCATTCCGAGGACTATCGGTGCGACAGCGCAGGCAATGCCTGGATCGGCGCTTCTCACAGCTCGTTTGGCTTCCGTTGCTGCCGGGACCTTGAGTAACTCGGGAGCGTAGGTGTGGTGGCCGCTGAAGAGATCCGCCCGACGGGGTCGGAGGGAGCGGGGCGGATGCAGCAGATGCTCGATGGCCCAGCCTCAATCCCCATGGGCATCTACTCGTGCTCGATGGCGTGTACCGTGCCCTTGCGGCGTGCCCTTGCGGCAACAGTGCGTGACCCGTAGTCCCTCACCCACGACGACGGCAGCCGGGCGAAATGTCCGTCGGCCTACTTCCCGCAGCAGCGCTTGAACTTCTTGCCGGAGCCGCAGGGGCACGGGGCGTTGCGCGCCGGGGTTCGCGGGGCGTGCGCCGGTTGGCGGCCGATAAGTAAATCGAACGGCGTCCCGGCACCCCCCCGGCTGCACGCTGGCAGTCCAAGCCTCCCGCCCGTACTGGCGCGCCCTCTGGAAAGCTGGGACGTTGAACATGCTTGGACAAGCATAGCGCATTGTGACGGGGACGTCTCGTGGGTGGCGTTGACCGTGGGGTGGAAAGGCCTTCCCAGCCTCGTCTGAGTCGTCTGAGGGGCGGTGACGCCCGGGTCATCTCCGGGCTGGGTGGTGACGAACCGCAGCAGTGCGGTCTTGGTTGGCCGGAGTGGGACAGGAAAGCGGTTGCTCGTTCCATAGAATCTTGTAAGACATTTATGAAGGAGGACCGTGATCATGAAACCGAGTCGATGGTTACTTGTTGGCATTTCGGTGGGGACCATCGCGCTTGCCGCCGACGATGCGAGCGCTACACAGAGTTGGACTTCTGGCATTTCGTGTGTGCAGAACAACTTGGGAGCCTTCGTCTTCGGCACATTGAAGCAGGGCAGGGTGGTCGGCTCAGCGAACGCGAGCGCTTACTCCACCCTGTTCCTCGATTGCCCCGTGCCGAGAGTTAGTTCCTCCCATTGGCTCAACGTTGACGTCGTTGTGTTCAACTCGCACCCTTCGAAATTGCTTGTCTGTCGCTTTCACGCTGTGGACTGGAATGGCCAGTCCCTGGACACGTGGTTCGGTGCGGCCTCCAACGGTTGGTGGACGCTGGACTTCGCGAACCAGCCGGTCATTCACCACCCTGACGCCCTCTACACTGTGGAGTGTGATATCCCCGAGGCCACGTTCTCGAACGCTCGCGTGTTGGGCTACTGGATTCAAGAGAGTTGAACTCCCTCATCGACGCAGGAGAGATGATGAAGCAGACAAGAATCGACAAATTGGCGTTCGGCGCAGCTGCGTGCATGTGGGCCGTCCTCGCTTCTTGCCATGGTACCGAGGCGAGGCGGACCGATGCTCCAGCCAACCAGCGCGAGGAGTTGGGAGTCTCGGACGAAGCATCGCTGAACCTGGCGGAGGCCGAACCGCCAGAGGTCGAGCAGCAGGCGGAAACCTATTACGACAAGCTGTTCGATAGCGAAGGTCGAGCGAGCTGGGCTATGGACATGGAGCGCATCGTCGACAGCGGCATGACGAACGGGGGCGGGGCCGCTATCGAACGCATCGTGTGCAGGACTACGGTATGCAAGGGGGTGTACCGGTTCGATTCGCGCGAGGCGCGAATGGACGCGTGGGAGGCGACAGCGCGCCAGGTGGAGCAATCGGTGGTGAAAAGCGGGTTTGGGGGCAGGATGTTCTATGTGAATGCCGGTGGAATACCGCCACAGGTGCAGGACCGATACTACGTCATCAAGATCCCGAACCCGGCGACACCTGGAGCGAGGGTAGGTCAGTAGATTGCGCTTGGGGTGGCGTCGGAGTCCGTGACCACCACCCTCGTCCACATGGCAATGGGCGCCAAGACCCACGAACTGCGTCATTGGTTAGCCGGCCGATAAGTAAATCGAACGCCCTTCGCATGTCAACACTACCCGCAGCGAACACCCTGGTGCCCTCCGCGACCAGCAGCTACGCCACGGATAGCACTGGGTCGAAGTCCAGTTGTGGGTCGGGAGCGTGTGCGCGACGAAGCGGTGGGCTCGAGGCAAGCCCAAGGCTATCGAGGATCTTGGTGATCGCCGGTTGCTCGATGATGGTGGCAATGAATCGAAGCCTGCCGCCGCACTTTGCACACGCAAGGGCGTCGACGGAGAACACACGGCGAAGAAGAGTAGCCCAGTCCACGTACGTACCCGCGGCCGCGACGCTCCCACGATA
>Ga0209575_10000401_pt1 | contig 30051 bp, 27 predicted proteins | sample Medcelwee11metaG_FD_187172 | JGI IMG/M metagenome (GOLD analysis project Ga0209575, IMG submission 187172) | Freshwater pond sediment microbial communities from the University of Edinburgh, under environmental carbon perturbations - Medium... | ecosystem: Environmental > Aquatic > Freshwater >...
CCACCAGCAAGCGCGGTCCCAAGGTGAAGAAGCCCCGGGAGTGGGTCGATGGCGCCACAGCTCGCGCTCATGTCTCTACGGCCCGTGTAATCGAGGCCTCGAAAGGTAAGAGACCTTGAAAGGGCTGGCAGTAAGGCCTGCAGCTTGTCTAATACTGCCTTGGCCCTCCCCGAAAACGCTGGCTTGCCGGGTATGTGCCGAGCTTTCCCGAATTAGACGGTAAACTAAGATAGTTCTTTTATATCAGTAGGTTAGGTTGATTTTGCCGTTGGTGCTGCATCATAGGCGTGTGTTCGGAGAGATCGCTCATCAAGCAGGCCTTGCGTACAAAAGGCGCTAGTGTACGGTATCGCCCTGCTGCGATTCAGCTCGGAGAGCACCATGGACGAAATCACTCGCCTCGCCGCCGAACTCGGCGAGAGCCTGCGCACACAGGGTGAGCAGGCGAGCACCGCCGAGTCCTGCACCGGCGGCGGTATCGCTGAGGCGATCACCCGTATTCCCGGCAGTTCGGCCTGGTTCGAGGCCGGTTACGTCACCTATTCGAACCGTCAGAAGGCGCTTCAGCTTGGTGTGCCGGTCGAACTGTTCGAGCGGGTCGGTGCGGTCAGCCGGGAGGTCGTTGCGGCTATGGCGCAGGGCGCCCGGGCGCGCAGCGGCGCCCGCTACGCAGTGGCGGTGAGCGGGGTCGCCGGACCCGGTGGCGGTTCGCCGGAGAAGCCGGTCGGCACCGTCTGGCTAGCCTGGGCCGATGGCGAGCGCCTGTTCACGGCATGCCGGCTCTTCCCCGGCGATCGCGATGGTGTGCGTCGACGAACGGTGCAGGACGCCCTGACCGGGCTGATTCGCCTGGTTGCCGGCGAGGCCCCCGAAGGAAGTGCTCGGCATCACGGAAATGGGCCGGCGCAGGGGTAGGCGAGCAGACTTTTCCTGTGCTCTAATACTGTCTACTTATACAGCTTGAGGCGGCCGACAGGCCCTTCTGAACACGCGAGGTCTCCGATGGACGAGAACAAGAAGCGCGCCTTGGCCGCGGCTCTGGGCCAGATCGAAAAGCAGTTCGGCAAGGGTGCGGTCATGCGCATGGGCGATCACGAACGCCAGGCGATTCCGGCCATTTCCACCGGCTCCTTGGGGCTGGACATCGCGCTTGGCATCGGCGGCCTGCCCAAGGGGCGGATCGTTGAGATCTACGGCCCCGAATCCTCCGGCAAGACCACCCTGACCCTGTCGGTGATCGCCGAGGCGCAGAAGCAGGGTGCCACCTGCGCCTTCGTCGACGCCGAGCACGCACTGGACCCGGACTACGCCGCCAAACTCGGGGTGAACGTTGACGACTTGCTGGTTTCCCAGCCCGACACCGGCGAGCAGGCCTTGGAGATCACCGACATGCTGGTGCGCTCCAACGCGGTGGACGTGATCATCGTCGACTCCGTGGCGGCGCTGGTACCCAAGGCGGAGATCGAAGGCGAGATGGGCGATACCCACGTCGGCCTGCAGGCGCGGCTGATGTCCCAGGCGTTGCGCAAGATCACCGGCAACATCAAGAACGCCAACTGCCTGGTGATCTTCATCAACCAGATTCGCATGAAGATCGGCGTGATGTTCGGCAACCCGGAAACCACCACCGGCGGCAACGCCCTGAAGTTCTATGCCTCCGTACGTCTGGACATCCGCCGTACCGGCGCGGTGAAGGACAGTGACGAGGTGGTGGGCAGCGAGACCCGCGTCAAGGTGGTGAAGAACAAGGTGGCGCCGCCCTTCCGCCAGGCCGAGTTCCAGATCCTCTACGGCAAGGGCATCTACCGCAACGGCGAGATCATCGACCTCGGCGTGCAGCTCGGTCTGCTGGAGAAGTCCGGCGCCTGGTACAGCTACCAGGGCAACAAGATCGGCCAGGGCAAGGCCAACGCGGCCAAGTTCCTCGAGGACAATCCGGAGGTCGCCGCGGCCGTCGAGAAGAGCATCCGCGAGCAGTTGCTCGCCGCGCCTGCCAGTGCCCGGCCGGCAGCCGTGGCCGACGAGCCGGCCGACGCCGACCTCGACTACTGAGTCCGTCCATGATGAGCCCGCTCGACAGCCCCGCCGCGGTGCGGCGGGCTGCCATGGATCTGCTGGCGCACCGCGAGCACGGTCGGGTCGAGCTGACCCGCAAGCTGGAGCGGCGCGGCGCTCCGGCGCCGCTGATCGAGGCGGCCCTCGACCGCTTGGCGGACGAGGGGCTGCTCAGCGAAGGCCGCTATCTGGAGTCCTTCGTGGCCAGCCGGGCGCGGGCCGGCTACGGTCCCCTGCGCATCCGCGAGGAGCTGGCCCGGCGCGGCCTGCCGCGGCAGGCCATCGAACAGGCGTTGCTCGAGAGCGGCGTGGACTGGACCGGGCTGCTGACCGACACCTGGCGACGCAAGTTCGCCGGCTGCCGGCCCGGCGATGCCCGCGAACGCGCCCGCCAGGGGCGTTTTCTTAATTATCGCGGCTTTCCCCCCGAGATGATCGGCCGCCTGCTGCGCGGCAGCATCTCCGACGACTGCTGAGCTTCGGCTTTCCCGGGCTCGCCAAGCCGCGCTGCGTCGGCGCCGCATCCCCCCATTTCCTGCGGGCCGGAAAGCCTTCATCCATCCGGCTACGCGACGTGGCGGCACGTGGCTGTTCTGTGCCGCGCGCCGGTTGTCGATGGGGATTCGCTGTGTCTATGCCGGAAGGTGGGAGCGCCTGCGGGCGGCATGCCCGGACTCGATGGCGCGTTCGGGGTCAGGCCTTGACGGCCCAGTTCGGCGAAAGGTTGATGAAGTCGAGCAACTGGCGCAGCCGGCCGTGGTCGCGGGCGTTGAAGACGAAGGCCAGACGCGTCAGGTGGCGGAGTTCCGGTTCGTCCTGTTCGCTGTCTCCGTAGGCCTGCTGCTCGAAGGTGCCGCCCAGATAGAGGTCGGTGAACTCGCTGCGCAGGTGTTCCAGCGCCGTTTCGCTCAGGGCGTGATGCAGGCGGATGACGAAGCGGTCCTTGATCCAGCGGCTGGAGTGGTAGTTGCGGTAGAACTGGGCAATTTCCTCGGTCGCCTCCTCGGCGCTGTTGGCCAAGTGAAGCAGGTGCATGTCGCTGGGCAGGATGTAGCGGTTGCCTTCCAGCTGCTTGCGGATGAACTGCAGGGCATCCGCCCAGTAGGTGCCGCCCGGCTCGTCGAGCAGAACCACCGGAACCAGCGGGCTCTTGCCGGTCTGGATCAGGGTCAGCACTTCCAGCGCCTCGTCCAGGGTGCCGAAGCCGCCCGGGCAGAGGATCAGCGCGTCGGCTTCCTTGACGAAGAACAGCTTGCGCACGAAGAAGAAGTGGAAGGACATCAGGTTCGGCGTGCCTTCGACGGTGGCGTTGGCGTGCTGTTCGAAGGGCAGGGTGATGTTGAAACCGAGGCTGTTCTCCAGCCCCGCGCCTTCGTGGGTGGCGGCCATGATGCCGCCGCCGGCCCCGGTGATGACCATCAGGCCGTGGTGGGCTAGGGTGCGGCCGAGTTCGCGGGCCTGGGCGTACAGCGGATGCTCGGGCGGCGTGCGCGCCGAGCCGAACACGGTGACCTTGCGCCGGCGCTTGAACTGCTCGAGGCGGCTGAAGGCCAGCTCCATTTCCCGCAGGGTCTGCAGCATGATCTTGGCGTCCCAGCGGTTGCGGTCGGCCTGGGCCATGCGGATGACGGTGTAGAGCATCTCCCGGTAGAGCGGCAGGTTGGGGCTGGTCTCGGGAACGGTTTCATCGACCAGGGCATCGACGAGCGCATTGATATCGACGCCGCTGGTCTGGAAGTGACGAGAGAGGAACTCGTCCGGTTCGAAAGGCATGGACTTCTCCTTTTGCACTGAACCTCGGCGATGCTGCGGATGGCATCGCTCCGATGGCAGGCCTGGTCATCATGACGGCCTGGTGTGGCGGCGGTCGGTCGATTATTCCGGCTCGCGCAACCATCTTACTGCCGCCTTGCTTCAGATTGCTATTTGCTCGCCGCGCTCGGGAATGTTGGCCGTCCAGTTCAGGCGCTCGTGCAGGACCTGCTGCAGGACTTGCATCTTCTCCAGCTCCCCGTGAACCAGGTAGAGCTCGGGGCGGTGGTCGAAATGCCTCACCCAGTCGAGCAGCTGCGACTGCCCGGCATGGGCGGAAAAGCCGCCGAGGGTGTGCACCCGGGCACGCACGGCGATGCGCTGGTGGAGGACCTTGACGCTGTCGGCGCCGTCGACGATGCGCCGGCCCAAGGTGCCCCGGGCCTGGAAGCCGGGAAACACCAGATGGCATTCCGCGCGCCAGAGGTTGTGCTTGAAGTGGTGGACGATACGCCCGCCGGTGCACATGCCGCTGCCGGCGATGATGATGGCGCCGCTCCTGATCCGGTTGATCGCCATGGATTCCTCGGGGGTGGGCGTGCACCTCAGGATCGGCAGCCAGTCCTCGACGCGCTTGACGCCCCTGGCCTGGAGCAGGGCTCGGTCGACCGGGTCGAAGTGCTCGCTGAAGCGCGTATAGATGGCGTTGGCCTTGATCGCCATCGGGCTGTCGAGGAACACCGCCTGCTGGGGCAGACGGCCTTCCTGGTAGAAGCGCCCGAGGTAGAACAGCAGGTCCTGGGTGCGGCCGACGGCGAAGGCGGGGATCAGCACGTTGCCGCCCCCGCGGTGGGCGGTTTGCAGGATCTCGACGAGCTCGTTCAGGGTGTCCTCGCCGCAGCGGTGGTCGCGATCGCCGTAGGTGGACTCCATCAACACCACGTCGGCCCGGGAGAGGGGCGTCGGGTCGCGCATCAGCGGCGTGCAGGTATTGCCGAGGTCGCCGGAGAACACCAGGCGGCGGGTCAGGTGGTGATCGTGCAGCTCCATCTCGACGATGGACGAGCCGAGGATGTGTCCGGCTTCGTGGAAGGTGACGATCACGCCCGGGGCCACTTCCAGGGCGCTGCCATAGGGCTGCGGGCGACACAGGGAGAGCGCCTTCTCGGCGTCGGCTGTGGTGTAGAGCGGCTCCACCGGGGGCTTGCCGAGGCGCGCGCGCCACTTGTTCTCCCATTCGGCATCGTTTTCCTGGATGTGGGCCGAGTCCAGCAGCATCAGCTCCATCAGCTCGCAGGTGGCTTCGGTGGCAAAGATCGGTCCCCGGTAGCCGGCGGCGGCAAGGCGCGGCAGCAGGCCGCTGTGATCGATGTGCGCATGGGAGATGACCACGGCATCGAGGCTGCCGGGGTCGAAGGGAAACGGCCGGGCATTGTCTTCCTCTTCCTCGCGGTGTCCCTGGTGCATGCCGCATTCGAGCAGCACGCGGCTGCCGTCGCGCGTCTCGATCAGGTAGCAGGAGCCGGTCACTTCTTGAGTTGCGCCGAGAAAGCTGAGCAAGGCCATGATTATTTCCTCGACTGCGGAAGAGGCGGGCCGGTTGCCGGCGATGGCCGCTGGCCCGCTCCGATATGGCTCAGCATAGACCCAGGCCGCGCGGCCCGGCATGCAGCTGGCCGCGCCTCCGGTGGCACCGGGGAAGATGGCATAGACTGGAATGGATATTCACGATGGAGCCCGCGATGCCTCAGATTCTGCCGCCCCTCGCCGAGCTGGACGAGCACGCCCGGGTCGAGCCTTCCTTTGCCCAGTGGCGCCAGGGCTATGGCCTCCTGCAGCATGCCGCCGAGACCCAGGCCGGGGTGTTCCGCCTGGCCCACCAGTTGGTTCAGGCCGGCCTGCAGCCCGATGTGGCCGGCGTCTACCGCCTGCTGCACGCGCTCGACAGGTTGACCGCCGCGGGGCTCTGGCTGGTGGTGCACATGACCTACGCCCGGCGCGTGCGCTTGGACGGCGCGCCGCTTGCGGGCGAAGACTTCAAGACCAGCCCGGAAGGCCATACCGGCGGTGCCTTGAACATGGTGCCGGCCTACGCCGGCTACCTTGCCCTGAACCTCCTGAGCGGCGAGAACCGCGGCTGGCTGATGGGCCAGGGGCACTGCGTGGCGGCCATCGATGCGCTCAATCTGCTGACCGGCAACCAGTTGCCCGAGCAGGCCCGCGCTTATCCTTGCGACGAGGCCGGCATGAGTCGCCTGGTGCAGGACTTCTACGGCTACCGGCAGGCCGCCGACGGTCGTCCGGCCGCGCCGCTGGGCAGTCACGTCAACGCCTACACCGCCGGCGGGATCGCCGAGGGCGGCTACCTGGGCTTCGCCGAGTTGCAGTACGCGCATCTGCCGCTGCCGGGAGAGACTCTGGTGGCCTTCCTCTCCGACGGTGCCGCCGAGGAGCAGCGCGGCAGCGACTGGATGCCGCGCTGGTGGCGCGCCGAGGACTGCGGCGTGGCGCTGCCGGTGATGATCGCCAATGGCCGGCGCATCGAGCAGCGCACCGAGTTGGGCAGCCACGAGGGCCTGGAGGGCTTTCGCCTGCACCTGCGCCGCTGCGGCTTCGATCCGATCGGCTTCGACGGCCGCGATCCGGCGGCTTTCGCCTGCACCCTCTGGGAAATGCAGCAGCGCCTGGGACGGCGGGTGGAGGAGCTGGAGCGGGGCATCCTGCGCTACCCGCTACCGATTCCCTACGGCATCGCCGAGACGGTGAAGGGCTTCGGCTTCTACGGCGCCGGCAGCGATGCCGCGCACAACCTGCCGTTGCCGGGCTGCCCGCAGCACGACGCCGATTCGCGGGAGCTGTTCAACCGCCATGCGGCGGCGCTGTGGGTGGCGCCGCAGGAGCTTTCTGCCGCCTGCGCGCGGTTCGCTGCGGCGCGTCAGGGGCGTCCGCTGGCGCGCGACAATCCGCTGGCCGTGCGCTCCCCGGCGGCGCCGGCGATACCCGCGTTGCACTACCGCAAGGCGGGCGAGCAGAGTTCGCCGATGGCCGCGCTGGACCATTTCTTCGTCGATCTGGTGCAGGCCAATCCGGGGCTGCGCCCGCGGGTCGGCAACCCGGACGAGCTGGCTAGCAACCGCCTGGGCGGCGTGCTCAAGGCGCTCAAGCATCGCGTCTGCCAACCCGAGAGCGAGCTGGAGGCGCTCGACGGCAAGGTCGTCACCGCGCTGAACGAGGAGGCGGTGGTGTCCGCCTGCCTGGGCAACCAGGGCGGGCTCAATCTGGTGGCCAGCTACGAGGCTTTCTGCGTGAAGATGCTCGGTGCGGTGCGCCAGAGCCTGATCTTCGCCCGCCAGCAGAAGGAGGCCGGCCGTCCGGCCGGTTGGCTGGGCTGGCCGCTGGTGGCCACCTCGCACACCTGGGAGAGCGGCAAGAACCAGCAGTCGCACCAGGACACCACCTTCGCCGAGGTGTTGCTCGGCGAGATGGGCGACATGCTGCGGGTGCTCTTTCCGGCCGATCACAACAGCCTGCTGGCCCTGCTGCCGTCCGTGTATGAGGCGCGCGGGCAACTGGCCTGCCTGGTGGTGCCCAAGCACGAGCGCCCGGTGCTCTTCGATCGTTTGCAGGCCGAGCGGCTGGCCCGCGAGGGCGCGCTGATCGTCGAGGAGCAGGCCGGTGCCGAGCCGCTGCTGCTGATCGCCAACGGCAGCTACCAGTTGGCGGAGATGTGCCGTGCAGCCGAGCGCCTGGGGGCGGCCGGCCAGGCCTATCGGCTGGTCTACCTGCAGGAGCCGGGACGCTTTCGCGCGCCGCGCGACCGCTGGGAAGCGGCGGCGCTGGCCGATGGCGAACTGATTGCCCGGCTGTTCCCGGACAGCCACGGGCGGCGCGTGCTGCTGACCCACATGCGCCCGGAGGTCGCCCGCGGGCATCTCTGGCCGATCCTGCCGGATGCGCGCCGCGCGCTGGCGCTCGGCTACCGCAATGCCGGCGGCACCCTCGACGAGGCCGGCATGCTGTTCGCCAATCGCGCCAGTTGGGCCCATGTCCTGGAGGCCTGCGCCACGCTGCTGGAGGTGCCGGTCGGCGCGCTGCTCACCTGGGAGGAGGCCGAGGTCCTCGCCGGCCGGAGCGATCCGGCGCTGTTGCGCGCCCGCGCCTGAACGATGCCCGGCGCGTCGCCGGCTGCGCCGCTTACAGGTTGCAGTCGGCGGCGCTGTAGCGCTCGCTGGTCACCGGACGGTTGCTCTGGTATTCGCTGAATTGGTAACGCAGCACCGCGCCCTTGGCGAGCAGTTGGCGAAAGCCCCGGTTGCTGCACACGCTGCCCAGCAGCTGGGTGCGCACGGCATCGGGATGGGCACGCATCTGCCGGGCGTGCGAGGAGCGCACGCTGAGGTGGTTGATCAACTCGTTGCCGTCCACCGTGTAGCCTTGGTCGAGGATGTCCTCGTTGATCGCCCGCGGCGTGCCTACGCTGCTTTCCTTGGCCACCTTCTCCAGCATCCTGGTCAGCTCGAAATCCTTCAGGGAGGCGGCCAGAGCAGTCGTTGGCAGAAGGAGGCAGAGGGCAAGGGCAGTCGGTCGCAACATGGGAATCTCCTGAGGGTGGGTTGCCGGCGATCCGGGCCGATATTCCGGCAGTCGAGGCGTCGCATTATAGGTAGGTTGGCGGCGGCGACAATCTCGCCGTCCCGCCCGCCCGCCCGGGTTTGCCCGAACGTTCTGCGAGGCCCTAGACTTGCCGCCCCCGACTCCTGCCCGTGCCGACGACTGTGCCGATCCCCCGTGACCCTTGCGCCATCCCCGTGAGCCATGCCGTGTCCCGCCTGCGCGAGGAGCGCTTGGCGCGCAGCCTGAAACCTTTTCTGGCACGCGGCTCGAGGATGCCGCGTTGCCCGGCCTGTCGGGTGCCGGTCAGCCATTGCCTGTGCGCCTGGCGCCCACGGGTCGCTGCCGAGTCCGGCATCTGCCTGCTGATGCACGACATCGAACCGCTCAAGCCGAGCAACACCGGCTGGCTGATCGCCGACGTGGTGGCCGATACTGCTGCCTTCGGCTGGTCGCGTACCGAGGTGGATGCGCGTCTGCCGGCGCTGCTCGGCGATCCGCAGTGGCAACCCTATGTGGTGTTTCCTGGCGAGTACGCGGCGCCGCAGCGGGTGGTCGGCGAGGTGCGCCGGGAGGCGGGCCGGCGGCCGTTATTCATCCTCCTCGACGCCACCTGGACCGAGGCGCGCAAGATGTTCCGCAAGAGTCCCTATCTCGACGACCTGCCGGTGCTCGGCCTGCAGCCGGAGCAGCTGTCGCGCTATCGTCTGCGCCGCTCGACGCGCGACGATCACCTGTGTACCGCGGAGGTTGCCGCGCTCTGTCTGGAGCTGGCCGGCGACCGGTGCGCCGGCGAGGCGCTGGCCGCCTACCTGGATGTGTTCACCGGACACTACCTGGCGGCCAAGCGGAGTCTTCCCGTGGACCTCGGCGATGCGGTGCACCGGCGCCTGCGGGCCTTCCTTTGACGCGGCTCATCGGCGGGCCGCCGGCCGGGCAAGCGAAGCGGCCCCGTCCTGCCGGAAAAGCGCGTAAACTGCAATTTTCCGCCTGAATGACCGGCCACGCCCGTTCTGCGGGTGTGGAGCCGCGGGCAGGTTGCTCGTCCTGCCCTGGCTCGCTGTCGTATCAGGTCTTCACGACAAGAAACGGGATCCGCCAATGCTTTCTTATGAAATCCTGATCGCCGATGACCATCCGCTGTTTCGCAGTGCCTTGCAGCAGGCGCTGACCCTCGGGCTGGGCCCCGTGGTGCGGTTGGTCGAGGCGGACAGCATCGCTGCGCTGGAGGCCCGCCTGGAGGAGAAGGCGGACTGGGACCTGGTCCTGCTCGATCTCAACATGCCCGGTGCCCACGGTTTTTCCGGGCTGGTCCTGTTGCGCGGACAGTATCCGCAGATTCCGGTGGTGATGATCTCCGCCCAGGAGGATGCCGCGGTGGTGGCGCGGGCCCGCGAGTTCGGCGCGACCGGCTTCATTCCCAAGTCCAGCTCCCTGGAGACCTTGCAGCAGGCGGTGCGCGCGGTGCTCGACGGCGACGAGTGGTGGCCGCCGCAGATCCAGGAAACGGCCAGCGTCTCCGCCGAGGCGAAGGCCGCCAGCGCCGGCCTCGCCAGCCTGACGCCGCAGCAGTTCCGGGTGCTCAGCATGGTCTGCGACGGCCTGCTGAACAAGCAGATCGCCTACGAGCTGAGTGTCTCCGAGGCGACCGTCAAGGCCCACGTGACGGCGATCTTCCGCAAGCTCGGGGTGCGCACCCGCACCCAGGCGGCCCTGCTGCTGCAGCAGCTGGAGTCGCTGCCGGCCTGACCGCTAGGCGATCGGCGGCAGGATGATCTCGTCGCTGCGCTGCACTCCGGCGGTCAGCGCCCGGCATTGTTCGAGGAATTCGCGCATGGCCGCGGTATGCAGCTTCTGCTTGTGCCAGAGGAAGCAGAACTGTCGCTTCAGGTCCAGCTCCGGGGTTTCCACCGGCACCAGGCTGCCGCGCCGGAAGGCATCGCGCAGCGCCAGGCGGGAGATGCAGCCGATGCCCAGGCTGGACTCGACCGCCCGCTTGATCGCCTCGGTATGCTCCAGCTCCAGGCGGATGTTCAGCGCCGGACGATGATGGCGCATGGCCTGATCGAAGGTCAGGCGGGTGCCCGAGCCTTGTTCGCGAAGGATCCAGGCCTCGCCGGCGAGTTCGTCGAGGCTCGCCCGGCCGCGCTGCGCCAGGGGGTGCTGCGGGGCGCAGAACACCACCAGTTCGTCTTCCACCCAGGGCTGCAGTTCCACGTCGGGATGCTGGCAGCAGCCTTCGATCAGGCCGAGATCCAGCTCGTGGTTGGCCACCTGCTGGACGATGTGCACGGTGTTCTGCACATGCAGGCGGACCCGCGACTGCGGGTGGCGCTGCATGAAGGCGCCGATCAGCAGGGTCGCCAGGTAGTTGCCCACGGTCAGCGTGGCGCCGACGGCCAGCGAGCCGAAGCCTTCCTTGCCGTCGAGCAGATCCTCGATTTCTCGTGCCTGGTTGAGCAGCGCCATGGCCTGGGGCAGCAGTTGCCGGCCCAGGGCATTGAGCCGGAGGCGCTTGCCGACGCGATCGAAGAGCTGGCAGTCGGACTGGCGTTCCAGCTCGGTCAGCGAGGTGCTGGCCGCGGACTGGGAAAGGGCGAGAAATTCGGCGGCGCGGGTGACGCTTTCCAGGCGGGCCACGGCGGCGAAGACTTCGAGCTGGCGAAGGGTGAATCGCATATCTATATAACCGATTATCTATATCTTGATAATTTGCTTAACAGATAGTTTGGCGCCTTCTAGAATTGGCGGCAATCGTGCCGCAAGGCAGCGCCATCCCCTCGAAGGAGCCCCGAATGAGCAACCTGAACGTAGAGCGTGTCCTCAGTGTCCACCACTGGAACGATACCCTGTTCAGTTTCAAGACCACCCGCAACCCCGGCCTGCGTTTCGAGAACGGTCAGTTCGTGATGATCGGTCTGGAGGTCGATGGGCGCCCCCTGATGCGGGCTTACAGCATTGCCAGCCCGAACTACGAGGAACACCTCGAGTTCTTCAGCATCAAGGTGCAGAACGGTCCGCTCACCTCGCGTCTGCAGCACCTGAAGGAAGGCGACCAGCTGATGGTCAGCCGCAAGCCCACCGGCACCCTGGTGACCGGCGACCTGCTGCCCGGCAAGCACCTCTACATGCTCAGCACCGGTACCGGCCTCGCGCCCTTCATGAGCCTGATCCAGGACCCGGAGGTCTACGAGCGCTTCGAGAAGGTCGTGCTGATCCACGGCGTGCGCCAGGTCAGCGAGCTGGCCTACCAGGAGTTCATCACCGAGCACCTGGCGCAAAACGAGTACTTCGGCGATGCGGTGAGGGAGAAGCTGATCTACTACCCCACGGTCACCCGCGAGTCCTACCGCAACCAGGGGCGTCTCACCGATCTGATGCGCAACGGCAAGCTGTTCGAGGATATCGGCCTGCCGCCGCTCAATCCCCAGGACGACCGCGCGATGATCTGCGGCAGCCCGAGCATGCTCGACGAGAGCTGCGACGTGCTGAACAGCTTCGGCCTGAAGATCTCCCCGCGCATGGGCGAGCCGGGCGACTACCTGATCGAGCGCGCCTTCGTCGAGAAGTAGGGCGCTCTCGTACTCTGCGAAGCCCGGCCCGTCCGGGCTTCGTCGTTTTCGGGCGCTCTCAGGCCTTCAGCACTTCCAGTACGCGGATCCGCTCCGGCTGCGGATAGTGCCAGCGTACCTCCACGTCCCAGAAGCGCACCCCGTAGCGGCGCGAAGGCTCCGGCACCTGGTAGGCCGGCCGCGGGTCCTGGATCAGGCACTGTTCGATCAGCTCGACCAGGGGCTCGCCCAGGCGCGCGGCATGCGCCTGCGCCTGGATCAGGGCCGCCTCGCTCCACTCCAGCGGGATCGCCGGCGGCGGCGCCTCGGCGATGGCGTTGCGGGCCTGCGGGAGGCAGTCGGCGTAGGGCACGTAGGGCTTGACGTCGAGCACCGGCGTGCCGTCCAGCAGATCGATGCCGGACAGCCACAGGCGGCCGGGTTCGGCCTTCTCCAGGCGGACCACCGACTGGCCGATGCCGTTCGGCCGGTGGGTCGAGCGGGTGGCGAACACGCCGAGGGAGCGGTTGCCGCCCAGGCGGGGAGGGCGGACCTTGAGGCGCGGTTTGTCCTCCAGCGTCTGGTGGAAGAGAAACAGCAGCCAGATGTGACTGACCTGATCGAGCCCCTCGATGGCCTGCGCCTGGTCGAAGGGCGGCAGCAGCTCCAGTACGCCACGGGCAGCCGGCGCCAGTTGCGGCTGGCGCGGAATGGCGAATTTCTCCTTGAAGCAGGAGCGCAGGTGGCCGATTGGCGAAACGGAATGGGACATGGCGACGGGCGGGCGAAGACGGGGCGCCATGGTAGCGCTTTCGCGCCGGCTGCGGGACTTCGCACCCCGAAAAGCAACAGGCCCATGCGCGGGGCATGGGCCTGTTGCGAGATGCCCGCCGAGCTGGCGGGCCTGGAGCGCAGGTTTAGCTCAGCTTCACCAGGGAGTCGGCGATCTTCTGCTTCCACAGCGCCGGGCCGGTGATGTGCACCGACTCGCCCTGGCTGTCGACGGCCACGGTGACCGGCATGTCCTTGACCTCGAACTCGTAGATCGCTTCCATGCCCAGTTCCGGGAAGGCCAGGGTCTTGGAGGCCTTGATCGCCTGGGCGACCAGGTAGGCGGCGCCGCCGACGGCCATCAGGTACACGGCCTTGTTGTCCTTGATGGCGCTGATGGCAACCGGGCCGCGCTCGGACTTGCCGATCATGCCCAAGAGGCCGGTGCTTTCGAGGATCTGGCGGGTGAACTTGTCCATGCGGGTCGCGGTGGTCGGCCCGGCCGGGCCGACGACCTCGTCGCGCACCGGATCGACCGGGCCGACGTAGTAGATGAAGCGGCCTTTCAGGTCCACCGGCAGCTTCTCGCCGGCGTTCAGCATGTCGACCATACGCTTGTGCGCGGCGTCGCGGCCGGTCAGCATCTTGCCGTTGAGCAGCAGGGTCTCGCCCGGCTTCCAGCTCTGTACTTCTTCCGGGGTGACGGTGTCGAGGTTGACGCGACGGGCGCTCGGGCCGGCTTCCCAGACGATTTCCGGGTAGGCGTCCAGGCTCGGGGCTTCCAGGCTGGCCGGGCCGGAGCCGTCGAGCACGAAGTGGGCGTGACGGGTGGCGGCGCAGTTGGGGATCATGCACACCGGCAGGGAGGCGGCGTGGGTCGGGTAGTCCTTGATTTTCACATCGAGGACGGTGGTCAGGCCGCCGAGGCCCTGGGCGCCGATGCCCAGCTGGTTGACCTTCTCGAACAGCTCCAGGCGCAGCTCTTCCACACGGTTCTGCGGGCCACGGGCCTTCAGCTCATGGATGTCGATCTCTTCCATGAGGGATTCCTTGGCCAGCAGGGCGGCCTTCTCGGCGGTACCGCCGATGCCGATGCCGAGCATGCCCGGCGGGCACCAGCCGGCGCCCATTTCCGGCACGGTCTTCAGCACCCAGTCGACGATCGAGTCGGACGGGTTGAGCATGCCCATCTTCGACTTGTTCTCGGAGCCGCCGCCTTTGGCGGCGACGTCCACCTCCACCTTGTCGCCCGGGACGATGGAGTAGTGGATGACCGCCGGGGTGTTGTCCTTGGTGTTCTTGCGGGCACCGGCCGGATCGGCCAGGATCGAGGCGCGCAGGACGTTTTCCGGCAGGTTGTAGGCGCGGCGCACGCCCTCGTTGATCATGTCGTCTACACTCAGGGTGGCGCCGTCCCAGCGGACGTCCATGCCGACCTTGACGAACACGGTGACGATGCCGGTGTCCTGGCAGATCGGGCGATGACCGGTGGCGCACATGCGGGAGTTGATCAGGATCTGGGCAATGGAGTCGCGTGCAGCCGGCGACTCTTCGCGCAGGTAGGCCTCGTGCATGGCCTGGATGAAGTCGACGGGGTGGTAGTAGGAGATGAACTGAAGGGCGTCGGCGACGCTTTGAATCAGGTCGTCTTGCTTGATCACGGTCATGCTGCGCTCCTTTATTGGGCAGGAACTTCGATGCGCCGAACCCGTGTCCGGTGCGAAAAATCGCCGCAGTATAACGCGCCCGACAGGGCCGGGAACAACCGCTTGGGCCAAAGGCGTATGACGGCTAGGCAGCTGTTTGGCCAGCCGATAGAGTTTCCAATTGGTGTTGCCGCGGGATGGACCCCATGAACACGCCGACTACGCGGCTGGAGCCGCAAGCCCTGCAGCGCCTGTTGCTGAACCGCTTCGCCATGGCGTTGGGGACCTACGCGATGGCCGTACTGCTGCTGATGCTGGCAATTGCGACCGGTCATGGCCGGGTTCCGCTCGCCGTGCCCTTGCTCGGCGGCGTTCTGCTCGTTCTCAACCAACTGGTCTTTTTCCTGCTGCTGCGCAGCGAGCGCAATCTGCGCCTGCGCGATCCCGGGATGATCGAGGCGCAGGTGCTGGTGGCCCTGTTCTGGCAGACTGGCCTGCTCGGCTGCCTGAACGGCGAGGCCCGCGGTACCTTGCTCGCGTTCTATGCGCCGATCCTGCTGTTCGGTCTTTTCCAGCTGCCGGCTCGCGCTTTTGCCCGCTGTGCGGCCTTCGGCTTCGTCGGCTTCGTCGGTCTCGAACTGTGGGATGCCTATCGGCTGCAGGCGGTTGCCCCCGAGCTGTCTCTCCTGCAGCTGGCGACGCTGTTCGCGCTGCTCTTCTGGCTCTGCCTGTTCGGCCGCTACATCAATGCGATGCGCCAGCGCATGCACCAGCGGCGCCATGCTCTGGTGGCGCACCAGAACACCCTGCGGGGGATGATGCGCCAGCTGGAGGATCAGGCTTCCACCGACGAGTTGACCGGGCTCTGCAACCGCCGGCATTTCCTGCGCCTGGCCGAGCGCGAGCTGACCCGCCTGCCGGCGCAAGGCCAGTACGGCCTGGCGCTGATCGACCTCGATCATTTCAAGCGGATCAACGACCGCTATGGGCATGCCGCTGGGGACCGGGTCCTGCAGACTTTCGCGACACTGGCGCAGGCTTGCCTGCGCGAAGGCGACGTGCTGGCCCGCTATGGCGGCGAGGAGTTCGTGCTGTTGCTGCCCGGTGTCAACCTGGACCAGATCTCGATTTGCTGCGAGCGGTTGCGCGAGGCTTTCTCCACCGCCGAGCCCCTGGGCCTGTCGCTGGGTGGCCTCAGCCTGTCGATCGGCATGACCCGCCTGCAGCGCGGCGACAGCCTGGACCTTGCCCTGCAGCGTGCCGACCAGGCCCTCTACCGGGCCAAGCACAACGGCCGGAACCGCTGCGAGGCGAGCTGGGAGCCTACCGACGCCCGTACCGGCCGCCGCTCGGCGTCCTCGTGAAATGAAATGGCCGCTCGAGGGAGCGGCCATTCGGCTCAGACCAGCGGCTCGCCCACGTGCAGGATCTTCATGCCGTTGGTGCCGCCGATGGTGTTGTAGCTGTCGCCCTTGGTGAGGATCACCCAGTCGCCCGGCTTGACCACACCGCGCTTGATCAGTTCGTCCACCGCCGCCTGGCTGAGTTTCTCCGGCGCCACGGCTGCCGGATCGAAAGGCACCGTGTAGACGCCGCGGAACAGTGCCACCCGCGCCTGGGTTTCGCGGTGCGGCGAGAAGGCGAAGATCGGCACCGAAGAGCGGATGCGCGACATGATCAGTGGGGTGTAGCCGCTTTCGGTGAGGCTGATGATCGCCTTCACGCCGGGGAAGTGGTTGGCGGTGTACATGGCCGCCAGGGCGATGCTCTCGTCGCAGCGCTCGAAGGTGTGACCGAGGCGATGGCTGGAGCGGGTGCTGGTCGGGTGGCGTTCCGCGCCCAGGCAGACGCGCGCCATGGCCTGCACCGCTTCCACCGGGTATTCGCCGGCGGCGCTTTCCGCCGAGAGCATCACCGCGTCGGTGTTGTCGAGCACCGCGTTGGCCACGTCCGAGACTTCCGCGCGGGTCGGCATCGGGCTGTGGATCATCGACTCCATCATCTGCGTCGCGGTGATCACCGCCTTGTTGTAGCGCCGCGCGTGGAGAATGATCTTCTTCTGGATGCCGACCAGCTCGGCGTCGCCGATTTCCACGCCGAGGTCGCCGCGCGCGACCATCACCGCATCGCTGGCGCGGATCAGGCCGTCGAGGGCCGCGTCGTCGGCGACCGCCTCGGCACGTTCGATCTTGGCCACCAGCCAGGCCTTGCTGCCGGCCTCGTCGCGTAGGCGCCGGGCCAGCTCCATGTCGGCGGCATCGCGGGGGAAGGACACCGCCAGATAGTCCAGGTCCAGTTCCGCGGCCAGCTTGATGTCGACCTTGTCCTTGGCGGTCAGGGCCGGCGCGGTGAGACCGCCGCCGCGGCGGTTGATGCCCTTGTGGTCGGACAGCGGGCCGCCGATCAGCACCGTGCAGTGCAGCTCGTCGGCGGTCTTCTCGCGGACCACCATGACCACCCGGCCGTCGTCGAGCAGCAGTTCGTCGCCGACGTTGCAGTCCTTCACCAGGTCCGGGTAGTCGATGCCGACCACCTCCTGGGTGCCCGCGTCGCGCGGGTGGGTAACGGAGAAGCGGAAGTTGTCGCCTTCCTTCAGTTCGATGCGCTTGCCGGCGAACTTGGCGATGCGGATCTTCGGTCCCTGCAGGTCGCCGAGCAGGGCGACGAAACGGCCGTGCTTGGCGGCCAGCTCGCGGACCAGATGGGCGCGGGCGCGGTGTTCGTCCGCGGTGCCGTGGGAGAAGTTCAGGCGGGCGACATCGAGCCCGGCGAGGATCAGTTGCTCGAGCCGTTCGGGCGAGCTGCTGGCTGGGCCGAGGGTGGCGACGATTTTGGTGCGGCGAAACGTCATGCGGAACTCCTTATGGGACGCTGCGGCCGAGGCTACTACGCCGGGACGCTGTAGTCATTGTCCGGCCGCGCTACCTGAGCACCAGGAGGTCGCACTCCACCGCCTCCAGCACCCGTTCGGCGGTATTGCCGATCAACGCGTTGTCCAGGTGGCCGCGGGCGACGACGCCCATCAGCAGCAGGTCGATCTGCCGGTCGCGCACGAAGCGGGGGATCAGCTCCTCCGGATAGCCCTGCTCCAGGTGACGGTGGCTGGCGGGAACCGCGTAGGGCGCGAGCAACTGCTCGAAGGCCTGGCGGTGCTGCCGGTTGCCGCGCTCGACGTAGGCGTCGTAGGTGGCGACCAGCTCGGCATCGAAGACCAGGCGGCGCGGCAAGGGCGCGTAGCAGTGCAGGTAATGGGCATCCAGTTGCAGGCGCCCGGCCAGCTCGCGAGCGGCGGCGATCAGGCGGTGGTCGAGGTGGGCCGACTTGTCGGCGCTGTGCAGCGGATCGAGGGCGGCACACAGGCGCCGGCCCTGCCACGGGCCGTGATGGACCAGCCAGAGCGGCGCCGGGCAGTGGCGCAGGAGCTGCCAGCAGGTGTTGGTCAGCAGCAGGCGCTTGAGCAGGCTGTGGCTGTGGGCGGCCTTGAATACCAGGTCCGGCTTCAGCTCTTCGACCCGGGCGAGGATCGTTCGGTGCAGCGGTTTTCCCCAGCGTGCCTCGATCTGCACCGACAGGCCTTCGGCACGCAGCGGCGCGGCCAGTTCCTCGAGCCGCGCGAGGCGGTGGGCGAGTAGCGCGGTACGCGCCTGTTCGGTCTGCTGCTCGTCGAACAGCAGGCTGTTGTCCAGGGCCGGCTCGAATTCGCAGACCAGCAGTTCCAGGGCTGCACCGGTATTGCGGGCCAGCCAGGCGGCCCGTTCCAGGGCCGGCTGAGCCTCCTGGGTGGGGTCGATCACGACGAGCAACTGGTGCAGGTTCATCATTATCTCCTTGGGGCTTGCCGTGCGCTTGGAGGGCGCCGGCCTGGGGGTTCGCTGCGCATCAGACTAACTCACGCGGGATATTTCGTGAGGGGCGGGGAGCATAAATGGCAACCGACAGGTCCAATAATGGAACGCTGGTCCCTGACCGGCACTATGGCCATACTCACGACTTTGACCAGCGACTAGCCAGCGACCATGCCTATCCAACGTCGTATCGAACGCCACCAGCTGCCCTACTACCTCAAGGTGTTCAACCGGGTCACTGACAAGCCGATGGGCTACATCGGCAATATTTCCCGGGAAGGTCTGATGTTGATCAGTCCATGGCCGATGCTGGTGCTCGCCGAGTTCGACATGCGCCTGAAGATCCCGGGGCGCGACGGTCAGCCGTACCACATCGACTTTTCCGCCACCTGCCGCTGGACCCGCGAGGACGTGACGCCCGGCAGCTTCGACTCGGGCTTCGCGCTGATCGAGCCGCCCGCCGAGTACCTCGAACTGGTCGAGGTCCTGCGCCACTACTTCACGTTCCATCCCAACGCCTCGCCGGCCTGAGCCGGCTGGCGCCTACAGCACCCCGGCCCGCTTCCAGGCCAGATAGCGCCCGACCAGTTCGGGGCCCAGCTCGGCGGGGCGCACGTCGAGCAGCGGGATGCCCGCCGCCGCCAGGCGTTCGTGCAGGCCGGCGCGGGCGTTCAGGTAGTCGACCGTACCGCAATAGGCCAGGGCGTCTGCCTGGTTCTCCACCGGCGTGCGGCACAGCCGGTCGAGCACTTCCTCGCGCAGGCTGGCGACCAGCACCCGGTGGCGGCGGGCCAGGCGGCGGACCGCTGCGGGCAGCTCGTCGTCGTCCTCGTCACGCAGGTTGCTGAGGATCACCACCAGGGCGCGGCGGCGCTGGCGGCGCAGCAGCAGATTCGTCGCCGCGGCGAAGTCCGCCGGACGGCGGGTGGTCTGCAGATCATGGACGGCATTGAGCAGGGCGTTCAACTGGGCATTGCCCTTGGCCGGGGCCAGGTAGCGGTCCTGCTCGCCGGCGAGGGTCGCCAGCCCCACCGCGTCGCCCTGGCGCAACGCCACGTAGGCGAGCAGCAGGCAGGCGTCGAGGGCGTGGTCGAAGTGGGCGAGTTCGCCGTCCCGGCTGCGCATGTGCCGGCCGCAGTCGAGCAGGAAGAGGATCTGCTGGTCGCGCTCGTCGCGGTATTCGCGAACGATGGGCGTGTGCTTGCGTGCCGTCGCCTTCCAGTCGATCTGCCGCAGGGTATCGCCGTCGCGAAACTCGCGCAGCTGGTGGAAGGCCTGGCCGAGGCCGCGGCGCGGCAGCTGGCGCACGCCGAGGCGGCCGAGCCAGGTGTCCACGGCCATCAGCTGGGCCCGGTAGAGGCGAGCGAAGTCCGGGTAGACGCGGGTCTCGCCGGGCAGCTCGACGAGCCGTCGTCCCTGCCACAGCCCGAGCAGGCTGGGCAGGGCGACCTCGCAGCGTTGGAAGCGGAAGTGCCCGCGCTCGAGGGGGCGGAGCCGGTAGCCGCACTCGGTCTCGACGCCGGGCCGCAGTTCCAGGCGCAGCGGCAGAGGCTCGCCAAGCATGCCGGCAGGCAGGTGGTCGAAGAGTTCCACGGACAGCGCCAGGCGGTAGTCGTGCGCGAGGCTCAGGCGCACCTCGCTCCAGCGGCCCTGGGGCAGATGGCCCGGCAGAAGGCGCTTCAGGCGGGGCGAGGCGCGCCAGTGCAGTCCGGCGGCATCGAGGCCGGCGAGCAGCAGCAGGGCGCCCAGCAGCCCCCACCAGAGCGCCTCGGAGCCCGGCGATCCCTCGCCGTTCAGGGCCGACCGGGCGCCGAGCGGCAGGGCGGCGAGGAACAGAATGCCGAGCAGGGCGAGGAGCCGGCGCGAGGGCTTCATGGCCGCGGCGCCGCGACCTGATCGAGCAACTGCAGCAGCACCTGGTCCACCGACAGGCCCTCGATGTCCAGCTCCGGCGCCAGGCAGACGCGGTGGCGCAGCACGGCCAGGGCGCACGCCTTGATGTCGTCGGGCAGCACAAAGTCGCCGCCGCGCAGCAGGGCGCGGGCCCGGCCGCAGCGCACCAGGTCGATCGAGGCGCGCGGTCCGGCGCCCAGGGTCAGGCCGGACCAGTCGCGGGTGCGGCGTACCAGACGCACGGCGTAGTCGAGCACCTGCTCGTCGAGCGGCAGCGTGCTGGCCAGCTGCTGCAGCGCCAGCACGTCGGCGGCTTGCAGCAGGGGGCGCAGGGCGGTGACCTCGAGCATGTCGGCACGGGTCGAGCGGGCGACCTGGCGGACCAGGGCCAGCTCGTCGGCGGCTCCCGGGTAGTCCATGCGCAGCTTGAGCATGAAGCGGTCCAGTTCGGCCTCCGGCAGCGGGTAGGTGCCTTCCTGTTCGATCGGGTTCTGCGTGGCCAGTACCAGGAACGGCTGCGGCACCGGCAGGGCACGGCCCTCCAGGGTCACCTGGCGCTCCTGCATGACCTCCAGCAGGGCCGCCTGGGTCTTGGCCGGAGCGCGGTTGATCTCGTCGGCGAGCAGCAGGTGGGTGAACACCGGCCCCTTGCGCAGCTTGAACTGCTCGCTGGCGAGGTCGTACACCGCATGTCCGGTGACGTCGCTGGGCATCAGGTCGGGGGTGAACTGGATACGTCCGAAGTCGCCGCCGAAGCAGCGGGCCAGGGCCCGTACCAGCAGGGTCTTGCCGAGTCCCGGAACGCCTTCGACGAGCACATGGCCGTTGGCGATCAGCGCGGTCAGCAGGTCGTCGATGGCCGCCTGCTGGCCGATCACCGCCTTGCCGATCTCCTCGCGCAGGGCCTGGAGCAACTGGCCCGCCTGCTGGCGGGAGAGCGTCGGGAGAGCGCTTGTGTCGTTCATAGGGTGTTCCTGAGTCGTTGCAGGTCGGCGACCTGGCGGGTGAAGTCGGCGGCGGACAGCGCCTGGCCCGGCGGCCGCATGAGCTGGCCGATGTGCTCTGCCGGCAGCCGCCCGAAGCGGGCCAGCAATTGCCACTGCGTCTCCTCGGGCAGCTCGGCGAAGCGCGGCTCGCGGTGTCCGGCGCGGCGCCGGATATCCTGTTGCAGGCCTTGCAGCAGGCTGGCCTGGCCGCCGCGGCGGAGCAGGAAGTCGGCATCGGCGCGCAGGTGCTCCTCGAGTTGCCGGCGCGCCGGGCGGGCGGCCGGCAGCGGCGGGCCCTGGCGCAGGCCGGTGCGCCACAGGAGGCCGCCGGCCAGCAAGGCCAGCGCCAGCAGGGCCGCGGGGAAATGACGCAGCAGCAGGGTCGCGAGGCCCTCGCCGGCGACCCGGTGGACCAGGGTGACCTGGCTGTCCCGGCTCAGGTACCAGAGCAGCCAGGCGTGATCGTGGTCGCCGATGTTCGGGTTCTCCCAGATCCAGGCGTCGCTCAGCACCGTGACGGTGCCCTGTCCGTGATGAACTTGCAGCAGATGGGTGGCCTTGCCGCTGTTGGCCCAGGCGTAAGCACGGTGGCGGCTGTCGTAGAGGTGGAAGGCGGTGTCGAAGGCCAGATAGGCCGGGATCTTCTCGTTCTGCAGGTAGAAGCGGGCCAGCTCCGCCCGGCGCCGGTTGCCGTCCCGCGGTTCGCCGATGGCCAGCTCTGCGCTGAGGTACTGCTGGATGCCCAGCCCGTCGAGCAGCAGGTCGCCGCTGCGGCCGGTCTTCTCGTCCCACAACCGTTCGGCGACGAACACCAGGCGCCCACCGGCAGCGGTCCACGCGAGCACCCGTTCGGCCTGGCGCGGGGTCATGCGCTCGCGCTCGCCGAGCAAGAGCAGGGTTTGCGCACCGTCGGGGCGCGCCGGGAGGGCTTCCAGTCCGCCGCCGCGGCGCACGTCGAGGCCCTGGCGGCGCAGGAAGAGTTCGGCGGCCAGGTAGGGGTTGGCGCGGGCCTGCGGCGTCGGACCGCGTTCGACGATTTCCCGGTAGGGCTGCAGCCGGCCGAGCAGCCAGGCGCCGAGCAGCACGAGGGCCAGCCCGATGCCGACGGCGACGCGGCGCTGCCGCCCGCTCATGGCGTTCTTCCCGCGCCGAACTGGCGCCGCCAGGCGGCGAGCAGCGGCTCCTTCAGCTCGGCCGGCGGCGGCTGCCGGCCGTAGGCGAGATTCTGCCAGTGCAGGGTCAGGGTCTCGGCGAGGCGTTGCAGCTCGATCTGCTCCAGCCGGCGGACCCGGTGCAGCACCTCGCCTTCGGTATCGGCCTCGCGCAGCGGCAGGCGGTAATCCTCGCGCAGGTGATCGAGCAGGCCGTGGTAGAGCAGGGCGAGCGCCTGGTCGGGGGCGTCGGCCCACAGTCGTTCGGCCTCCGCGGCGATGTCTGCGGGCAGCGCAGGCGGCTCGGGGCGGGGAGCGGAATGCGCGGCCGGTAGCGGCGGGGGGCGCCGGACGGAGGGCGCGACACGTCCGGCGAAGGCCGCCAGCCAGTCGCGATAGCGCCAGGCCAGCAGCGCCGCACCGGCGCCGACCGTCGCCCAGAGGAGGATTTCCAGCGCCCCGGCCAGCCGGCGGGCGAGGCCGGCGGCGTCGAACGGCCGGGCGCCGATGCTCGGCTGCGCGGGTTCGCCGAACCGCCAGCGGAGGGTTTCTTCGCGCCGGTGGAAGGGCGCTTGCCCGAGCAGGGCCTGGATGTCCGCGCGGGCCGCCTGGCGGTCCAGCGCCGGGGGCGGCTGCGGGGCCGGTGGCTGGGCCTGGGCCGCGTCGGGAAGCGCCAGCACCAGGCCGGCGGCGAGCAGCAGGACGCCGGCCGCGCCGCTCAGGCGCCGGCGCAGGCGGTGGAAGGCCACTTCGAGGTCCCAGGCTTCGAGGTGCACGCGGCGATTCAGGTAGAGACCGAAGCCGCAGGCGACGTACAGCGGCTCCCAGACCATCAGCACCAGCGCATAGAGCCCGTTGGTCAGGTGCTCCAGCCACAGCCACTCCTCCGGCGTGCCGTCCAGCAGGCGCTGCCAGTCGAGGTCGGCGCTCGCCGGCGCCGGCAGCAGCAGATAAAGGAAGGCCAGCAGGCCGAGCCAGAGCGCCAGCTCCAGATGCAGGCCGACCAGGGTCAGCCAGCCGGCACCGCGCTTGCCGCGGCCTGCCGCGAGGGTGGCGCGGCGCTGCTGCAGTTCCTGGCCGGCGACGCCCTCGAGCAGCAGCACCGGCAGATCGAAGCTGCGCGCCGGGTTGAAGCGGTGCCGGGTCAGGCTGGCCAGCCATTCCGCCCGGAGCAGGCCGGGCAGGGCGCTCAGGCTCTCGCCCAGGCGCGGCGTTGCGCCGAACAGGGCGCGGGAGAGGATGAACAGTGGCAGGCGCTCGCCGAGCGGCTTCAGCCACCAGAAGATCAGCAGGACCCAGCCGGGGCTCTCCCAGAGCAGCAGGCTGAGCAGGGCCAGCAGCGGCAAGGCGGGCAGTGCCCAGGCGAGCATCAGCAGGCCGGCGTGGCGCCGCGCCAGCAGCACGCCGAGGTCCATGGCTTCCCAGGGGCTGCGCGGGCGGAGGACCGCGACGCTGTCAGTCGGGCGCATGGGCTGGGCGTCCGGCCAGCAGGAAGTAGGCCGCCACCAGCCCCCAGAGCAGGACGCCGACCGCGTACTTGAGCGGCGTCCCGGTGAAGGTCATGGATGACCAGTAGGCCTCGACGAAGGCGGCGACCAGCAGGAGCAGCAGCGCCCCGGCGACTAGCCGCACGCTGCGCGCCGCAGCCTGGCGCAGTGCCTCGCCGCGCGGCAGGCGGCCGGGGGCGAACAGGGCCCAGCCGAGCTTGAGACCGGCGGCGCCGGCAAAAGTGATGGCCGTCAGCTCGAAGGCACCGTGGCCGATCACGAAGGGCCAGAAGGTGTCGGTGTAGCCGATGCCGGTCAGGTGGCCGGCTGCCGCGCCGATCGACAGGCCGTTGACCAGCAGGAAGAACAGGCTGCCGAGGCCGAGCAGCAGGCCGCCGGCGAAGGTCTGGAAGGCGATGCCGAGGTTGTTCATGACGTAATAGCCGAACATCATCCAGTCGGCGGCGGAGCTGCGTTCGCCGAAGCGGCCGAGGCGGCTGGCGTCGGGGTCGTACATGGCTTCCAGCTGCGCCACCTGGTCGGGGGCGAGCAGGCTGTAGACCAGCTCCGGAAAGTGGTAGACGAGCAGGCCCATGGCCAGCAGGCTGCCATAGAACAGCAGGCTGGCGGCCAGTACCAGGCGCCACTCCTCGCGAACCAGGCGCGGGAAGCCGCCGAGCAGGAAACCGATGCCTTGGGCGCCGAGGTGACTGCGGTGGCGGTAGAACTGGTGGTGGCCGCGCAGCGCCAGTTGCTGCAGCTGTTCGACCAGCCGGCTGCCGTAGCCGCGTTCCTCGGCCAGCGCCAGCTGTCGGCAGAGACGCCGGTAGGCGGCGGGGAACTGGCGGCTGTCCGGTCCGGGTTTGCCGCGCTCGAGGGCGTCGAGCTGGCGGGCGAAGTCCTGCCAGTCGGCCTGGTGGCGCCGTTCGAACGGCGTCTGCTTCATGTCGGCCCCAGAAGTTCGCGGGCGATGCCGAGGAGCCGGGCCTCAGCCTGCTCCTCCGGCACCTGCAGCGGTCCGGCGAGAATCCCCGCCAGTTCGCGGCGGCGCCCGGCGGACAGGCTGCTCTGGCGTTCGGCGAAGGCGAGCAGGGCACGCCGCTCGTCGGCCTGCAGGGCAAAGGGGGCCGGCTGCGCGGCGACCTCGGGGAGGGCCGGATGCGGCGATGGACGCTCCCGGTAGACCACCAGGGTGCCGGCGGCCAGGTCGCCGAGGCGCTTGAAGGTCGGGTGGGCAAGGCAGCTGAGGATGCCCAGGCTGTAGCCGAACGGCAGCAGATCGACGACGCGCAGCAGGTTGCGGGTCAGCGAGGCGGCCCAGCCGACCGGGGTGCCGTCGTCGTGCAGCACCTGCAGGCCGAGCAGCTGCTTGCCGGGCGAGCGGCCCTGGTTGAGCACCTCGAAGAGCACCATGTACCACCAGGTGACGAGGAAGACGAGCAGGCTGGTCAGGCCCATGCCCAGCTCGCCGAACTGGCCGAGGGCGAGGAAGGTCAGCAGCAGGAGCAGGCCGCGGATCGCCAGGTCGACGGCGAAAGCGAGGGCCCGCGGCACCAGGCCGGCCGGATGCAGCGCGAGGTCGATGCCTTCGGGCGTCTCCACCGGGTAGCGGGTATCCAGCGGCAGCTGCCGGGCGGTGCCGGCAGGGGGCGGGGCGAGGGACGCTGACATCGGTCGACCGTGCTCGTGAAAGCCCGATGCTAGCCAGCCGCCGACCGCCAGGCAACCGCGCCGGCCCGTGCCGGGGCGAATGGTAGACTTTCGCCATTCCATCGACGGGAATCCCCCAGTGACCTCCAGCATCTTCTGGTACGACTACGAAACCACCGGCATCAATCCGCGCTGCGACCGTCCCCTGCAGGTGGCGGGGATTCGCACCGACGAAGACCTCAACGAGATCGGCACGCCGCTGAACCTCTACTGCCGGCCGGCCGACGACATCCTGCCGCATCCGGCGGCCTGCCTGGTCACCGGTATCACGCCGGACCTGCTCGCCGAGCGCGGGCTGTGCGAGGCCGAGTTCGTGACCCGCCTGCACACCGAACTGGCCCGCCCCGGCACCTGCACGGCGGGCTACAACAGCCTGCGCTTCGACGACGAGATCAGCCGTTACGCGCTCTACCGCAACTTCTTCGATCCCTACGCCCGCGAGTGGCAGGGCGGCAACAGCCGCTGGGACCTGATCGACCTGCTGCGCACCGCCTACGCCTTGCGCCCCGAGGGTATCCACTGGCCGCAGGAGGCGGGCCGGGTCACCCTTCGCCTAGAGCGGCTGACCGCGGCCAACGGCATCGACCACGGCCAGGCCCACGACGCCCTCGCCGACGTGCGTGCGACCATCGCCCTGGCCCGGTTGCTGCGCGAGCGCCAGCCCAAGTTGTATGGCTATCTCTACCAGTTGCGCAGCAAGCAGCGGGTGCAGGAGCAGGTCAGGCTGCTGCGCCCCCTGCTGCACGTCTCTGGGCGTTTCGCTACCGAGCGTAGCTACCTGGCGGTGGTCCTGCCGCTGGCCTGGCACCCCTCCAACCGCAATGCCCTGATCGTCTGCGACCTGCAGGCCGACCCGGCGCCGCTGCTCGACCTCGATGCGGAAGTTTTGCGCCGCCGTCTGTATACCCGCCGCGAAGAACTGGACACCGCCGAATTGCCGGTGCCCCTGAAACTCGTGCATATCAATCGTTGTCCGGTATTGGCGCCCTTGTCGGTATTGCGGGCGGAAGATGTCGGGCGTCTGCAACTGGAGATGGCCGAGTGCCAAAAGCGCGCGGACTTGTTGTGTGCGGCACAAAAGGTCTGGCAGGAAAAACTGCCGCAGATTTATGCCGGCGACGAATTTTCCGCCAGCGAGGACCCGGAACAGCAGTTGTATGGTGGATTCTTCGGTGAGCGCGACCGGCGTCTTTGCGAACAAGTGCGCCGGGCCGAGCCGCAAAATCTGGGTGGGAAAAACTGGGGATTCGACGACGCACGTCTCTCCGAGTTGCTGTTCCGCTATCGGGCGCGCAATTTTCCGGAAACTTTGACGGTGGCCGAGGGGGAGAGTTGGCGGGAATTCTGCCGGCAGCGTCTGCGCGACACTGCTTGGGGAGCGCCCAATACGCTGGAGAATTTCAATGCACAGCTGAAACAACTGCTCGCGCAGACGGGCGGCGAACAGCTTTCGATACTCGCGGCCTGGCACGAATATGCACGGCAGTTGGGCGAGCGCTATGCCGTGTGAGGTGTCGGGCTAAATCCGGAACCAATAAAGAACGCCGGCCTCGCCGGCGTTTCTTTTGCAGTCTGGCGACTTTGCTCAGTCGAGCAGAGTGGCCCAGCCCTCGACGACATCGGCGCCGTACTGGGCTTTCCATTCCTTCAGGGTCTTGTGATTGCCCCCTTTGGTTTCAATGGTTTCATTGGTATAGGGGTTCTTGTACTGCTTGACCTTGCGGGCCCGCTTGGTGGGCGCCGGCGCGGCCTTGGCGCTGCGCACGCCGCGCACGGGCTTGGCGTCCGGATCGAGCAGGGCATTGATGTCGCGCAGGGACTTTTGATATTCCCCCATCAGCTTGCGCAGTTTGCCTTCGAACTCCAGTTCCTTCTGCAGTTTGTCGTCCTGGGACAGATTCTTCAGGCGCTCCTGGAGCTCCTTGATGGCTTCTTCGGTGGCACGGTATTCATTGATCAGGGACATTTTACTTACCTTGAACCCCCGGCGGGGTGATTAGACGAGTTCTGGCTCAATGATAGTCAGGCGTTGTTGGCAAGTAAATATCCTAGAAAACTTTGTTTAACTTTAATTGCGGCCTTTTTCGCCGCCTGCGGAAAGTCGCCGTAGAAGTAGCTCGGGCGAAGTTTTATCGCTCCCTAATACTCGGGCACAGTCGACGGCGGCACGAGCCTGGCCGCGATGGGCGGACAATGGAGTCGCCGGTGCTTCCGTCGCGGCGAATGCCGACAAACTCGAGCCCGTGCCCGTCGGGCTATTAACGGTATTTGAAGAAAAGTCCCGCACGGCCCTGTTTGATGTGCCGATTCAATCCGGGATGGCCCGGCGATATCTGCCGTTTATCCTCCGGCGCGGTGCAATCCGGCTGTTGTGCGGAGTGTTATGGATGCGTGCCCGGCCGTTTTTCCCTGTCCCGGTATGGATTACTGAAGTTTTCCGGCGCTGTGGCTAGAATGGCGCTTTCGCGAGTTCTGGAGTTGTCCTCATCATGCGTACATTTCGGCTGGTGATCGCCTGCCCCGACCGGGTCGGCATCGTCGCCAAGGTCAGTAACTTCCTGGCCACCTACAACGGCTGGATAACCGAGGCGAGCCACCATTCGGATACTCATAGCGGCTGGTTCTTCATGCGCCATGAAGTTCGCGCGGACTCCCTGCCGTTCGATCTCGAGGAGTTCCGCCGCGCCTTCGCGCCGATCGCCCGGGAGTTTTCCATGGAGTGGCGGGTCAGCGACTCGAGCCAGCTCAAGCGCGTGGTGCTGATGGCCAGCCGCGAGTCCCATTGCCTGGCCGACCTGTTGCACCGCTGGCACAGCGGCGAGCTGGCTTGCGAGATTCCCTGCGTGATCGCCAACCACGACGAGCTGCGCAGCATGGTCGAGTGGCATGGCATTCCTTATTACCACGTGCCGGTCGATCCGCAGGACAAGGAGCCGGCCTTCGCCGAGGTGTCCCGGCTGGTCCGGGAGCATGCCGCCGACACCGTGGTGCTGGCCCGCTACATGCAGATCCTGCCGCCGCAATTGTGCCGCGAGTTCGCCATGCAGGTGATCAACATCCACCACAGCTTCCTGCCGTCCTTCGTCGGCGCCCGGCCCTATCACCAGGCCTCGCTGCGCGGGGTGAAGCTGATCGGCGCGACCTGCCACTACGTCACCGAGGAGCTGGACGCCGGCCCGATCATCGAGCAGGACGTGGTGCGCATCACCCACCGGGACAGCGTCGAGGACATGGTGCGCCTCGGCAAGGACGTGGAGAAGATGGTGCTCTCCCGCGGCTTGCGCTATCACCTCGAGGACCGCGTGCTGGTGCACGACAACCGCACGGTGGTGTTCGCCTGAAACGCTCCTGACGCGGGCGGGGCCGCCGGGACTGCGTTCCCGGCCCGGCTGTTCGGCGGCGGTTCTCGCCTGGGGCAGGCCGCCGGCCGGCGCTTGCGCACACTGACCTCCATCTCGCCGGGATGCCTTCCGGCCGATCCTTCGGGGCCTCCATGCTCGTCGACAACCGTATCAAGTTCCGCCATCTGGTCAGCTTCCTCGAAGTGGCCCGGCAGCGCAGCTTCGCCAAGGCGGCGGATGCCCTGGCGGTGTCCCAGCCGGCGATGTCCAAGACGCTCAAGGAACTGGAGGAGATCCTCGACGCCCGGCTGTTCGAGCGCGGCAAGTCCGGGGTATCCCTGACCCCGGCGGGGATCACCTTCCTGCGCTATGCCGGGCCCTGCGTGCAGGCCCTGCGCGACGGCGTCAACACCCTGCGCGGCGACAGCCAGGCCGGCGGGGTGGTGCGCGTCGGGGTGCTCTCGACGGTGGAGAGCCAGGTGATGCCGGAGGTGGTGCTGCGCCTGCACCGCCACCATCCGGCACTGGTGGTCAGCGTCGCCACCGGCCTCAGCGCCTACCTGCTCGCGCTGCTGCGGGTCGGCGAGCTGGATCTGGTGGTCGGGCGGATGACCGACAGCCCGGAAATCCGCGGACTGACCTTCGAGCACCTCTATAGCGAGTCCATGGCGCTGGTGGTTCGGCCCGGGCACCCGCTGCTCGGCGCCGACCTCTCCGATCTGGCGCCGCTGGGCGATTATCCGCTGATTCTGCCGCTGGCCGGGACCACCATTCGCCAGTATGCCGAGAGCTTCTTCGTCCAGTGCGGCATTCCCCTGCCGGCGCAGCGCCTGGAAACCCTCTCGCCGGTGCTGAGCCGCCGCTATGTGCTTTCCAGCGACGCGCTCTGGCTGGCGCCGCTGGACGCGGTGCGCCTGGATCTGCAGGCCGGCCAGTTGGTCGAGCTGGCCCTGGGCGTGCGCGAGGCGGGCGGCTCGATCGGCTTCTGCTGGAACTCGGCGCTGCCGCTGCCGCTGGCCGCGCAGTGGTTCTGCGACGAGTTGCGGCAGGTGGCCAGGGAGCTGAGCGGGGCTACAGATACATAACCATATAGTTATGTATCGAGGTGTTCTTTTCAATTTCCATCCAGGCTCCCGGGTGTGACACTTCGTCTCGCGTAGCCGCCTTGCGGTTCTAGCGACTCCACAATCCCAAGAACAAGGAGCCTGAGATGTCCGAGCTCGATACCCGCCGTTTCGTCGCCCGTGACCGG
>Ga0209575_10000403_pt1 | contig 29723 bp, 28 predicted proteins | sample Medcelwee11metaG_FD_187172 | JGI IMG/M metagenome (GOLD analysis project Ga0209575, IMG submission 187172) | Freshwater pond sediment microbial communities from the University of Edinburgh, under environmental carbon perturbations - Medium... | ecosystem: Environmental > Aquatic > Freshwater >...
TGCCTGAAGGCATTGACTATCTCATCCTTTACTGGTTTTCCTTTCACTTTCACGCTCACCTGGTGGACATGCATGATGGTGGTCGGAACGGTGACAGCCGTGGTGATGACTTCAAATCCCGGAAGCACTGTCGACACATCAGGACCATGGTGGCTGGGAAGCTCCATCGACGGGATGATGGCGTTGATCGGTCCTTTTCCGCTCTCCCCTGGATCGGTCCCTCTCCTGATGAGGGTCGCCCGGCAGCTTTCGATCCCATACAGGCTATCAAGAGCTTTCAGTGTCCTCCCTAATCCAGTCGTATTGCAGGAAACGACCCTGATGAAATTCTTCCCTACTCCCTCTTTGTAATTGCACTGGGCGACGAATGAGACATCTCCGCATTCCTTTTTTTCCCCTCCCTGGAACACCGCTTTCACTCCAGCGTTCATGTACATCTCCCTATTCTTCATCCCGCATGGCTTGGGAGAGCAATCAACGATGACATCCACCCCTTGAAGCAGTTGAGAAAACGTCCCTTTCGCCTGTATGCCGTTATTGGTGAGGCTATCATCCCCCAGAAGATAGATAGGGATGCCTTTTTCATTCGCAGCCTCGATCCGATAATTGTATGTCCTTGCTGTGATTCCGATAAGTTCCATGTCTGGCTGGAGTCCTACCGCGTCCGCCACCCTTTTCCCGATTGTCCCATACCCGACCACTCCGACCTTGATTTTCTCCATGATACATCACCTGCGTAACAGCTCATAACTTATCATACAAAGTATGAATTTGACGGATGCAGGCATATTTATAGTTATCGCATCGTGAAAATGTAGAAGCCAACATCGAATGATAAAATCTGCTTTTTCCACCAGTGTTTCACTAGTGGTGTAACTTCAGAATTGTGGAAAAAGCAGGGTCTGAGAAAGTTTGCCTTTTGCAAACCTCGGAGAACGAATTCGACTGTGGTTTGCTTTTCGCAAACTTCGGAGAACTTGTTCGACTGAATCGCCCCAAGCCTCTCAGGGCGAGCATGCCACCGGTCTGTGACCGGTGGTGGGCGATTTCGATTGACATAGGCTATGCTTCGACACCAGACTCACCCGTGATAAATTCTTTCGCCCGCGGCTTTTCCAAAAAACCTTCCCTGCGGCATCCACCCATGACTCCAGACCCCGCCAAGGGAAACGCTCAAGTGAATCAAGCTTACCTAGCACAGCCGAAAAGGATGGCTACTCATCTTGACAAGATTGAGATTGACGAAGGACACGACAGTATATGTTGAATCCCACAAGACGACGCACCCTAATGTTTATTAATGAGTGCAAGAAGGCCAGAAGGGATGGGCATCGGACCTTATGTCATCTGTGATATCGAGACCACTGGCCTCTCCAAGAGATTCCACAAGATAACAGAGATCTCCGCGATAAAAGTGGTAGATGGCATGGCGGTGGATGAATTCACGACCCTCATCAACCCGCAGGTAAGCATCCCTGGATACATCACCCATCTCACAGGGATCGATGACCGCATGGTCCGCTTCGCGCCGACCATCGAAAAAACAATTCCCCTGTTCCTTGAATTCCTCGGACCCCACCCCTTCGTTGCCCACAATGCATCATTCGACCATGGTTTCCTCGAGTACTCCAGCATCAACCATCTGGGAAAAAAGATCGCGAATGACAGAATCTGCACAAGGAGGCTCGCATATCGCCTCCTCCCGGAACTCTCGTCGAGAAGGCTTGATGTCCTCTGCCAGTTCTTCAATGTCAAGAACACCCAGGCCCACCGGGCGAAAGCAGACGCATTGGCGGCAAAAGAGATTTTCGAGGCGATGCTCGCTATGCTGTATGAGAGAGAGATCAGGGAGAAAGAAGAAATCCTCAGATTTCAGACAGCCCCAAGAAAAAAATACACCGCTCGGGGCTAACTTCTATCTTAATGAAAAAATCTGAAGCGACACAGTACTGAACTCGCTACCGCAGTGTCAGAGACGCATTAACCCATAGGTATTTCCAGGGACCCAGCGATGAAAATCTCAAGAGTCTTACCTGAAATACTCTTTCGCAAGCGCGTCAAACGCTTTCGCTGCCCCAGGGAGATTGATCAAATCATTCTGTAATCCGAGACAATTTGCCCGGAGGACAAGTTCTGCGATATCATTCTCCCCATCATAGACTCCCTTGAAGAGTTTCATCTGGCAATGGCCAAGGGTCGAATAGGTCTCGATGCCAGGGACAAACTCCCCTTTCCTCCCGTAGAGATCATCATTTACTGAGAATCCCCAACGAGTACTTGACACATCATGATTCCTCAATAGCATATTAAGTTCAGCGAGAGGGATATGATCAGTGCTCTTCCCGATGACTGTCAGTTTGACGCCATCCGCTATGGGTTCAATCATATAGTCACTCAGATCCAAACCGTCTTTTGTCACATATTCCAATACATCTTTCGATAAACCATTTATTGCCTGATTCTCCATGTAGTACACCCCCGTGTCATTTGTGCTTCAGCCTTTGTAGAGCTTATCCATGAGCGAGTAATACCAGCCATCCCCGAAATCCACCTCTCCGAAGATGGTCTCCAGATAATCCCCATACTCCTTTGTAGGGAGCAAAGCATCAATGGAATAATAAGTTTTCGGTAGCATATGGTAAGATCCCGCAGTCACATCCCCCAATGAGACTGAACCGACCTTGAGCCTTCCGCCCTCATAGATGATGGTCGCCATGGTCCCGGGCCTGCCCTCCCCCATGAGTCGGATGGCCTGAGCGCCGATCTCCTGGGACATGACGATGTCCATCGGATGCCCCTTGCCGCTCCTGATGAAATTTGAAGGGGTTACTGTCTGCACGCTTGCGCCGATCGCTTTTTGAAGCTCTTCCTGGAGCCCGACAACGATATGGCGCGTCCTTCCCACCCCGAAACCGTCTCCCTGGTCTTCCACCATGCCGATAGGGACATCAAAGCGGGTCTCTTTCGAGACCACGATGACGAGATGCTCCTCTTTCTCGTAGATCTCTTTCGCTTTTCTAAGGAAACGTCCAAGAGGGACTTCATGTTCAGGGACTGTTATCATGTGTGCCCCCCCGAGGATGCCTGAAGCGGGAAGCCAGCCTGCTTTCCCTCCCTGAGATTCGATAAGGAAGATCCTATGCCGCGGTATGGCGCAATCCCTCCTCAGGCGGTTCACCATCTGTGCGAGCTCCCAGGCGGCTGAGGGGAATCCAGGCGTGAAGTGTGTCGACCCGAGATCATTGTCAGCGGTCTTCGGAGCAGCGACAAGAGGGACCCCATGATTACTCGAGAGAAGAGATGCAGCCCCAAGAGTGTCATCCCCCCCTATAGGAAGGAGATAATCGACCTTCAATTCTGCCATGCGCTTCATGATCCTGAGTGGACCTTCCTTCTCCTTGAGAGGATTGGTCCTGCTTGTCCGAAGGAATGTACCGCCTATGTCTTCGACCCCAGTAAGATCAATGGTAGTAAGGTCTGCGACTTTCCCCCCCAGCAAGCAGGCCCATCCCTGGAGACCACCAAGGACACGCATACCCTGCGACCTTGCCTCCATGACCGCCCCCAGGATGGTGGCATTCAGCACCTGTGTCTCTCCGCCGCCGGTAAGTATGAGGACAGTCTTTCCTTTTAGCGCCATCTTCAAAACAAGTATTTCGTATCAAGCGGCTTTCTGTTGAGGTCAAGTGTCCTTACCTGCTGGCAGTCATACTGCTGGCAGAAACCACGTAGAGAGTCCTTGTTCACTTCTGTCATCCCTGAAGGCTGAGAGACCCGAAAAGATGCATAAGCTGATGCCCGTGCCAGGTTCTGGACCACATCGCCATCATTTTTTAGGTCATAATAGAGGGCTGCACCTGTGAAGTTGTCTCCTGCATTGATATGATTCTTTGGACACACCTTGAACGGAGTGATGCCATAAGCGATGAGATTTCCAGCTGAATGCTCGCCTGCCATAGGCATATAGCCGTCATCTGAGATATACACCCTTTTTCCCTCCTTGGATCCCTCCATACGCAGCAGCTTGAAACAGATATCCCCTTTCTCGGTGAAGGGCATATCACGCCGGTAGGAATCGCCGGTGAGCATGCACGCCTCATTCAGATTGAGGATGACCCGGTCAGCCTTGGCGACAAGAGCTTTCGTCCCGTCTGCGCTGATATCATACATATTGTTTGTCGGTGCGACATAGACGGTGCCTTGATACCCCTCCCTCAGGAAGTCCACCAGGTTCTTCATCACCCGCGCCGATTTCAGGCTGTTGATGTACATCTTCTCCGTGCTCTTGAGGGATGACGCATTCTCACTGAACCATTTATCGACCGCTGCGTCAGGGAATTCCTTCATGTTTTCCTGGTAACGGATGAGCGTCCTGAAATCACCTGAATTTCCGCAGGAATCATCCTTTGGCGGTTCGAAATTGAATGCTTCATGTGTCGCCCAGGTCGGGGATCTCAGGAATTCGACATTTATCCTTCCATCCTTATAAGCCCCGTCAAGATGCTTCATATGCTCCTCGAACTGGCTGGTCGCGGTTTCATGGCCGCCGAGGAAGAGGACATTGAATTGTCCGGAATAACCTGGAGAGATGAGATCGGAAATCCCGATAAGCGCCTCAAGGCTGTTCCTTACAGGCCCTCCGAAGGCCCTCCTCACATATTCACCCCGTATGCCACCAGGCATTGAGGCAAGATTTCCCCTGATTGAAGGATCATTGGCAGAGATAGCCGTAAGGAATCCTTTCTCATAGTTGAAAAGCGTCGCTTTCTCATCTAGCGATAGCACCTTATCAGGATGGCCCCACTTCCTTCCAGCATGGAGCTGGACAATCTCCTGTCCGCCAGGAGTCGGGAAATAAAAGAAGGATTCAGGCCCTAAGTTCCATGTCCCATTAAGGATATCCATGTTCTTCCTCGATTCAGGGCTGAGCTCTATGATGTGATCTATGCTTGGTTCACCGAATACTGCCACAGTTTCCATTGTTCCACCCAATTTCAATACCTCATTTACACTGCTGTTGATTGTTTCTGACCCAAAAGAGATGCATCCTTATTGTCCATATGTTCTTTCATGCGTTACCGGTATCCTTTCTTGCTTTAGGATTATACACCGTCACATTGACCTCACACATAAGATGAGAATGTATGAGGTTATCATAAGATTGAAAAGATATTTATAAACATTGCGTAGCGAACATAACCATTTCCACCAAAACTGTCATGTCTTCCCGATATCTGATGAGGGCGATTTCTTGCCCCATAGTAAACCCTCCTGAGTCGTATTGGCAGAAAATCATTGCTCCGTTTATATATGCTTTGGAAAGTTGTTCACTCAAAAAGTAAAAATATCACAATAATATTACTCATATGAACGGAAATATTCAGAAAAAATAAGCAGAATTTATATATGGACCATGAATCCATTGATAAAATCATGCAAAAGGGGAAGGAAGAAAGCTCCGGATTGGGACAGGTCAGGCTCGACAGGTCAGATATCCTCATCCTCCACCAACTGGATCTCAATTGCAGGAGCTCGTTCAATCAGATCGGGAAGAAAGCCCGCCACTCAAAAGAGTTCATCAGATACCGGTTTGCGCGTCTTGTCGAGAAAGGGGTCATCAGCCAATTCATAACATCAGTGGATTACTCGCGGCTGGGGATGTCAAGGATATGCTTCTATGTGAAATTCCACGAGATGACCGCCAAGATACGAAGCCGGATCGAACAGTATAGGAAAGAGATGGATTGCAGGATAAAGATGTTCTCTGTCGGGAAGTTTGACCTGTATGTCGATATCACCCTGCAGGCTGGAGTTAACGTAGATTCCATCGCCCACGGATTCATATCCGTATTCGGTGAAACGATCTCCGAGATGAGCATGAACTCCCTCTACAGGATCAAGCACTTCAAGAACAGATACCTCTACGGCAGATTGATCAGCAGACCATTCACCTCAGACTACCTGGACGCGAGGTACACCCCCATCCTTGACGATGAGATGATGATCCTTGATCTGCTTAGGCAATCACCGAGGGAGAGCATAATAAGCATCGCGGAAAGATGCAGCCTCTCTCCGAAAAGCGTGGTCACAAAGATGAACAAGCTTGCGAGACTCGGCATCATCACCGGATACTGCATCAAGCTCAATAACCAGATCATCGGAAAAGAGGACTATATAATCCTCCTGAAATTGAACGATAAGAGCGTCGGAATGAAGACAAAGATTGAATCATACCTCGAGACCATAACTGAAGTGTCCTACATGGGGCTCCTGATCGGGGAATACGACCTTGAATTCGCCATCACCGTCGATTCCCAAAGCGAATTCATGCTCATATTGGACCGGATGCGTTCGAACCTGAAAAAAGAGATCAGAGACCTCAATGTCCTGTTCCTCTCCCATCCTGACAGCACCCCCCCTCAGCTGAAGTTGAATGACACACCTGGACATCCGGACGAAAAATGAGACTTGAAGCATCTCCTATCCCGATCAGAGCAGAACCCAATGGTATTGACTGAAACGGGAATAATACCTTCAGTCGAGATGTCATAAAAGATCGGCAGCGGTCACTTCTTGCCTGAAGCGCTTCTCCGCTTCCCTGATGCTTCTTTGATCTCCTGGCCAGCCTTTTTCGCTTCCAGCAGGAGTTCCTGATCGCTCTTTCTCGCTGTGATGATAGAACAACCGAAGATGACCTCTCCCCCTTTTTTTTCTGCTGCCATTTTCATGATATCAAGCGACTTCCCGCAGCTTCCGCCCATGGTGACGATATTCGCGACCTCATGGCCCTTGAGGTCAAGGGATTTGATCGCGGTGAGGATGGCAGGAGCAGGTTTCCATGCCCAGATTGGTGCCGCGAAGATGACAAGGTCATGCTTTTTCAGGTCCTGTTCAAAATCGATCAGATCCGCGTCTTTTTCTTTCATTGCGTCCCTTCCTGCGGACAGGTATCCCAGAAGACCCTTCCTATCCGCTTTCTCCATGACCCTGCGGACAGTGCCCCCCATTTGGAGAGCGAGGCTCTTCGCGATTTTCTCTGTATGCCCATCCCTTGAATAATAGACGATAAGCGGTTTCATGGTTTTCCCTCATCTTTTTTTCCCAAGAATAACATCCTTGCGAGCAATGGACGCTTGAGCCTGATAGCCTTCTCAGGGCACATCTCCTGGCAGCAATAGCATCTGATGCAGGCTGCATAATCAAAGACAGGCCTATGTGATTTGAATGAGATCGCCTTTGAAGGACAGGAATGGAAGCATCGTTTACAGCCGATACAGGATTCCTTGACAAGGACAGGATAAGGGACAAAGAGATTGCGTACGGATGTGATGATGGAGAGATTGAGGGCTTTTCTTGGAGGGACGAAACCAGGTATTGTGATTTTCTCTATGTCCCTATCGATTATGATATCCTCAAGTTTCGCTCCAGGCAGACCCTTTTGTCTCGCGCTCGCGAGATAGGGGACCTTGAGCTTTACCATAGAGGAAGCTACGGTATCGACCGCGAGAGGATCATCTCCGACAAGGATATACCCGAGCTCTCTCGGTGTGCCGTTGAGAGGGCCCGAACCCTCCATCCCTACGACAGCGTCCATCACAGTCAGGACCACCTTTTTCTTCATGAGCCTATGCAGATCGAGGAGCATGAGCCCGAAATGCCTCTCATTTTGGAAGCGCAGATGGAATGCAGGCTTCTCTTTGCCAGAGACCAATCCAAATAGGTTTTTAACAGCCCCAGTATACACCATGAACGAATGCGTCTTCAGCTTAGGCATATCGATGACTGCATCGAATCCCTCAAGGTGCCTGGTAAGAAAGAACGTCTTCACCACATACCCAGAAGGCGAAGGCACCCTGGTCGGTCCGTCGAGGGCCAAGAGCTCGACTCCATGCTTCCTGCAAAGGGCTGCCATCCCGGTTTTTTTCGCCACCCGCTCGAAGGGGATGAAAGGGAACGGACTGTCCCCAACGACTGGCACCGCCCCAGCCTCCTTGACAAGGAGGATCATGGTCTCGACAAGAGCAGGATGCGTGGTCACCGCTCTTTCCGGCTCTTTGTCCGATAGGAGATTTACCTTGAGAAGTATCCTTTGGCCTTTTTTAAAAGGGGCCTTACCTTCAGTTGCGAAGAACACCCCCCTCCTCACCGCTTCCATGACCTGCCCCAGGTCATACGATGAGCAAGGCTGGATCGAGACCCTCATTTGTGTTTGCTGTCGAGGACTGATTCACGGTCGAGCTCAGAACGCCCGGTATACCTACTGATGAATGTGAAAAGCCTTGTGAAGAGCCTGATGAAAACAAAAAAGATGAGGACCACGAACATGATCCCCGCAAGACCGATGCCCAGAAGAATGACAGGGAGCAGTTCCATATCCTACCCCTTCGGACAGGCGCATTCATCATCCTGGACGCCTGAGATATACACATGCCCCTCTTCGACCTTGACCGTGATGCTCATGAGATTATTGATGACGATATCATTCCCTTCGAGAAGATAATTCACATCAAGCCCTTTGATGATGACCTTATGGACAAGAGGGATATCGATGGTCTGGTTCGGCACCTCGCCTGAAGTATGAGGATTATTGATACTGAACATGCTGATGAAACAGGGGTATGCCTCATCAGTCTCGTTCTCCCGGTTCTTCCTCCCGATGATGGCACTTTTCGTCTTGTATTCCATGTTTCCAGCATACAGGGCGTTTTGACCGCACTATTTATAATTTACTATTAGGGGTGACCCCCCAAATCTAAAAACAGGATGGACATTGGCAGTATAAAGGGATCACAGCCTCTCGTTCACATTGATGACCCCCTGCATGGTGCGCAGCTCTTGCAGGAGGAGCTCTTTCTTATCCTTGTAGGATTGGAGTTCGATGACAGTGTGTGAGGTCTTCTCTTTTGACGGTTTTGCCTGGATCTTCGAGATGTTGATATTTCTCGCCGCGAAGAAATTGAGGATATCCGCGAGCATCCCCACCTTGTCTTTCATGATGATCTCGATGGTCAGCTTGTCAGCCTCCTTATCAACCTTCCATCTGACTTTCACTTCCCTCTCTTTGCCAAGGGCATGGATATTGTCGCAGCCGCTGGTATGGATGGTGATCTTCTTGTCTTTTGTCAGGAAAGCCCGTATGGGATCTCCATATTTCGGGTTGCAGCATTTTGAGAACTTAGCCTGGGCCTTCTTCCCTTCCACCTCAACAAAATCATCAAGGCGTTTTTGGGGCTTCTCTTTCTGTGACTTATCAGGGGATTTCCCATCTAAAGTGATGTTAAGATGGGATCTGATCTTCCCTTTCGCTTTCCCTGTCATCACGAACGAGAGCCACTGTCGCGAAGGCTCTGAATTCTTCTGCGTGATGATCTCCACGACATCTCCTGGCTGGAGTTTATAGTCGAGTGGGACAAGCTTCCCATTGACGATCGCTTTCGCGCATTTGAGACCGAGATAGGTATGGACCTCGAAAGCGAAATCCACTGGCGTCGACCCTTCCCTTAAGTTGATGGGATCGCCCTTCGGAGTGAACGTGATGATCTCATCCTCGAAAAGATCCATCTTGAGGGTCTCGATGAAACGCTTCGCCTCTGTCGAATCGTTCCTCCAGGAGAGGAGCTGTTTGATCCATGAGATCCTTTTATCAAAGCGCTTATCCCGTTCTGTCCCATGGTATTTCCAATGCGCAGCGATGCCGTCCTCTGCGATATGGTCCATGTCCCAGGTCCTTATCTGCACCTCGATGACTTTATTGTTCGGCCCTTCAAGGACTGTATGCAGGCTCTGATAGCCGTTCGCTTTTGGCGAAGAGATATAGTCCTTGAAACGTCTTGCCATGGGTTTCCATAGCTCATGGACCGTCCCCAGGACCTGATAGCATTCCGGGATGGAATCGACGACAATCCTGACAGCGATGAGATCGTATATCTCATCAAGGTCGACATTCTTCTTTTTCATCTTCTTATAGATGCTATAAAAATATTTCGCCCTCCCCGTGACATGGGCTTTCAGGCCTTTCCCCTCGATGCTCTCCTGGAGCATCTTGATGATATTCTCAGTAGCTTTCTCCCGGACAGCCCGTTTCTCATTGATCTTCTCCGAGATGAGCCGGTAGGTATCGGGAAGGAGATACCTCATGGAGAGGTCTTCGAGCTCACCCTTGATCCGCCATATCCCCAGCTTATGGGCGATGGGAGCATAGATGTCCATGGTCTCCTGGGCTATCGCCTTTTGTTTCTCAGGCCTCATATATTTCAGGGTCTGCATATTATGGAGCCTGTCAGCGAGCTTGATGAGCATGACACGCACATCCTTAGCTGTCGCGAGGAGGACCTTCCTCAGGTTCTCGGCAGTGTAATCAGCCTTGGTCTCGAAATGGATCTTATCGATCTTGGTCACCCCTTCGACAAGGTCCGCTATCTCATCCCCGAATTCTTCCCGGATATCATCGATCCCGACAGACGAATCTTCCACTACGTCATGCAGGAAACCCGCGCAAAGGGTCGCCGATTGGGCGCCCAGGCTCGCTAGGGTCCTGACTACCTCATAGGGATGGGTGAAATATGGTTCATCTGACACCCGTTTCTGATCTTTGTGATTCTCCCGCGCATAATCAAACGCTTTTCGGATGAGAGCCGCGTCTGCATTGGGGTTATTCTCCAGAATGAGTGCAAGGAGCGGTTCAAACTCCATCTTCAAAAAGAACAGTAGTTCCTATATATACTTTGCCCTTATCTGGCTTGTTTGCGCGTTCCCACGTCATCGAACCAAGAGAATCATCTGAGCATCATTCCCTCCCGTGGCACTGGTCGGCGGTGGGGTTACAAGGAATACCTCTTACGACCGATATGGAGTTCTCCGTGAACAAGACAATAGCATTACCCAAGCCTTGCCCGTGGTGCGGATCGCGGGGAGGGAAGCAAGGAAAACCTTGGTTTTCCTGCACAATTGAGCTTTGCTCAATTTGTGGCTCCTACGGAGTACCGCGTAGGACGTCGACCAAAGGGAGACGGCCGTCCGCACCAGGGGAGGGCAAGGCGCAGGGGAAGAATACCCTCCCTTAGCACAGATCGCCAGTAGGATACAAAGAAAACCGGCAGATATTTATATAGATATTACATATTTTAATACAGAACATAGTACAAAAGGTAGTACATGAAGTTTTCCACCAAGCTCTGGAAGAGAAGCAAGAAGTCCTTCGCTACGACCATTCCTCACATAGCGCTTCTTGACATCGACGAAGAGAAAGACTATTCAGTCGAATGGGAATATGATAAGGAGAATAAGCGTTGGACCATCCGCCTTAAAGAGGAAGGTGATGCCCCATGAGAGGGAAAGATCTGCTCGGCATCTCTATCATCCTCTCGGTCATGGTGTTCGTCCTCATAGCTGGTGCCGGTCTTGATACCCCTACCGCCAGGCTCATCATTGACGCGGGTGTCCATGATTGCGGAAGCGACCTCGATTGTTTCGTCAATGCCATGGATGATTGCGCTCCGACCGTCATCTACAATCCGGATACCAGCATGGACCTCATGACCATCGAACCCTTCAACTCGACCGCCTGCCTCATCCATAATGATCTGAAAAACGACGTGCTCCCAAAAATCATCTCCCCTTCCTTTGATTGCAAGATAGGCAAAAGCAATTATTCCTGGGAAGCGCTCAGCGAGACTATGCTTCTCGCATTATATACAAAGGAATGCAACGGAAGCGCCATCGAGGCATGGAGGATTGAAAACGGATACCGCAACCTAGCTGCCTGGATTGACAGCCCGCAAGAGGCCATCACTGTCCCTAACCGGGGCTTGGTCTTCATCAACATTTCCCTCCAGTACAATGTGACCTATCCATCAACTGCCTTTTCCCTGCACGCCAAACGCCAGGACGGCCCCTGGGTCAAGGTCCGATCAGATAATATTTCCCAAAGGACCAACGATGGGATACGTGTGATAAAAGGTTCTTGGAACACATCAACCCTGAATATTTCTAACGTGACAGCAAGGATCCCCACAACCTTCAGGGTTTCAGTGAATTTCTCAAATGCCACGCATAAAATAACCCTGTATGAAGATGCGTCATTCATCATCCAGGCGACAAAAGAACCTGTAACTGTCCCGGTTCCGACAGGGGATCTCTACGAACCGGACGGTTCTTTTGACACCGTCGGGAACGCTGCGAAAGAGATTGCAGTGAACGGTATCACCCAGAACAGGTCATTCCATATCATAGGTGATACCGATTACCTATTCTTCGAAGGCGAGGCGAAAAGGGTCTACACCATCGTGACACACGGCCTTAACCGTGGGACTGACACCATCATCCAGGCATATGATTCTAATAAAATGATCCTGGATTCAGATGATGATGGCGGGAGCGAAGCTAACGCATCCTTGCTTCGCCTTCCGCTCCAAAAAAATGAGCGTATCTATCTGAGATTATCAAACGCAGGGTCTCCGGGATTCTACAATATCACCATAACGAGGCTCGTCGACAATGATGGTGACGGGTTCACCATGGGATTTGACATCCAAAGCGACTGTGATGACAATGACATAAAAAAACGTCCTTTGGCTGCCGGTGATATAATCACTGATGATGTCACCCTATGCCCCCTCGCCTGTTCACCTGAATGTACCTTCTATGACATCGAACAGCCGATAACTATCAGGGGGACAGGTATAGACATAGACTGCCAGTACATCCCCATCAAAGGGACACTCTCCGCCCCCCTCTTCATAGTAAACGAATCCCAAGGTGTCAATTTCAAGAACTGCCTCGCGGAAAATTTCTCAGTCGCCCTCATCGCTGATGACTGCAATGATTGCAGGGTCTCCAATTCGACATTCACCAATAATCTCATCGGGATCCGTGTCATGGGCGGTAAGTTCACTGCGAGCCAGGCGTATCTCACTGACAACAAGTTCACCGGGCTCTATGCCATAGACGCCGCTAAGCTTACCATCGACAGGACACGCATCGAGAAGAATCTCCTTGAGGGCCTGACTATCGACGATTCAGCATTCATCACCATCAATCAGAGCATCATAAGCCAGAACGGAAGGCATGGCATCATCATGGATGGCTCTGTGGATGCGATCCTCCAGTCAAATACCATCTCCCAGAATAACAACAGCGGGATCAGCATGAACAGCTCGAGGAACATAAGGATCCATAGCAACAGGATCGAAGAGAACCGGGACGGATTGGTGATCTTCCAGTCAAGAGAGAACCAGATAGCCGGGAATAATATTACACGGAATAAAGGCTCAGGGATATCGATCCAGGGAGGATTGGCAAACACGTCCATCAAGCATAACTCCATCCATGCCAATAATGGTGTAGACATCAAGAACTTCCAACCAGGTGGAGTGAATGCCACGCATAACTACTGGTCCACCCGGATTGAGGAAGACATCAGGGAAAGCATCATCGACTATTACGATTCTGACGAGAATGGCATCGTCTATTTCAGTCCTTGGCTCATCTCACCATTCAATTACACAGAAGTGCTCTGGGCAAAAAACTATACCCAATGCGATGATAACCTGGATAATGACGGAGATGGATTGATCGACTTTGACGGAAGAGGCAACCTGACACACAAAGACCCGGACTGTCCTGATGCATATTGGAACAACGAAAGCTATAATCCGAAAAGACCGAACCAAAACCAGACAAATAACACTAACCATTCAAATGACATAAATACGACGAACACCACAAATACCACTGTCCCCATCGAAGTATGCGTGGAAGACTGGGAATGCGCCTCCTGGGGAGAATGTACAGGAGGGAAAAAGACACGATCCTGCCTTGACAGGAACAGATGCGGGAGCGTCGCTGACAAGCCCCCGCTCGAGACCGCCTGCGAAATAGCAGAGACCGCTCTTTGCAATAATCAGGAAAAAGACACGCTTGAAGAGGGTGTGGATTGCGGAGGGCCATGCCCTGCATGCAAAAAACCGACAGATGAAGAACCTAAGCCCCCGGGCGAAGAGGAGGGCGGATTCCCCTATATCACCATTGCCATCGCAGCCTTATGCATCGCTGCCCTGGGCGGTGGAGGATTTTGGTATTATAAAAAATATTATTCAGGACACTCGAGCGATATGCAAGATTCATCCTCGCATTCATCCTCGAAAGCTGAAGAATATGTCAGGGACAGCTTCATGAAAGGGATCCCAGCAGCCCAGATACGGGAGATGATGTTCAATTCAGGCTGGAAACATGATGATATCGATCCTGCCCTAAAAAATAACGATTTCCTGAAAGGGCTCCATGACTATGTCAAGAACGCGATGGATAAAGGATTTAAGGCAGAGATGATAGAGCCTGTGCTTATCTCATCAGGATGGGACCAGGAGACAGTCAAAAAAGCCACCAGGACAGTATTTGATCAAATAAGACTTGACGATTACCTGAAAAATGAGAGGGTCAAGAACAAAGTCAACAGCATGGCTTGGGGGAACCACTATCAACGCATGCATTCAGGGATGAGAGATATGTTCGGCAAACCCATGCTTGAGATGGCGAAAGGCGGATTTATTACGGGGATGCAGCCCCAAAAACAGCAGCCACCATTCCCGCCAACCCCTGCCAGAGAAACCCCAAGGCAGGCATCACCCCCACAGGCAATAGAGAACGAAGAGGGAGGGAAGAAAAAATATAAGCTTGTGGAAGTTGACGGCAAATTCATCATCGAGGTATCTTAAACTTTATCAAGGGAAGGGGATTTTCAGGCTGGACATGGAAAAAACAATATCTCTTGGCATCGAATCGACTGCCCACACCTTCGGTGCAGGGATCGCTGTCATGGAGAAGGGCAAAGGGAGCATCCTCTCAAACCAGAAGAGAAGCTACACAACGAAGAAAGGAGGGATGATACCTGCGCTTGCCTCAGAACACCATGTGAAGCATGCGCGTGAGGTCATCGAAGACGCGTTAAGAAAAGCCCGGATGAAACCAAAAGATATCGATATCATCTCGTTCTCCCAATCCCCTGGCATCGGCCACACCCTCCGTATAGGAGCCATGGCCGCAAGGAGCCTTGCCTTGCGATGGGATAGACCCCTTGTCGGGATCAACCATTGCATAGCCCATCTTGAGATCGGAAGGATGCTCTTCCAGGCAAAAGACCCCATCCTGATGTACGCATCAGGGGCGAACACCCAGATCATCGCTTACGAAGGCAAGCGCTATCGCATATTTGGGGAGACTCTCGACATAGGGATAGGGAATTTCCTTGACACTTTCGCAAGAGAGCTAGGCTTGGGCTTCCCGGGAGGGCCTCTCGTGAGCGCTCTTGCTGAAAAAGGTGGACGCTATATCGAACTACCCTATGTCGTCAAAGGGATGGATGTCTCATTTGGAGGCATCCTCACCAACCTCAAGCAGAAGATCTCATCCGGGAGTTATTCCAAAGAAGATCTCTGCTACTCAGCCCAGGAGACGGTCTTTGCCATGCTCACTGAAGTGACCGAACGGGCGATGGCCCATTGCGGAAAGGATGAGCTGGTCATAGGTGGAGGAGTGGGGTGCAATAAAAGGCTCCAGGAGATGGCGAGAGCCATGTGCGCTGACAACGGTTATTCCTGCTTCATCCCTGAAAACCAATACCTGGTGGACAATGCAGCCATGATAGCCTGGCAGGGACTCCTTGAATTTTCAGCCGGGAAAAGGACAAAGATCGAAGAGAGCATGATCGAACCCTACCTCAGGACTGACGAGATCGACGTAGCCTGGCGTGATTGAGGTCTCTTTGCGGAAGAGATGAGAATATGGATGCATGGGAAAAGTTCCTGAGAGGAGATGGACAAAGATTCAAGCGTCCACAGGAAGACATGGAATCAGTATCGGATATCCTAAAAAAGGATAAGGCAAAGGATATCCTCGATCTGGGGTGCGGACATGGCAGGCATACCCAATTTCTTGCGAAGAAAGGATTCAGGGTCCATGCTGTCGACAGTTCAAAGGAAGCTCTCCGTCTGACAAAAGACCTATTGGAAAGAGAGGGTCTAAAGGCATCTCTAGATGAAGCATCATGCTATCAGAGATTGCCATTCAAGGACCGCTCTTTTGATGCAGTCATCTCTGTCCAGACCATCCATCACGGGACCCACGAGGACATCACAGGCTGCATAAAAGAGATAAGCCGGGTCCTGAAACCAGGCGGAGTCATATTCATTACGGTACCGTCGGGGAATGACAGAGACGGGACACCGAGATACGAGGGAATAGCTCCTTTTATCCATATCCCCGGAGATGGTGATGAGAAAGGGATCCCGCATTTCATTTATGACCTGCCCCTCCTCAAAGAGGATTTCAGAGGGTTCTCCATCCTTGATCTCCACATCGATAAAGGAGGGAATTTCTGCATGATCGCAAGGAGAAATCCGGGAATAGAGAGGAAAGAGATATAAACACTGCCATTAAAGGTATCACCATGATAAAAGCAGTGATTTTCGACCTCGACAACACCCTTATCGATCTCATGGAAATGAAGAAACAATGCCTCAGGGCTTCTATCGACGCCATGATCGGCGCGGGTCTTGATGTTGAAAGGGAATCCGCGATAAAGATTTTTGAAAGCATGTACCTGAATTATAACGTCGAAGACCGGACAATTTTCCAGAAATTCCTCCGCAAGGTGCATGGACATGTCGACACCAGGATGCTTTGCCATGCCATCCTTGCCTACCGCAGGGTGAAAGCTGGATTCCTCATCCCATACCCCGGCGCGAGGAAAACACTCATCACGCTCAAATCCATGGGTCTCCGTCTCGCTATCGTCTCAGACGCACCCCGTGAAAGGGGATGGCTTCGGCTATGCGCGACCGGACTTGACGATTTCTTCGATGTCATCGTCACCTTCGACGACACCAAAGTGAGGAAACCATCTCCCCTGCCTTTCCTGAAAGCGATCAGGAAGCTCGGCTTCAGGCCAGAAGAATGCGTCATGGTGGGCGATGTCCTCGGAAGGGATATCGATGGCGCGAAAAAGCTTGGGATGCTGACAGCCTTCGCGAAATATGGTACTGAAAGCTATGCGGATCTCAGACAGAAGAAAGCGAAAGATATCAAAGCCGATATCGTTCTCCACAAGGTGACTGACCTCATAGGATTCATCGAGAGAGGGATCTGAAGGAGATGTCCACATGTCAATCGAAAATTCCCACCACCGGTCACAGACCGGTGGCATGCTCGCCCTGAGGGGCTCTGGGCGATTTCTCAGACCCTGATTTTTCAACTAAAACCACCAGTGAAACACTGGTGGAAAAATCAGATTTTACTCTCCCAAATTATTAATTCCTCTACTTATTGCTCAGGGCATTAAAGAAGGAAGGGTTTTATTTGAAGGGACAGAGGCATATCTTCCAGCCCACTCCTGCTCTAAAGAACACACCACGATATCCACGATGGTCTTGAGGTGGATGACATCATCTTCATTGTATTCCACGAGGAGACCGAGATAATAGTCATCACCTGTCGCCCTGTACATCCTCCAGAGCCGATACGGATCACCTGAATATATCCTCTCGACAATCCTGCTCCGCTCAAGCCCGAGAGTCCTCTCCACTTCTTTAAGCCCGCCGTTGAGGCCGACCATGGTACAGAGATGGCGAGCATCCAGATGCGGGACCAGAGGTAGGACACCTGGATAGCGTTTATTCATGAAAGGTAGGTCGAAAGAGGATCCATTGTACGTGATGAGGAGCTTGCAGCGGGAGAGCGCAAGGCGCAGGGCCCGCAGGTCGAGATTGATCCCCCGTATCATGGTCTTCGTCTCTGTCCCGTCGAAGAATCCGACCATGGTGACATCATCATGGGATTCAACCCCTGACGTCTCGATGTCAAGAAATATCGCCTCTTCCCTGAAAAACCGATACAGCCTCCAGGCAAGGATCCCTGGCAGGAGATCGATGAAATACCTGGAATCAAAGGAGTAGAGGCGGGATGCTGTCTCCCGGATCATTCGGTCATGGTACCGTTTGGAGATTTTCGAAAAACCCCTTATGCGACTGCATTTGAGAAAATCATCCCAGGTAAGGATACCATTATCCCATAATCGCTCCTCTCCCCTCTCCCCTACCCTCTCAAGTATCTGGAATGTTGAACGGATCATGACTCCCACGAACTGGATTTTCTCTTAAAGGCTCTGTCACCATGTCCAATGGAAGACAAGATGAGCTAGCGAGAACCCGATTGACGAAAACATTAAATAGATAATAGAGTTTAAAGAAGCATTATGGTATGGATATTCATTGCGAAGACATTCATCCTCTCCCTGTTTTTCGCATCGATCATCAGCATACTCAGGATCAGCCTGACATGGGCTGAAAAAAAGGGCTGGTCATGGATCAAACCGTTTCTTAATGGAGTTGAAGATATGGATGCCGGCTTCCTCATGACCTGGATGGTGCTCTTTATCCTCTTTCTCATCATCCAGATGCTCTGAGGTCATTGGCTGAGATCACATATTCTATCTGAATCCTCATCCTGAAAGATACCGCATCTCCCAGGATAAGGGTCAAAATGAAGACCGAAAGGACAAACCAGTCGGTCGTCATTGAGCACATCATATTCAATCACATCCTCACCTTCATCATGGGTAAAACCCTCGACATAGTCCTTGATGTCAGAGGTATGGACTTCTATCCCATATCTCGTCTTGATATCCCTGATAGGAGTATCGTAATCAAAATTCTCTGGAAGGCCTAAATCCGCCCTGAAATGCGAAAGACATATACCTGAGACTTGTGACACCTCTGCTAGAGTCATGGAACCCTTGACAAGGTTTTCGCCCTCTCCTTGTTCATCGCAATCGTGTACCTCTTCTTCTTTGCTCTCCGCTCCGTCCGCTGATTCGTTTTGTGGATCAGAAGATAAAACGAATTGCAGCCCGAATGCAATGAATGCTATTGCGGCGATCGCCATGATGGCGTTCCTTGAGAATGCCCGATATTCCATCCGTCAAGAGGCACAATATATGGTATAAAAGTGTGCCGGTGTATCGAAAACTGGAAGAAGAATTTCTCTGTACTCATAACATAACTCCTGGAACAATGAAAACAGGAGTGGAATAGTTATCAATCACGCATAGTGAAAGAGAATTGAAAAAAAATGAAGAAAGTCAGTCTATTTCCGATCATACATCGATCATTTCGATCTCGATATGGAGACCTTCCGGGATAGGGACCCTCATGACAAGGCGAAGCGCCCTCTCATCGATCCCAATATCGACCAGCCTTTTATGGACGCGCATCTCATAGCGCTCCCAAGTGGCTTTCCCTTCCCCTGACGGCGATTTCCTCGTCGCGAGCTTCAGCTTCTTCGTAGGAAGAGGTATCGGGCCACGGATCTCCACTCCTGTCTTTTCAGAAATATCCTTGATGTACGCGCAGACTTCGTTCACTTTGTCGATGTCCGTCGATGCTATTTTTATTCTTGCTTTTTGCATGTTCCGTGTACCCCATGATAAATCGTATTTACCATGAAAAGGAAAAAAAATGAGGCTTTACGCCTTCTTGACGAGGTCGATGCACATACCTGCAGCGACAGTGGTCCCTGAGTCCCTGATAGCGAACCTGGACAGCTGCGGGATGGTCTTCTGCGTCTCGATCACGAGCGGCTGGATCGGCTTGATGGTGACGATCGCCGCATCTCCGTTCTTGATGAAATCCGGGTTCTCCTGGAGGACTTCTCCGGTCGCCGGGTTCAGTTTTTTCAGGATCTTGGTGATCTGGCAGGCCACCTGAGCGGTGTGGATATGGAACACCGGAGTGTAACCCACAGTCATGACACTTGGGTGGTTCATGACGATCATCTGAGCGGTGAATTCGACCGCCACGGTCGGAGGTTCTTCAGCAGGTCCGATGACGTCCCCTCGCTGGATGTCCTTCTTCCCAAAGCCCCTCACGTTGAAGCCGATGTTGTCGCCAGGTTCTGCTTCCTGCATCTGTTCGTGATGCATCTCGATGGACTTGACTTCCCCTGGGACTCCTTTTCCTTCCCTCCCGGGGACAGCGATGACCTTCTGCCCGACCTTGAAGATTCCGGTCTCTACCCTTCCCACCGGGACGACTCCGATTCCGGTGATGTTATAGACATCCTGTATCGGCACCCTGAGAGGGAGATTGGTCGGTTTCTCTGGAGGATTGAGCAAATTGAGAGATTCAAGGAGAGATGAGCCGGTGAACCATGGCATCTTGTCACTCTTCTTGATGATATTCTCACCTACAAGCGATGCTGTCGGGATGAATTTGACATTCGCCACTTTCCAGCCTGCCTGGGTAAGGGTCTTTGAGACTTCTTCGACAACCGCCTTGTACCTCGCTTCGCTGAACTCGACTCCCTTGATATCCATCTTGTTGACAGCCACGATAAGCTGGCCGACCCCGAGGATCTTGGAAAGTTTCGCGTGCTCGATAGTCTGCGCGTTGACCCCATCGTTAGCTGCGACGACGAGGACTGCTGCGTCGGCCTGTGAGGCTCCGGTGATCATGTTCTTGATGAAATCCCTGTGGCCAGGCGCGTCGATGATGGTGAAGTGGTATTTGTCGGTCTTGAACTCCTTATGAGCGAGGTCGATGGTCACTCCCCTCTCCCTCTCCTCTTTCAGGTTGTCCATGACGAAAGCGAATTCAAATCCGCTTTTTCCAAGCTCCTGGGCTTTCTCCTTGAGCTTTCGCATCTGCTGTTCATCGACATTTCCAGAATCGAAAAGGAGTCGTCCTACAGTCGTAGATTTTCCGTGATCGACATGTCCGATGAACACGAGGTTGATGTGTGTTTTGTCTTTAGCCATTTTGAACCTCCACTGGTTTTCTTTGAATATGTTTGACGTGAAGGATTCCCAAGTTGTTTATAAATGTTGTGGAAAGCCTCCGGCAAATCTTGTGAAGCCGGGATGGTATATAAACATGTTGGTTATTGGTGATTATGCCTGGATGATATAATATGAAAAGAATTTGAAAAGAATTTGAAAAAAATAATTGAAAACGGAATGAAACAAGGATTATCGTCTATAAAGCTGTCCTGCAAGTTCGATTCTCTGTCCCATAGACTGAAAATCCATCCCCGGATCAAGTCCGAACGCGCACTCACTCTTATAGCTGAATAGGTTTTGAAACCCCTTAAAAAAATTCCGGGCATCATCAACGACGAGCATGTCAGAATCCGTAACTGTCGCTGTCCGTTGAAATCGAGACCCAGTCTTCCTGATACCAGAGAGTTCTACGATATTCCTGTTATCCTGAACGATACCGATGACTCCGTTATGGGCATAGAGATCATAATTATGCTCGGAAGTAAAGAACTCTCTCTTCATCCTTTCGTAGGTCATTCCATTTCCAGGCATAATGTCAATAGGGAATTGATCGGTTTGTACCTTGTCGAATCCAGACTGTCCAATGAGTTCAATGAGGGTTTTCATGGATGAGGAGAATCAATCCTACTTTAAAAAAGATCGCAAATCCAAAGGACATCCCAAAATCCTATCGATCCCGCCACATTCTCAAAGCTAATACGAATGCACCCAATCAATAAAAAATTCATTCTGCCCCGATAGAAAAGAAAGTTGAAAATACGGTATGATAATGAAGCGTGAACGACCAGACTACATGAAAAAATTATGAAAATATTGTGAAAAGAATATTAAACCATGAAAAACAGACGCATGAAAAATCCGAAAAAGTCCTCACGCGAACCTTGGCTTCAGCACCCTTAATATAGGTGAATGGGCATATGATCTGCTTTCTTCTTCTATCGGCTTTCTGTAAAATAACTTATCAGGCCCATCCCTCTCCACCCCTTTCCCGGTAGGATGGTATGATCTCTCGACTCCAAGGTATCCTGACTGGAAATCATCAAGCGCACCCCTATCGAGATCAAGAGGGACAGAAATTTCAGGCCGGTCTTTATCGAAATAGGTGAAGAAACGCTCATTATTCAGCCCGTGCTCATCGATCTTGATGACTTTTCCGAGTCGAAGCCTCCCGAACCTGCTTTGTTTGAGCGCCACACCTTTCAGACCAGGATATTTATCTGCCAGATAGAGCATAAGATATGTCCTTGTCCCGATTTCATTATTCATATCCCCATAATCATAACCCTTAGGAGGTTGGGACCTGACAAAATCCAAGGGCAATTTCGTGCTGAGGTCGATTTCTCCCCCATTGATATTATTCACCCTCTGCATGGCCCCGGAGACTGAATCATAGATAAGGATCCCGTCCTGATGGAAATTGCTGAAGAAAGACAGAGCCTCATCCATATTCCTGACATACTCATCATTCTTGCCATCCTTTCCCTTGGTTGTCATCCGGTAGATGACTTTATCATCCCTCAATCGTTGGAAGAGATCAGGGCCGTTGAAGATGACAGAAATGCTATGATAATCACTGGTCTCATCCCCTTCAGCAGTATATGGCCTATGTCTTGGCCAATTGGAATCTGTAGATACATCGACCCGCCCATCCCCGAGGGTGTGATCAGCAATCAGGCATTCAAGATTATTAGTATGATGTCTTGTCATACCATCATATAATAGCTCTTCCTGCCACATATTTTCCATAGCAGAGGTAAACAAGAGCTGAGATTATTAACATTCTTATGAAAAAATTTAAATAGTAACCAAAATCTGCTAGGTAAAAAGGTAAAAAAACAAAATAAAGATGAGAAGATGAAAAAAAATCTCCTTCCCTTGTTATTCCTGCATACAGAAGCAGCCAGAATGCCCATGACCGATGTCGGCAAGCACCTCAAACAATCCCCCCAGCGTCTCGCCTACCAGCTTGGCTCGCTCGAACGTGAGGGGGTCATCAAGCAGGCATATTCCATCATCGATTACTCCTATTTCGGTCTCGTCCTTTTCAAGGTTTATTTCCACGGCGCCTATGTCAGTGAGAACGAAAAGAAGACTCTCCTTGCAGAACTTCTCGAGCATCCTTTTATCGTCGCTGTGTACGAGCTGTCTGGCGAATTTGATCTTGCTGTCGAATTCGCCTGTCCGAATCCATCGAAATTCAATAAGGAATGGAAGGAGCTCATCAGGAAGAACCAAGGGCTCAACGACTGCAAGGTGAGCCTGAATGTGGTGACCTATATCTGCCCGAAACGCTACATGGCCGGACGTCAGGAACTCGGTTCCCTCTTCCCGGAAGCCATCATCGGAGGCGACAGGATAACAGTCAATTTCACTGAACAAGAGCGCCTTATCGTCCGGGCTATCCTTATGGATCCTCTTGCCCGTTATACTAAACTCGCCCTTTTGACCGGCCTCAACATAAAGACCGTCAGGTCTGTCCTCCTCGACCTCCAGAAAAGAGAGATCATCCGCGGCTATAAATGCCTCATCGATACCTACCAGGCAGGTGTCTACATGAGCCGCCTCTTCCTCAGGCTTCACCACATCAACCTCGAAAGGGAGAACCTCTTATTGAAGCGCATCCTCTCCACCCCTGAAGTCGTCAAGGTCTCAAAGACCATCGGTGACTGGAGCATGGAGGTAGACCTTGAGTCCTTTGATAGGAGGAGGATAAAAGAGATCATGGTCTCCCTCCGGGAGGAATTCAAGGAGCTCATCGAGCGCTCCTCCCTCATGGAATTCTATGATTATTATTGGAGAGCGTTCCTTCCTAGGTTCATCTTCAAAGACCTGGACGAGAAAAAAATGGAATCTACGAAAATGGAATCTACGAAAGACGTCCCGTCCGTAAGAGTTCAAAAGCGATCTGCACAGCGTTAGAGGCAGCCCCTTTGTTGAGCTGGTCCCCAGAGATAAAGAAATCAAGACCCCGGTCTTCGAATACCGAACTACTCATGATCCTGCCAACTTCGACATCATATTTCCCGCTCGCCGTGAGGGGCATCGGATAGATTTTGTTTTGTGGATCATCCTTGACCTGGACTCCTTTTGTCTGGTAGAGCAGCTCCCGGTATTCCTGGGGAGTCACTCGTTTCTTCGTCTGGACGAAGAAAGCCTCAGAATGCGCCCTCATGACTGGGATTCTGACAGCGATACATGATATGGGAATGGACGGGTCTTCGAATATTTTTCGCGTCTCATATACCACTTTCATCTCTTCCTTGGTGTGGCCGTTTTCCATGAACACATCGATATGAGGAATGACATTGAAAGGCAGGGGATACTGGAAGACCTTATTCCCGACTTTCTCTCCTGAGAGATAATGTCGCGTTTCCTCCTCAAGCTCCTTCATCCCTTCAGCTCCTGCCCCTGATGCTGCCTGATAGGTAGATATCATCACACGGTTTAGCCCAAACTCCTTGTAAAGGACATAAAGCGGGATAGCCGCAATCGCTGTAGTACAGTTCGGGTTCGCGATGAGCATCGAATCGCCTATAGCGTGAGGATTTATCTCCGGGACGACGAGAGGTACATTTTTATCAAGTCTATAAGTCGATGAATTATCGATGACCATACATCCGGCTTCTGTCGCCTTCTTTGCGTTCTCTTTTGGCCAACCCCCGCCGATAGCAAAAAATGCCAGGTCGAGGGTTGTATAATCCACAGCGTTCGCGTCTGAGACAGCCTCCGACTTTCCGTCGGGAAGAAGGACTTCGAGACCTGCTGACCTCTCTGATGCGTAGAGAGAAAGACTTTCGAATGGTAATTTCATATCGTAGATGACCTTGATGAGCTCTTTTCCCACAGCCCCTGTAGCCCCGAAAATCCCTATCTTCATCCTGATTTGGAGAGCTATTTAATTATATCAATGTTTCGTTATCAATAGAACAAAAGATTCCGCCGCTCTGAGCCTCAAGGTGAACAGAACCTGTACCAAAAGACATTTTCTGTGTAGCGGCCGAGGTATTGACTCTCCCGCACTGATTGGCGGAATGTCTTGTTGGGTCTCCCTAAAGGGGGGGTACAAAGTGAACGAAGTTCACTTGTACAGGAAATCCAAAGGATTTCCTTGTATGAAGCCCAACAAGAATCAATTTTGCAGAGCATCCGCCACTAACTATAAAAAGGATATGCCGGTCTCTCTCCTTCATGTTCGAGATCAAGGCGACTGACGGCATGGCAAGGACAGGTGTCCTGACGACAGCCCATGGCAAAGTGACCACCCCCTCCTTCAAGGCAGTAGCGACCAAAGGCGCTGTGAAATATATCACTCCCCGGGAGCTTAAGGAGATGGGGGCTGAGGAGATCATCAGCAACGCCTTCATCCTCTCGCTTCGCCCCGGCCTTGATATCATAAAGAAGCATGGCGGCCTCCACAGATTCATGGGCTGGGAGGGGACGATCTTCACCGACTGCGGCGGCTTCCAGGTGCTCTCCCTTGAAAAAGATTTCCTCCTCAGCACCTCTGCGAAAGGAATCTCCTTCAAGAGCCCTTTCGACGGAATTCGTCAGATGCTCACCCCAGCAAAAACAATGGAGATCGAAGAATCCTTGGGAGCCGATGTCGCGATGGCGCTCGACCACATGCCTCTCTATGGCTGCACAAGAGAAGAAGCGATAGTCTCCCTCCAGAACACCCATGCCTGGATGGCCGAATGCAAAAGGATCCACAAGAGAAAAGACCAGCTCCTTTTCGGCATCGCCCAGGGGTCGGTATTCCCTGATCTGCGCCTTGAATCCATCAAGTTCATCGACAGCCTCGATTTCGACGGCATCGCCTTCGGCGGCCTCGCTGTGGGCGAACCAAAAGAGAAGATGTTCGAGATGATCAAGCTATCCTCAGAGAACTGCTCGAAAGAGAAGCCCAGGTACTGCATGGGCATCGGAAACCCACCAGATATCATCCAGGCGATCAGTCTGGGCGTCGATACCTTCGATTCGGTCTTTCCGACAAGGAACGCAAGGCACGCCCATCTCTTCACCCGGGACGGTCCGATAAATATCGACAACGCAGCCTTCAAGGAAGACCCGAATCCCGTCGAGTCAACATGCGGCTGCCCGGTATGCAGACTCTACACCAGATCCTATCTCTGCCATCTTTTCAGGACAAGGGAGCCCCTTGGGTACAGGCTCGCAAGCCACCACAACCTCTTCTTCATGCAGGACATGCTCAGGGACGTAAGGAAAGCGATAGAAGAAAAACGATTCGAGGAGTTCAAAGAGATATTCATCTCCCGTTACAAGAACGGATCTTCGCACAATGGACCTCAGTGATTTTGATTATGTCCTTCCTCCTGATCTCATAGCCCAGGAGCCAGCCATCCCGAAAGACAGCTCAAGGCTCTTGGCACTCCAGGGAGACAGGATAAGCCATCTGCAGTTCTCAGATATCACCAGATTTTTTCAGAAGGGAGACGTATTGGTCTTAAACGAAACAAAAGTCTCTCGGGCCAAGATCAGAGGGGCCAAGACAACGGGCGGCCAAGCTGAGATCATCCTCTGCGGCAGGCTCGACGAAAAGAGGTTCCAGTGCAGGATCAGCGGCCACCGTCTCCGGATCGGAAACATCTATGTGTTCCCTGGTGGCTTGAAAGGAGTCATAGAGGATGGGAACGACGGATTATTCACCATGCGCTTCAATAAGGCGCTCACCCCTGACCTCCTTGAAAATCATTTTGAACTCCCTGGACCCCCTTACATAGAGAAAAAAGTGGAGGACCATGAATACCAGACAATCTATGCGACCCGCGATGGCTCCCTCGCGGCGCCGACCGCAGGCCTCCATTTCACAGAGGATCTCCTCCTCGCGCTCGAGAAGAAAGGGGTGAAAATAGCAAGAGTCTGCCTCCATGTGGGATTCGGCACCTTCTTCCCTGTCCGTGGGCCTCTCGCCGACCACGTCATGCATGAAGAATGGTACGAAGTAGGAGAGGAGGCAGCAGGGATCATCAACCGGCGTGAAGGCCGTCTTTTCGCCGTCGGGACGACCTCAGTCCGTACCCTTGAATCAGCTTCAGACGAGAAAGGCAATATCCTTCCCGGTTGCGGCACAACCCGGCTCTTCATCTATCCCGGCTATGTATGGAAGACGAAGATCGACGGGCTCATCACCAATTTCCATCTTCCCCGATCCACCCTCCTCCTCCTCGTCTCAGCTTACATGGGAAGAGAGCGTATCCTGGACGCCTACAAAGAAGCGATTAAGGAAAAGTATCGGTTCTATTCGCTCGGTGATGCCATGCTCCTCATCCCCTGATCATTCATTTTCCTTCTTGAGAACTCACAGCCGCAGTAATCCTGCCTGATGAGGCCATGGCGTTTGGAAAGGCTGATGCTCTCCGAAAACCCCCCCTTTTTCTTGAAATCGACCGGAAGGAAACCCGCAAGATCCTGCCCGATCCTGAATATGGTCGTGCTATCCTTATGGGGGCTGATGGTAAGCGTTGTCGTGAAGTGATCAAATGAATGGGCTGCTGAAAACTCCCCAGTCCTTTCCAGGTTGAACCGGAAACAGACCGGACAGCGCCTCCCCTTCTCTGGTTCCCCCCACAGTCCCTCGGTCGCTTTGAGCCAGGCCTGATGATCATAGGGATCCTCGACGAGCGCAAGACCATAGGCCCTCGCGATCTTTCTTGCCTCCCCGAGCCTGATTGAATATTCATTTTCCGGAGAGATATTTGAATTCGAGAAAAAAAGGGTGACATCATACTCCTTCATCATCCTCTCGATGGCGACAGTCGAGCAGGGTGCGCAGCACACATGCAGCAATAGACGCTTCATGAAGTCCCGGAAGAGCGAAGTGATTAATATACTCTTGCTGTTGACGATCTCTCCTATAATTACACAGAATGACATTTTGTCTCCCAAGAAGCAGATAAAGCGGGCTGGACTTCACGGGACGAAAAACACCACAGGAAAAAATAGGGAACAGAGAAGAAAATGCTGGTGAAAACCGGTGAACCCAGCCACTATCCCACTGATTCCACTTCCACTGGACATGGAGAAGAAATAGTTATTAAATGCATATCTCTCCCGGTTCCACAATGGTATGACTGGTTTTTTGATAGAGCGAGTGTCAAAGTGGACCAAAAAAGTAAAGGCCAAACAAAAATGACATAAAGATTTATCAATCAGAACTAAGTAAAAAACAGAATATGCAGCAGCGATTGGGAGAATTCAACATCCATAACCCCCTGCCGAACAATGGAACGACCCCCATGAAAAATCCTAAAAAGATGAAAATCCTCGGCAATGAAGAACTGAAGACCACCTACTCACATTCCAGGCTGTCGACCTTTGAACAATGCAAGCTGAAATTCAAATTCTCCTATATCGATAAGGTGGAGACCGAGATAGAGGATACCATTGAAGGGTTCATGGGGTCATTGGTCCACAAGGTCCTCGAGAAGATCTACAAAGACCTCCGTTACCAGAAGCTAAACGATCTCCAGGGCCTCATCGATTTGTTCAGGAAGGAATGGGACAAGAACTACAATGAGAACATCATCGTGGTAAAAAAGGATTATTCACCTGATAATTACCGGCAGATGGGAGAGAAGTATATCTCTGATTATTATAAGCGGTTCGCACCATTCGGTCAGGATAAGACCATCGCGACAGAACAGCATATAATGATCACTCTGGGCGATCGCCATAGGGTCCAGGGGTACATCGACCGCCTTGCCTTCGAGGGGGATGGAGTGTACGCGATACACGATTATAAGACCTCTGGCACCCTCATGACCCAGGAATACGCTGACAAGGACAGGCAGCTCGCCCTCTATTCTATAGCGGTGAGAGAGCAATATAAGGACTGCAGAAAAGTGAAGCTCATCTGGCATTTCCTTGCGTTCGACAAAGAAGTGGTGTCCGAAAGGTCAGAAGAACAGCTTGAGACCTTGAAAGAGGAGATCGCTGGAATCATAGCGGAGATCGAACGGACATCGGAATTTCCTCCAAAAACAGGGCCTCTATGCGACTGGTGCGAATTCAGGCCCCTATGCCCCAATTTCAGGCATCTCTACAAAGTGGAGGATCTTTCTCCAAACGAATATCTGGATGAACCCGGTGTCAAGCTCGTCAATGCCTATGCCGCTCTCCAGGAAAAAATCACCTCTGCTGAATCCGAACTCGAGAAAGTGAAAGAGGCGCTCATGGAGTATTCAAGGCGTGAAGGATGTGACGTGGTCCACGGAAGCGATATCATCGCCACCATCAAGTCCTATCCCAAACTCTCGTTCCCAAAAAAAGAGGACCCGAGGATCAGGGAATTCCATGAGACCATCAGAAAGCTCGGCCTTTGGGATGCCCTTTCAACCATCGATGTCTATGAACTCGCCAAGAGGATCAACAGCGGTGACATCCACCCGGAACTCGTCGCCATCCTCGAGCGTTTCATGGAGAGGGGAAGGAACGACAGGATTTATCTGCGGAAAAAAAATAGGTTCACATGATACAGACTCTTTCTTTGTAAACTCTAGAGCGACCATCCACACGCGTCCGTGGAATTTCTCAGAAACGGCCCTCGTGTCGCTTGTCCGTGACTCAGCGTTCTCACGACTTTCGTTCATCTCGCAGCTTATTGTGCGCTGGGCGTTCGTCTGAAGCCAATGTAAAAATCATCAAAATCCCTTAGTGCAAAAAAGTCCAGAGCAACACTGGTTAGGATTTACTTAATGAATTCTTAGCAAGAAAAAGTTAAAAAAAAAGATAAAAAAGGAGGATTGCTCCTCTTATTCGACCTGGGTAGGCGCACTCACGGTGATGTCGCTCAGGGAAGTACCAGTGACTGAGACTTCCATTCCGGTGAATTCCGGATACTTATCGTACTGAGCAACGACCCTTGAAGCCCTCTGCG
>Ga0209575_10000405_pt1 | contig 29629 bp, 5 predicted proteins | sample Medcelwee11metaG_FD_187172 | JGI IMG/M metagenome (GOLD analysis project Ga0209575, IMG submission 187172) | Freshwater pond sediment microbial communities from the University of Edinburgh, under environmental carbon perturbations - Medium... | ecosystem: Environmental > Aquatic > Freshwater >...
TCCTCTGGCGGAAAATCAAGTATGAATGGCTGCCTGTAACGGCTTACCAGAGCTTCCCGTCACTCACCAGCCATGTGCTCCAGGTGCTGTCGGGTTACGGCGAAAAATATCGAATTAATTTTGTATAACCACTTATCTTCGGACACAGAGAGATTGAGGATGCCATAGCCGTCGAGTGGCAGCGTGGCGCCGATGAATTCGGGCTTGCCGAAGGGGTCCTTGACAATGCCCAGCTTGCCGCCGACGTTCACCTTCTTGGCGCTGGCGCTGCCACCGACTGCCGTGGGCGGGCCGAACGGCGAGGTCTGGATGAACATCGGCGCTTCGTACATGGCCTTCCAGTACGGGTCGAGGAAATGGTAGTTGTCATCGGAAACGATGGCGTACTCGACGTTGTCCACTTCGACGAGGACGGCGCTCTGGGCGCGCTGGATGTCGAGCCGGTCGATCCGGATGGCGTTGCCGGGTTGCGACATCGGGATGGCCACCATCTTGGCCGCCGTGACCTTGCCATTGGCATCCCGCGCCAGAACCAGCGTCGAGAGCCCGCGGTTGTAGTCGGCCACGTTGCTGACCAGGTAGCGGTCGGCATCCCGGGTCGCCGCAATCACCTGTGGGGCCTTGCCGCTAATGCCGTCGGACGGCAATTGGGCGATGATGGGCGCGGCGATCGCCCCAGTCTTCAGGTTCAACGTCGACAGGTCGAGGACGAGGATGTCCCCCCGCTTGTTGGGGTCGCCCAGACTGACGCTGTTGGGGTTTCTGGGCGCGGAGACGACCAACGTCTTGCCGTCCGGCCCGACCGTCATGCCGCCCACACCATACGGCGCACTCTCGACGCCCGTGCTCTTCAGCGACATCACCTCCTTGAAGCGTGGACTGCCCGGGTCGATGTCCATGACCAGCAGGCGGTTGCCACCACCGCCACCGAAACGTTCGCCTTCGCCGATGATCAGCAGGCTGCCGACGGTGACCAGGCTGGAGATATTCTTGCCGGCGGGGATCGCGATCTTGTCGATCAGCTTGTAGTTGAGCATGTCGATGGCGTAGATGACGCCATTGCCGGCGACATAGACGGTCGACAGATCGTCGGTGAAGACGACCGGCTGTACTTTACCGCCGGTGAGATAGCTCCCGTCGAGATCGTTGCTGCCCAGATGGTCGAGCAGGTTGACGGTGCCGACGACTGCGTTGTCGCTTTGGCGCACGAATTCGACACCGCTGCGGGCCAGCACCGCGGCCATATGCGGCTTGGGCTCGATTCTCAGGACATTGCCGGCGAATTCGAGCGGCCTGCCGTCGGTGAAGCTGCCCGAGCCGTTCAGTTGAGAGGTGGGAATCAGGCGCACCACCTGCCAGCGAACACTGCCGATGGCGATACCGGCGGGTGGCGTCACAGTGATTTCGCCGCTGGCCGTCCCGGGAAGTTCTAGGACATCCTGGGTCGCGCCGTTGGCAAAAATCATCCGGAGCGTGAGTTTTCCGGCGAACGGCCCAGGATCCGGGTTGTTCAGGGTGATCTTGAATGCGCCGCTGTCATCGACGTTGGCCGTTGCGATGTTCGGTATGACCACGCTACCCCAGGGCGTTTGCGCCGGTGGCAGCATATCGGGCAGGTTGAGTTCGTAACGATCTCCCGGCGCAATTTGCGGCAACGGAATATCGACGAACTGCGGCACCCCGAAGTGGTAGCTGCCGGCGCTTGCGCTGGTGGCCGCAGAGGCAATGATGCCGAGCATTTCGGAATGGATGGCCACATCCATGCCAAAGCCGAGGGACACGCCCATTCCGCCGAAAGTGATCCAGTCCCCTGCACTGCCAACCAGATCCAGACTACCGGCAATGACGCCGGGAATCCGTTTGGAGACGACGTATTCGCCGGAGGCGTCCAGCCCGTTGTAGGGCGGGCTGGCGGTGCGTGCTACGCCATCGGTACCGATGGTGCCGTTATCCACCAGCCACCAGGTGTCCTTGAAGCTGCCGTCTGGTTGCAGCACCACCCCTTTCTTGAAGAACAAGACCTCCTCGCCGACCACGAAGTCGGCGGTGCCTTGCAGCGGAATCGAGAGTTGCAGCGGATGGCCGGCAGCCTGTTCGCCGATATCCAGCCGGAATGCGCCCACGGTTTGCAACACACCGGCGGCCGGTACCGTCATGTCGGTCGCAGCCTCGATATCGCTGATATCGATACGCTCAATACCGACCGGCACATCCGACTTGAGCGCACCGGCACCGATCATCACGGTTTCGCCAGTCTCGGCCTGCACCACACCGCCCTGCGCAGCATCGATGGCGATGCGCACCGGAATAGCGGTGTCGGGGTCGTTGTCGATGAGCTGTGCTGCTTCGACCGTGAGCGTGATGTCAGTCTGGCCGATCACTTGCTCGGTGATCCAGCCGAAGTCATCGGACGCAGTCGCGAGATGGACGATGGAGAGGGTCACCCGACCAGCCTTCCTCGCGGTGATCAGGCCGTCCTCGCTGACGGTGGCGACCGATTCGTCGCTGACGAGGTAGCGGGTGCCGCTCCGCGCCTCCGGTACGGCCGGGATGACGTAAGTAATGGTTTCGCCGGTGTTAGGATCGAGCAGGATTTCACCGGTGTCAGGATCCAGCATGACCTCGCCGGTATCCGGGTCAAGCAGCGGCAGTTGGGTGCTCGGATCGAGATAGGTTTCCACCTGCTCCGGAGCCCCCGCAAAGACCACCTGGCTTGCCGCATGGATGTCGGCCTGCTCCGCAGAATTAGGATCAAGGAGGTGGACCTTCAGCTGACGAGTCCCACCCGGCACCAGGCTCAGCGTGTCCGGATAGACGTCAGGCTGGATGGCTAGCGCTGGCACAGCGTAACCACCTTCTTCGTCTGCGGTATCGGGATCGAGCGGTGCGACCTGGATATTGAGCGCCGCAGCGGCCTGCACGAAGTGCCCATCGCTGTCGAGGTGCCGGACGATGACGAGCGCTGGCCCCGAGGTCATGGCGCGAACGAGGTCATGTGCGTCGTCCACCTGGACCGGGCTGGCGCCCACGTGGCCCATGCCGGCCAGATCAGCCGTGCTCACCGTGAGGTAGTCGCCATTGGTGATGGCCACACCTTGCTCGTCCTCGAAGTCGGCCGTGGCTTGGAGCAGGGCGAACTGGCCGGTGGCCAAGGCGGGAATTTGGGCGAGATGGAGCCTCACCAGCTTCGCGCCGCTTACGTTCACCTTCAGCTCGATCGGCGCCCCCGCCGCGAAGCCGTCGTCGGCTTGCAGGCGGATGGTGGCTTCACCGCTGTAACCGGCCTCAGGCGTGAAGCTCGCTGTCTTGCCATCAGCGTCGAGCCTGGCGGTGCCGTGCGTACTGCCGAGCACGCGCCAGAAAACGGCATCGCCTTCGAGGTCTTCGGCGATGCTCGCAAGTGCGGCTTTCATGCCGAGGTCGGTATGGGTCTTCAGGCTCGGCAAGGTGTCGGTGGCCATGGGCGCCCGGTTGGCCGCAAAGCCGGTGTTGGCGTAGAGCGTCTGACGGTCGGCCACATTGATGAGTCCGTCGCCGGTTAGGTCGCCGACCGGGTCTTTGTCGACGCTCGCCTGCTCCCAGAGTGCGCTGTCGGCACCGTCGATCTTGCCGTCGCGGTTGAGGTCGCCGGCGAGGCTGATGCGAATCTGGGCTTCGCCCTCTCCGCTGATGCGAATGAGCTTGACGCCGGACTCGGTGACGCGAAGCAGGTGGGTGACCTTGCCGTCGACTATGGCCGTGCCGATGATCTGTGCGCCTGCAACCTCCAAGTGAGCGTTTGAAGGCAGCAAGGCTTCGAGCGCCAGGATTACGGCCCCCTGCCCGCCCGGTGCATGGACGGTGGAGGCGATTTCGCTCTCGCGCACGGCAAAGGCGAACGTAGCGGTTTGATCGGCAGTCAGGGTGCCGCTCCAGGCGTTGGTGTTGCCGGTGCTCCAATTGACCACGGCGCCGAGATTGGCGGTGAGCGGGTCGGTGACCGGCTGCCCGGCCACCGTGTAGGCAATGGGAGTCCCCAAGCCCGCATCGTCGAGGTGACGAACCAGCATGAGCCGACCCTGGTCGTCGTAGCGGTAGGCGATGGCTGTCGGGGCGCCCGCGACATTCGGATAAGTCACCCGGACAATGCGGCCTGAGCTGTCGCGCTCGAAACTGACCCGCTCGCTGCTGCCAACAGCAGCGATGCCGGAATCTGTGACGAGCCATGCCTGGCCATCGATGAAGGAGACACGGCCGATCGAGCCCGCGGCGTCCAACTCATAGCGAGTGCCATCAGGCGCGGTGAGGGTATAGCCGGTGGGCACCCAGGGCAGCCCGGTAACCTGGTTGTAGAATCGGTCGCCCTGGCGGGTCAGCAATTCGGTGGTATGCGACGCATCAGAGCCCTCGGAATCACCACCATGGGCAAGCAGTTGCCAGCCTTGATCGGCGGTGAATTGCGGGCGCCAGATGACTGGCGCACCGGGTTCGCTGCCCAGGCGTTCGCTGACCGAGCCGAGGGTGAAGCGCAGGTTCATCACCCCAGCCTGCGGATTGCCGGGATCGGCGGGCACCGTCAGCCAGACACGGGCCCCCTCAGACCAGGGGGCCGCAGCGCCGGAAGGCAGCGTGGCCGGCTGGTCGCCGGTCAGTTGTGTGTTGTAAAGCTGCAGGCTCCAGTTGCCCAGATCGCCTTGCGATCCCTCAGCCCATTGGCGAGTCAGGGCCAGTTCGTGACCGGCCAAGCTGACGCGGGCGTCGCTCTGCGTTTGGGTGGAGATTGCCTTGGTTGCCGAGTCGACGACGATCGCCGCCTCTACTCCACTGGTGCGGCCGGCAAGATCCCAGGCGGTGAGACGAAGCTGGTAGACGCCGTTGCGGAACAGTTGGGGATCGAGACTGGCCAGGGCCAACATCTGGTCGATGCCGACAGCGGCCGCATCGGCCTCGGCAAGAGTTCGCCAGGTGTCGGTACCAGCCGGCGCGATTTGCAGGTGCCATCCCATGAGTTGGGCCTCGGTCACCTGCGCGGTGAAGCCGGTGAGGTCGGCAATGGTCCGCGGTTCGCTGTGGGCAGTGGCACCGGCGAATGCACCCGTCCAGGCGAGCTGCGGCGCTGTGGTGTCGGCCGGGTCCTTGACGCGGATCGTATGCGTCTTGGTGCTGACGAATCCATCGCGGTCGGTGGCCGTGACCCGGAGTTCGATGAGCCCCGGATGCGCCGGGATGAGCCGGAGACGACCGGCGGCATCGAGGGGTATGGGCTGCCAGGTGCCGCCCTCCCCATCGCGCATCTCGACCGTGAGGTTTGCCACGCCGCTCCACGCGTCGGCGCGAACCGTAGCGATTACGGTTTGGCCGGGCAGTGCGGGCGTGCTGGGTGTGGTCGAGACGAGAATCTTCGGCGCATTGGCAGCGGCATCGGCCACCACGCGCAGAACGAAGGTCTCGCTGCGCGTGTTGCGGCCATCGGAAACGGTTGCGGTAATCACGGAATCCCCGATCTGACCGGGGCCAGGCGTCCATATGAGGCGCTTGGCCTGGGCATCGTAGACCGCACCTTCCGGCAGGTTGAAGAAACTGATCGTCAGCGCAGCGCCGTCGGGGTCGCTCGCCAGAATGCCACTGGCAACCGAATCGCCGAAGGAAACGGGGATGCTCAGGGTGTCGCCGATCACCACGGCATGATTGGTGGCGGACAGCTCCGGTATCCGATTGACGTCGAAGACACGCAACTGCACGGTCTGGGTGGTGGTGTCAGTGCCGTCGGTTGCCTTGAATGTGAAGGTAAAGGCCTTGTCGCTGGCCAAGGCGTTATCGACTACGCCCTGGTCCGGCGTCCACTCGAAGTAGCCTGTGGTTGCATCGAAGCTGACACCGGCCGGCGTGTCGTCATCGTAGACGAGGGACAGTTGCAGCGCATCGTTGTCCGCATCGGCGGCACGCACGGCGAAGGCAACAGTTTCCCCCTCGTAACCCAGTTGCAGCGGCATCGGCAGGATGCGCGGGGTCTGGTTGACATTGACGACACGCACTTCGACGGTACGCGTGAAGCTCGCCGCGCCATCGCTGGCCGCAACGGTGAAGCGCCACAGGCCGGGCATGCCAGTGTTGCCGTCCTGAGCAGCAAAATTGCCGGGGGTCCAACCCAGGCTGACCTTTGCACCGTCGACCGAGGGGGTGAAGACCATGCCTTGCGGAAGATTTGTCACCTTCCAGTCGAGGCGGTCGGCATCCGCGTCAAATCCATACAGGTTCAACGTGAGGGGAACACCTTCGCTGGCAGCAATGCCGAGCACATCGGTGTGACCCGGATCAGCAACCTGCTGGCCGTTGACTTCAATACCGAGAACGCCAGGGGCCTCATTGGCATCGCGTACGACAATGCGCAGGTTATGCCAAGCCATGCTAGGCACTGGGTTCTCTGGATTGGTATACCCGGCATCCTGAGGTGGCAAGCCCTTGTCGGTCACGGCGATGGTCACGTCGTAGACACCGCTTGCGGTCAGCTCTGGCGTCCACTCCAGCGCGGCCTGGCCGTACTGAGGCTGGAGCACGAGCTTGGCCCCGCTGGGCAGGCCGTCGGTCGACCAGGTCAGGGCATCCTGATCAAGGTCGCTGGCGAGCAGCGCAACAGAGAGAGGCTGGCCCGCCAAGGCCACCACCTGTTTCGGTGCAACGATGATCGGTGCTTCGCTGGTGCTCTTGACGGTCAATACGAAGCTCTTGGCTTCGGCGAGCACCTGGTTGATATCGCCATCGCCATCATCACGGGCAGTGACCGTAATGATGTAGTCACCACGATCACCGGCGCCCGGTGCAAAATGGAGCACACCGCTTGGCTTGCTCGGATCGGCAGACGGATTTTGGGTGTAGGTGGCAAAGCGGGGCAAGCCACTGAAGGTGAGCTCGACCGGGTTGCCGTCGACGTCGACCGCATTGATCGGTATTTCCAGCACACCGCCCTTATCGACGAAGGCATTCTGGATGTCGCCGACCATCGGGGCACGGTTGGCGTTGGTGACGACGATGGGCAGAGTCAAATGGCTGATCGCGGGCGTTCCCGTGCCGTCGCCTTCATCGGTTGCCGTCACCGTGACGGAGTAGATGCCGGCCTGGGCATAGCCTGGCGTCCAGACGATTTCCATTGTCTCGGCATCGAAGCTGGCACCCTCCGGCAGGCCGCTGACTTCGTAGCTGACAGTGGGCGCCGTCGTCTCCGGACCGCTTGCCGGGGCTGCCGGATTGAAACGCACCTTCGGCTCGAAAGACGGATTGTCGGGATCGAACGCGAATACGCTGATGCGCAGAGGTTGGCCTTCGAGTACCTGCCAGGTTTCGGCGGCATCGAAGATGGGCGCGCCATTGGCGTTTATGACATCGAGGACGATTTCGCGCGTCACCGTGGTGGTGGTGACTTCGCCATCCGGGGCCGTCCAGGTTGCGATGAGCAGGACCGGAACCTTGTAGCTGCCATGCTGGGCAAAGCTTGGTGTCCATTCGAACCAGCCGGTTTCCGAATTGAGCGTCGCGCCGCCTGGCAACCATGGGCAGGCGTATTCGAGCGAGGCCGTGGTTCCATCCGCTTGCGTCAATCCGCCGGGTACGCTGCCCGAGAGTTGCAGAGCAAACTTGTCGCCTTCGCGCAGCGTCTGTTGGGCAACCGCCTGCAGCACGGGGGCCGGGTAGGCCTGCTCAACGGTCAGGTTGAAGCGCTGGCTGACGATGCGCTTGCCGTCGCTTGCGATGACCGTGACGTTTTCATAGATGCCGGCCTGATCGTAGCCCGGTACCCAGCTCAGCAGACCGGTCGATGCATCGAAGATCGCCCCGGAGGGCAGGTTCTTGACGGTCACGGTCAGCGTATCGCCGTCGGCATCGGCTGCAGCTATGGGCAGACTGAGGATTTCGCCTTCCTTGAGCGTGATGTCGCCTTGTGAGCTGACGACCGGTGCATGGTTGCCTCCGGCCACGGCGATCTGGTAGTGGCGGTAGGCGATGCCACCGCGACTGTCCTGCACGCGGACGAGGATTTCGGTGGCGGCGTCGGCATTGGCAGTCGGCGTCCAGACCAGCGTCGCACGGTTGTGATAACCGTCCGCCTCGGAAGTCACTTCGCCGGATGGGGTCAGCGTCACACCCGCCGGCGCCTGCACCAGTTGCCAGTAGAAGAGCGTGCCGTCGTAATCGATGGCCTCGATGTCGGCACTCCAGGCTTGGCCGACCATGGCGGGCGGCAATTCGTAAGCGGCAGCGTTGGCTGTGTCGGCAACCCCAACCACAGTGAGCTGCGGCGGCAGATTGTCTTGCGGATAGGCATAGACGCCGTGACCGAGGTTGGCCTTGGCCAGATCGGCAAGCCCTGCCTTGGGTGCAAACAGGCTGAGCGGAACGATCGTGACCGTCTGGTCCGCCAAGGTGGCGCCCACGGCGAGGCTGCCGCCGAGCCCCTGCAGCGTGGTGGTCAGGTCGAGAACCCACAGACCGGACTGTTCACCGCCACTAGCGTTGGCCCCGTCGACTTCGCCGCCAAAATAACGGCCCGGATCCAGGAGCAGCATCATTGGCCCCTTGAGGTCGTCGACGCCGATATTGGTGACACTGACGTCATAACTCACCGTGCCGGTCGCACGGTCGGCACGGGTCCGGGTGAAGTCGAGACGCAATTGGGCGCTCATATCGTTGAGTGCCGTGAAAGTGCTGATGTAGGCCTGCTCCAGCGGCACTTCGGCGCTGCTCTCCAGCCGGCTTTGGATCTCCAGCTGGTACTGGCCGGCCTCAAGCCCGGCGACGTCGAGCCAGGCGGTACGGGTCGCAGCGTCCCAGGTGACGGATTCCGGGTTCACAACGGCACCGCCATTGGTACCGAGTACCGTGAGGCTGTAATTGGCCGGGTTGAGCACGCTGCCGACGTCATCCGCGTTGCCGACCCACATGGCCATGTCAAAGACCACACCGATGCGGTTCATAGGCAGCGGCATGAGAGCACCGTCAGGGACGGTGACGGCCTGGACGGTCGGTGCGCGACGTGGGGCAACTTCGTCGATGCGGCCGGTTTCGGCTACCAGGATGCGGCCGTCGGTGGTGGCGACGATAGACTCTCCACGGGTACCACCGGTCGCGACCTGCAAAACGCGTCGGCTGGCGAGCTCGATCATCCAGACCACGGACTGGTGCGGCGTTTCCCCTGCACCGTCGACCACCGGGCGCTGCTTGAGGTTGGTGGAGGCGACGAGCAGGCCTTCGAGCGGCGTACCGGCCACGCCGAAACTGATGCTGTCGACGAGGCCCGAGAGACGATATTCCAGCTCGGCGCGGCCGGCTGTACGTCCGCTCATGGGGAAGCTGACGATGTCGGTGGTGGCGTCGAGCGCTGCACCGACGATGCTAGTGCCGGTCCATTTTACTCCCCACAGACGGCCGTCCGGGCCGAAGGCAAGATCCCCGACGCGCTGGTTGCTGAAATGCTTCCAAGCCTTGGCGGGATTAGTCTCGGCTGGGTTGAAGATTTCGATGCCCTTGCCCGACGAGACGTAGATTTCTCCGGTCTGCGGGTGGATGGCGAGCGCATGGGTGAGCGGATCGGCACCCGGCCCTTTGAGGCGCTGGAGAATGGCCCCGCTGTTGGCATCAACCTGAAGGAGCTCTGCGCCGGTCATGACCCAGAGCTGGCCGACGGCATCGATCGCCATGTCGAGCACGGGCGCATCGAGAGTAAAGAGCGGCATGGTACTGTGGCCGCCCTTTTTGTCGTGGCGATAGACCTCATTGCGTTGCGCCCCAGCGCTCACGAGGATGGAATGGTCGGGCAGCTCGACCAGGGCCTGGGCGCCGATATCGGCGTCGCTCGCGGCATAGCCGTCGGCGAAGCCACGCAGGGTGAAGGGTGAGAGAACCGAACGCAGATCGCTCGTCTGATAGGTGGCGACCCGGCCCGGCAGTTGCTGGGTGGATTGCTCGAAGAGGGCATTGGCCGCGTAGCTGCGGTCGGCTGGCGCGAGCGGCGTCTCGGCAGTCTGGGTGACCGTCTCGTTGACGCCCAGCGCGTCGAGCACGTCCTGGCGCGCGCCGTCGTCCGGCAGCACGGCGTTGGCAACCGAGGCGGCCTCGCGGTTGCCGGCCTTGTCGGTGGCAACGGCGAGGAATTCATAGTGCTTGCCGGCCACGCCGGTGAACATGGCCTGGGTGATATCGGGGCCGACCTGGCGCTGCCAGATCTTGAAGTCGCCGCCCTCCTCGGCCACGTAAACAGTCACCGACTTGATGCCACTGGCGTCGTCCGTGGCGCGCCACTGAACGTCGAACATGGGCGCACCTTGGGCGTCGTTGCCCAGCGAGGTGACCTTGAGCGTGGTCTGCGGCGCTTTGGCATCGAGCTTGACCGAAATGACATCGCTGTCGATGGGCGGGGCCGCGTCGAGGAGGATGCGGGCCGACGCGGTGATTTCCGCGCCGGACACCACCGTATCGGCCGAGCGGATCGTGTAGCTGACGAAGCCGCGCTTCTGCTGCTCGGCGTCGGTCTGGCTGGCATCGGCGGACCTGGCGAGGAGCCCCTGGGTGGCATCGGGCATGACTTCGCCGGTATCCGGGTCGATGGCCTGCAGGAGCCAGGTGGCAACGCCGGTGGAGGCATCGACGCCGGCGCTGATGCGCAGGACGAAGCCCTTACTCGCGGTGAAGTCGAAGTCACCCTGGAAATTGGCCTTGTCGGTCGGCAAGTGAACGTTGATATCGCCGATCTTCAGATCGCCCAGACGCAATGAGCGCGGGTCGAGGTTGGCGTCGAGCTGGGTGACGATGCGCAGCTGGCCGGCCGGCGTCTCGGTCGGATTGCTGAAGGAGACCGTGTAGGGCAACGCGGTATCGGCCGGGACGTAGCTGTTGCCGTCATCCCCCAAAACCGCCTGCGGTCCGCGCACGCTGACGAGCGCATTGGCGGCGACATTCTGCTGGGCGGCCTGCTGGAGGTATTGGGTGAGGTTGAGGGTCTGCCCGGCGACCGGATTGAACTCCTGGTCGAGTACGCCAATGTGGCGCAAGTACTCGAGTTCGGTCCGGCTGCCGGCGAAGATGTTGAAATTAATGAAATGGGTATCGTGGCTGGCATTCAGCTCGAACGCTTCCGGCTCAGCCATGACCGGGACTGGGATTTCTACCGAGCCGCCCTCCCCGTCCTCGCGGACCTCGATGTAGTCGATCATGGCCTTGGCGGCGTCCGGGTCACCGGCATACTTCGCGGTGTCGCCATACCATGCCTGGACCTTGGCAAAGAAGCCGAGGATGTCGGCCTGGGTGCGGTAGCTGTCGCCCCCCTTGCCGAGCAGGATGCCCGTGGCTAGCGTGGCGTTGAGGCTGAGTACTTCCGGGTTGTCGCGGATGGGCGGAGCCTCGTCGAGCGGACGCAACAATCCCGCAGCTTCCAGCGCACCAAGCCAGCCGCTCACCCATTGGCCTTCGTCGGCTGCAAGTGTGGCAAGCGCCGAAGGCGCCGTCGTGTCGGCCAGAATGGCACTGCGCAGCTTCTTGGCATGCGCGCTCTGGTCGGCAACGAACTCGTCGCGAGTCAGCGGCGTCGCCGCTCCGACCACGTTGAAACGGAAGGGCATGGCCAGGTTTTCGAGCTTGGTGACATGCACCTCCGGATCCTTCGACTGGAATTTCGTCGCCAGGCCTTCGGCGATCTTGTCGAGGTCCTGCACACCGCCGTCGAGGAGCCCCTGCGCCTTCCAGTCGGGTCGGACAGCATAGAGTTTGTCGCGCAAGCCCTCGAAGTCGTAGGCCAGCCACTCGGCCAGGCCGGGGTAGGTCTGGACGTTGAAGCTCATGCCGACAAAGCCGCCGGCCGGCACGTCGAAGGCATAGCCTGGAGCAAGATTGAAGCCAAAGGTGTCCTGAACACCGTCCAGACGCGCCCAGGGAATGTCGGAACGCGGAGTGCCGTCGCTCGGCGTCACACCGTAGTGCTGAGTATTGCCGGCAGCATCGACGGTGCGGCCATCCGGTTGCCCGGCCACATTGCTGCCAAAGACGACGTACGGCAGGTTGAGGCCGCCCAGCACATTGGCGCTGTAGCCCATTTCCGGCGCGCCGAAGTCGAAGCGCACATAGGGCGTATCCACATTGGTGAGGCTTTGCAGGGAGACGCTGTAAAGGGCATTCTCGCCCGGATTGAGACTGCGTGCGCCACCGATGCCGATGGTGATATCGGCCTCGATGCCGCGCTCGACGAGGTAGCGCTGCGCCTCGGTGACACGCTGGCCGTCCGGGTTGAGGACGGTGACGTCGTAGAGACCGTGGGGCAGCTTGCGCAGGTCGAAGATGGCCCGGATATGGGTGGCATCCAGGACTTGCCAGCGCTCCGGCTCGGCTTCGAAGACGCCGGGACGGGACAGCTTGACCAGCGCGCCGGCCTTGAAGTGGGCGCCGTAGATGTCGAGGGTGACCCAGCGGTGATCCTCATCACCGGTACCGCCCTGGTCCGGGGTGATCCTGGTGATCGACAGCGGCAGCAGGTCGGCGCGCAGGGTCACCGACGAATCGGCTGCTCCCTGGCGGGCGCGCACGAGAATGTAGTAGTCGCCGGCCCGGGTACTGCCGATGACTGCCTGTTGGTCGGTGGCGGCCGGGTTGCCGTAGGCGGCGTCGAAGGCGTAGCCGGTCGGGATGTCGCCGTAGCGGAGGTAAAGCTCGTTGCTGCCCTCCGCAGCCGCCGCGTCCAGGCTCACCTGGAGGGTTTCGCCGGCGGCGACGCTGACCCTGTAGAGGCGCGCTTCGCCCGGACTCAGGGTGGTATCGAGGGGGCTGGCCACCTGTAGCTCGGGCACTGTCACCTGCATGGTGGCACCCGAGGCGATCCGGTTGTTTGCCTCGCCCGGCGGCAGGCTCAGACCGGTGGCGGTATAGGTGATCGTGCCTTCAAAGACCTCGTTGTAGAGGTCGGGCCGAACGATGATGCGCCAGTTGCCGTTCTTGAGAGGGGGAAGCTTGGCGGTCAGGACACCGCTGTAGCTACTACCGCCGGCAAGATCGCCGACATGCTCGACCTTGCCAGTGAGAATATCGCCCAGATCCCAGGCGTTGTCGGCGGAAAGGTAGAGCGCATCGGTCCAGCGCCCGTAGGCGGTATTAATGGAGTCGTTGGTGATCGTGTAGTCGATGCGGACCTCGTCGCCGACCTTGGCACTAGAGGGAAGCACCACGTTGGTGACCTTGAGGTCGGCCGGTGGCGGGACCTCGACGAGGATGGGCTGATCGGCGGCAGTGGCGTTGTTCTGCTCCTTGCCGAACTCGCGCACCTTGCCGTATTCGCCCGTGCCCCATGCACGGGCCGGGTCGGTGACGACGAAGAGGTAGTACGCACCCTCGAGGTTCTTCGGTACCGTCACCGTCAGGCTGGCGTCGTAGCCTGCGCCACCCGCCAGTGCCCCTTTATGCTGGATGTAGCCGAGATAGCGGTCCTGGTTGACGTCGAGGAAACGGTCCTTGGAGAGGTAAACCAGATCGTTCCATATCGTCTGGTCGCTGGGCGTATCGCCCCCCGAGTTGACGACCTGGTAGCTGACGGTGAAGGTCTGCCCGGCCAGCACACTGGCGGGGGCCGTGACCGCCGTCACCTGCAGGTCGGGCGGCGTGGCCAGGGTAATGGGCAAGTCGATGGCGGTAACGTTGTTGCCTTCGTCCTGGAATTCCGGAACGGCGCCGGACGGATCGCCGAGTCGTGCGAGCCCGGGCAGTCCATCGCGGATGGTGCTGCGCTCTTGGCCCCACGGGTCCTTGAAGAGTGGCGTGTCGGTCCTGACGATGATCCGGAAGTCGCCACTGATCGATTCCGGCAGCTTGAACGTGGCTGAGGCGGTATAGGACTCGCCGGGTTTCAGGTACTTGGATTTGGCGTCTTCGCTGAAGCTGATGTTCTTCGCCTTGACCAGCGCTTCGACCTGCGAGCCCCGATCGACGAGCGGATAATCGCCGTAATCCAGGGAACCGTCGCGGGACAGATATACGCCGTCATACCAGCTGTTGATGCGGGTTTCCCGCGTGCCACGGTTGCTCACCGCCCAAGTGACGGTGACCGTCTGGCCCGAGTGCGGGCTGGGGTCGGACACCGCAATGGTGTCGACCTGGAGGTCGGGCTCGCGGTAGGTGATCTCGAGGTTACCGCGCGCGATGTTGTTGTCGTTGCGGGCGCCTTCATAGGCCGTACCCGGCATGTCGCCGCCGGTGTGGAAGTCCTTCGCGTCAGTGTTGTCTCCCCCGGACAGAAGCTCACGCTTGGCTCGGCCCTTTCCGGAGGAAGCGACGTTATTCTCGTCGTCGGTGATGACGTAGAGGTAGTACGGGCCGTCGATTCCCGCCGGCAGGCGGACCTTGGCCGAGGTCGTGTAGCTTCCACCGGACGCCAGACCGTCCACGTTGGCGTGGACGAAGGTGCCCAACGGCGTGGCGCGATCGGGAATGAAGTTCGGGTCGCGGCTCAGATAGACCGCGTCGACCCAACTGCGGGTACCCGCCCAGACCGCTCCGCCGAAGTTGGTGACCGTCCAGGTGATGGTGGTTTGCTCGCCGGAGAAATTCGCCGGTTCGGTGCGGATATCGGTGACCTGCAGGTCGGCAGGCTGCGTGGTAACGACGGAAGATGCGGCACGGTTGTTGTTGCCCTCATCCGATTCGCCGATACGGTTCGCGGTATCGCTGCGGACCACGATGTAGCGGCCCTTCACCGAAGGCGCCAGCTGAATGGTCTGGGAGACGCTGTAACGCTCGCCGTTGCCCAGCGTCCGCGTCTGCTGGTAGTCGCCCAGCTTCCAGACCTCCCGCGCGGCGCTCCAGTCCGGGTTGTCGGTGATGTAGACGGAATCGGTCCAGCTACCCTCGAAGACGTCGCCGCGATTCTGCACCGTGTAGCCGAAGGTGTAACTGCCGCCGGCTTCCGCCGTATCGGGCGCGACCACGTCGCTGACCACCAGATCCGGCGGTGTGATGCCAAGGACGCTGATCGGCCGAGCCTTGTAATTGTTGTTGTCGACCTGGGTCGCATCGTCCAGATTGATGTTCGAGGCCAGGGTGTCCTCGAGGAGGACATCGTAGGTGTCGCTCCACACCGTGATGTGGTACTGGCCGGACAGGACGTTGTCGGGAATCGCGACCTGCGCGGTCCCGAGATAGTCTTCGCCGACACCGAGGTTGCCGACGTGGGTGAAGGACCCGAGCAGGATGTCGCCCTTGTAGGCGCCCGGGCGACGCTTGTCGCGCGTCAGCCAGACGGTGTCGGTCCAGGTGTTGAGCGCGGCCTCATCGCCTCGCGTGGTCGCACTGCCCAGGTTCGCCACCTTGTAGCGCACCTCAATGCTGGCACCATGAACAGCCTGGTCGGGTGCGACGATATCACTCGTGACGAGATCGCCAAACGGGACCGGGTCGATGTAGAAATGTGCGGCCCGGACATTGTTGGCCTCGTTGGGGTATTCGTCGATGTTATGGTTGCCATCGGCGACAACGATGAGATACGCATCGCCGCGGTAGCGGATGGGGATCTCCACCATCGCGGTTTCGTTGGCATACGCCTCGCTCGGCGCCAACGCCGCCCCGTTCTGGAACTGGCCGACCAAGCGGTCATCGCCACTCAGGGTGGCGTCCAGCGACAGGTAGACCTTGTCGGTCCAGCGGCCGCTGGTCGCCAGCGCCCCCATATTGCTGATCGTATAGCGGATGCCCGCCGCCGTGCCGGCAGTCACGTGTTCAGGCAAGCTGATGGCACCGACACGCAGATCGGCCCGGTCGAGCATGCTGACTTCGGTACTCTCGGCAGAGATAAGAGTATTGTTAGTGCGGGCCGCGCCATGCTCATACATCTGGCTACCGCTGGCACCGAGATTGGCGTTGGTGATGACCTGGACCCGGTACAGGCCTTCGATCTTGGCGGGCAGACGCACCTGCTCGGTGCGGGTATAGCGAATACCGGACTCGAGGCCACGGTCGTAGGTGAAGCTACCGAGGGAGATCGCGCTGCCGCTGCCGTCTACCGGGACCAGCCAGACGGTATCCACCCAGAGCCCTGTCGCCGCAGCCTCACCCTGGTTGACCACCGTCCAGGAGACGTCGATCAGCGCACCCTCCTGTGCCGTGGCCGGCAGGGAGACAGTCTCCACGGCCAAGTCCGGCGACGCGGACAGCGTGATGGGGACGGCTGCCGAACTACCGGTGTTGTTGTCGCCGAACACGAACTCGAACGGACCGCCCGTACGGACATTGAGGTAATAGTTACCCTCGATTCCCTCGGGCAAGGTGAGGTCGAGGCTGCGGCTGTAGCGATCGCCCACGGCCAGCTGGCCGATGTGGCGCGCCGAACCGAAGGATGCCACCACGTCGCTGCCATCCGCGTTGCGGCTCAGCCAGACGTTGTCCGACCAGTCCGCCGTATTGGTGATCCCGATGCCGTTGTTGACCACCTCCCAGGTGACACGCAGCGGCCTTCCGCTGGCAGCGCTCCCTTCGGCAACCACCGAGGCGACCTGCAGGTCGGCATAGGGAATGGGCATCACATCCACGCCATGGGACAGCCGCCCGACGTTGTTGACTTCGGAGTAATCCTCGAAGACGTCGCCCTTAGCGTCGGAGACGACGAAGAGCTTGTAGCGGGCCGAAGTGCCCGGCGGCAACAGGATGCGCTCGCTGCGGCCGTACGACTCGCCAGCGGCCAGCGCGCCGTCGTGCCAGTATTCGCCGACCGTCAGGTCATCGCCATTGCCGAGCGTGTCGTCCTGGGACAGGATCACGCGATCAGCCCAGGCGGCACTGCGACCGACCCCGGTTCCCTGGTTGGTGACGGTCCAACTGACGTCCAGCGGGGCGGGGTCGCTGATGATGCGCTCCGGCGCCTCGACTTGCGTCACCGCCAGATCGGCGTAGGGCGCCAAGTCGACCGACAGGTGCCCGGCGGTCTGGTTGTCGCTGCGGTTGGCGTCGTCGAGCACGCGATTGACGTCAGTGATCACCAGGATGTCGTATTCGCCGCGGTACTCGAGCGGGAGTTCGAAGTTGGCGCTCGCCGTGTAGCCGGCGCCGGCGGCCAGACCGCCGGCATGCACCATCTCGGCGAACTTGCGTTGCATCCCCCCCTGCACCAGGTAGACGGCATCGACCCAGTTTCCGGGCGCAGCAGCGCCGCGGTTGCTGACCGTCCATTCGAGGTGAAGCGTGCTGCCGGACTGCACCAGTCCCGGCCCACGGACCTCCGTCACCGCCAGATCGACGCGCGACACATGCACGGTGGCCGTCGAGGCGGCTTGATTGTTGACCTCGCCGTTGCGCTCATAGAGGGTGTCGTCCGCATCGGTCTTGACCACCCAGCGGAAATCACCTTCCTGGAACCCGAATGGCAAGGTAAAGGAAGCGCTGCGGGACAGGCTGGCGCCCGCCGCCAGCGGATCGCTATTGAGAAGGTTGGCGAGCTCGTACAGCCCCTGCGCGCCGTGATCGATGTAAATGCGGTCGCTCCAGGCGCGGGTAGTGGCAGCACTACCCTGATTGGACACCGTGTAGGTGACGGTGGCGGTTTCCCCGGGGCGCAGGCTCGTCGGGCCACTCACGTCGGCCACCGTCAGGTCCGGCACCGGCGCCAGGCCCACGCGCAGCTTGGCCACGCTGCTCCGGGAATTGTTGCTTGTACGACCGAGTTCGGTCACCGAGTGGTGGTTGTTGGTGTCGACGATAACGTAGTACTCGCCGCTCAGATCCCGCGGTAGGGTGATGGTGGCCCGCCCGGTATAGCCTTGTCCCGGCGACAGCAGGCCGGCATGGGTCACGGAACCGGCCAGGACGATGTCGTCGCCGCCGAGGGTGTCGTCCGAGGAGAGCACGACGCGGTCGTTCCACAAGGCCAGATCGGTCGTGGCGTTGCCGTCGTTCCTCACTTCCCAAGTGATCAGGAGGGTCTCTCCACTCTGCGCCGTCTCCGGAACGCTCAGCGAAATGAGGTTGAGGTCGGCATAGGCTGCAGCCAGATCGATAGCACGGGCGGAACTGACGTTGTCGACCCGGGTGTCGGGCTCGAGCACCTCGGTGCCGGTATCGGTCTTGATGCCCAGGTAATAGCGCCCTTCGGGACGTACTGGTATCCGGATGGTCGCGCTCTGGGCGTACGAGCCGCCCTGCGCCAAACCGCCGCTATGGCGAAGGGTGCCGATCACGACATCATCGGCATTGCCGATGATGGCGTCGTTGCTGAAGACGATCTGATCGTTCCAGTCGACCGCGGTATCGGCTTGTCCATGGTTGGCCACGGTCCAGCTGACCGTGACCGGCTCCCCGCCCACCCCGGTCGATGACGCACTGAGGCTGTCGATGCGCAAATCCGCGTAGGGAACCGCCGCCGCCGTAGTGCTGGTAGTGGCGCTGTTGTTGGTCTCGGCGTCGTTCGTGAGGTTGGTTTCGAACAGCACGTCGAGCCCAGCCGCATTCTGGTCGGTCGTCACCGTGATGCCGATCTCCCCCGTGCCCTTGAGGCCGTAGGGCAAGCGGAAGGTGAAACTGCGCTGGCGCGAGTGTCCAGGCTGTATAGCGCCAAGGACCTGGCCATCGACGATCTGTTGAGGATCGTAGGCGAGGCTGGTGTCGAGCAGGACCAGGTTGGCGGCAGTGTTCCGGACGACGATCCGGTCGTCGAATGCGCTGCCGGTGGCGCTGCTACCAAGGTTCCAGTCTTCCCAATGGATGGCCACCAGCCCACCAGCCCACCAGCCTGGATATTACCGCTCTCGACGCGCAGGTTACGGATCTGCAGATCGGGGCCAGCAATACGGAAGACTTCGGCGAGGTTGTTGCTTTCGCCGCTGCCCGAATCGTTAGCCTCCACAATATCGCCAGCACTGTCGGCCAAAATGCGGATCGCGAAGCGCCCGGACGAAGACAGCCCGGTCGGCCAGGTGAATTGCGCGCTGCGGGTCCGGCGTTCGCCGATATCCAGCGGACCCGCTGAGAGGTCATCGCGCAGGGTCGATACGGCCACCACTTCGTTGGTGGACAAGTTGCGCACCTCGACCCGTTCGCTCCAGGCCTGATCGACGGCCTTGGTTCCCTGGTTGAAGGTCGTCCAGATGACGCCGACCATCTCCCCCGGCTGGTAGTCGCCGTCGGGCGTCAGCGTAAGGCCTTCCACGACCAGATCGGCGTATGGCGCCAGGCTCACCGCGACCTCGACGGTCGCGGCGTTGTTGCTCTCGCTCGTGCCCGTGGCGTTGCCTTCGCGGATGACGTTGTCGGCATCGGTGAAAGCCCAGGCGGCCTGCCGCCCAGGAGCCTGCGGGCAGTTGCAGCGTGGCACTAAACGAGCGACTCTCGCCGGCCGCGATATCACCTGCCAGCGCAGCATCGTACGGAACGGTGAGATTGGCGACCAATGCGCCGGTATCCAGGTTGCGCACCACTACGCGGTCGCTCCACTTCCCGCTGGCAGGCTGCACGCCGCGGTTCTCGACCACCCAGCGGATGTTGACCACTTGGCCGGTCAAGAGGGTCTCGGCAGGATCGAGGACGACACTGTTGACTGCCAGATCGGGAGCCGGATGAATCACCACGGTGTCCAAGACGACAGGTGGATTGTTCGGGACCTTGACGACGTTGAAAGACACGTTGGCCTGCGGCCGGCTCTCGGTATTCCTGCCCTCCACCATCAGGGTGTAGGTGCCGGTCATGGCCAATGCTGTCAGCTCCTGGTCGTATCCCGTGAAAACATTACGATAACGGTATCGTCCCAAGGCCGAGTCCCAATAGGAACTGGTTCCAGCCCAGCCCATATTGGCCTTGCTGAAGACTGCCCGGCCCAACGGATCCAGCAGGGTCCATTGCGGCACGGCCTGGCTGACCGCGGTGTCTAACAGCGCTGATTGAGTCGCCAGGGCATCAAAGTAATAGCGCTCTCCCGCTACTGCGTCGAAAGTAAAGAGTTGTGCCCCGTTGGACGGGGTCACGACAGTACTGACCGGCGTGCCGGGTGCTACCTTGGTCGCCACGGTTTGATCCAAGATGCGGAAGGAATACGAGCCTGGGGTCGCCCCGGTATTGTTGAGAAACAGCGAATAGTCCCCGGCCGGCAGTTGGCCGCCGAAGTCATTGATATAGCGATGGACTCCGGTGACGGGGTCGTACACGTAATTGTCGTTGCTCGCTATCTTCTGATCGAACACCACAGCATCGGCGCGTTGCAGGCGCCACTGGAGGCTCGTATTGGTATCGAGATTGTCGAAGACCAGCATTGCTGCCTGGGCGAGGTGCAGCTGGTAGCGTTCGATGGCCCCTGCTGCCAACGAACCACTCGCCGTGGAGTTGAGCGCCACCAGTCCCTTATCTTCTGGGCGGATAAGGCTGAAGGAATAGTCTTGGGCTGAGAACGTATTGTTGTAGCCCTCGACCGCCAACAGGTAGGTTCCTGTCTTGGCCAAACGTACCGCGTCCCGGTTGCCAAGACTCGAGACGTCGAACACTTGCTTTCCTTCGGGATCGATCAGGCGCCAGTATCCCGAGATCGACTGCAGTCCCCGAAAGTAGTAGCTGTCGCCTGCCGTCGCATCGAAGCGATACAGCTTGGTGGAGTTACCCGGAGCGAGCGTCCCGCTGACCGGCGTTCCCGGCGTGAACGCCTCTGCGCCGGCCTGGGTCAGCACACGGAACTGGTAGGGCACTGAGTACCAATAATAGCTACTGAACACACGCAACGTGTAATCGCCAGCGGCCAGCACCAGCATGGAATCACGGCCGTTTTGATACAAGCTGCCGGAAAAGACCTGACCGTCGACACCGGTCAGCGCCCAATAGGCATAATAGTCTGCAGAGCCAGCCGAGTTCGGCTTGTAGGCGTCAAAGAGTAGGCGTGCCGGTTGGTCGAGGTGGATCTTGTAGCTGGTCGGCGAATAGTAGGATGCAATGCCGCTGTAAGGCGTCTCGAATGCTATCCGGTTCAGACTGGCGGCGAAGGCGTAGGTTACAGCCGACGTGTTGGCGGACATGCCGTCGATCAGGAGGTAATACTGGCCGCCGGCCCCCTGATAGTTTAAGCCGATGCGGCTACTGCTTTCACCGGCATTGCCGTTGGCCAGGAGCCCCCCGCTCTGGCTGAACAGGTGCCAGCGCACATCCGACGAGTTCGCACCGTAGGACACGAACTTGAAGCTGTCCTCGGACAAAGCGTTGAACCGGTAAATACGGGTGCTGGTGCCAGGATCCAGTTCTCCATCGATGCGGGTATCGGAGTCGATGGCGAGCGCGCTCGTAGCCAGGTTCGCCAACTGGAAGGCAATAGCATCAGGGAGCGCTGTATCCGACACAAAGCTCAGCGTATACGTGCCGGGAGCGGTGATGGATATCAGCGTACCGCCGGTGCCATCGAGGCCCCCCGAGGCGACTTGGTTACCCTGCGCGTCAATAACGGACCAGCGTCCGCTGGGCGCGTCGAGCACGTCCAGCCACAGCAGGCTGCTGCGGGCCACAGCGAAATGATAGCGGCGGGTGCCATCCTCACCCAGCGCATCATTGACCTTCGATCCGTCCGTCAGCAGCCAAGCCTCATGCTCCTGAGCACGGGTCGCCGTCAAAGTATAGCCTAGGCCTTCGGCCTGGGCCGGGTCGCCATCGACCACAACCAGGTAGTCACCCGCCTGGTTGCCCGTACCGAACTCCGCTCCCGCCTCGGGCAAGGCCGGAGCGGCGACGACGTTACCACGGGTGTCGAAGATCGTCACGCGGCCATCGGCCCCGGCGCCCGTGACCGCCACGTACCATTGTTGGCCCGCTTGAACGGACAGTTTGAATACCCCCGCGCCCAGGGGGAATAGCGTTCCTGTAGTCGGTACGCCATCTCCCAGTTCACTGGCCGCCGCCGTGTCGAGCAGGCGGAAGGCATAGCTTCCCGGTACGCTGGACGATCCGCTATTCCCAGCTATCACCAAGCGATAGCTTCCCGCATCCAGCTCTAGAAGGGCCGGATTGACGAAGCTCTTGGCGAAGCCGAGGTTCGTTCCCTTTCCGTCCATGAGCATCCAGGACACCTGGCTGCTCGCAAGACCATCCAGTAACAAGCGCTTATCTTTGTCGAGCGTGAAAGTCCAGGTATCGGTGGCCTGCCCGGCATCAAGGCTGGCCTGATTCGCAGCGTCCAGCGTCAGGGCTTGCTCGTGGTTGCGCGTTAGCAGCGCTTTGAAGCTCAGATCGAGCGACGTTTGCGCAGCAGCACCGGCTTGTACGACCAGGTAATAGCGGCCCGGCGTGCTCAAGCGCTGGCTGTAGTCGTAGCGGCTGTCTTGGCGGAACAACCGGTTACTCTGCACATCGAGCAGGAATATCTGCACTGCGGAATACCCGGCGAGGCTGCCGAAGCTGTAGCTGAAGAAATCATCCGTGCGGCTGTCGAAGGCGAAAACCCGCGTGCGGCTTTCCGGCGCCAGCGCCAGCGTTTGTGGTCCGGGCAGGCCGTCGGCCGCTGTTGCATTGACATCGATGAGACGGAATCCGAAGCTTCCAACGGAGTTGCTGTTGGAATACACGCGCAAGGTATAGGTGCCCGCGCTGGCGATGCGGGCCAGCACACCGTCCAAATTGAACCTGGTGCCATACAGGACGATTCCGGATGGCCCACTCAGCTCCCAGGCCAGATCACTGCTATTGGTATGGCTTTCGAAAAGCAGCGTCGTTGGTCCGACGACATCGAAGGTGTAGCGGTTTTCCTGTACCGGCTGCTCCAACGCATCGGCAACGGTGCTGCCGAGCGTGAGCGAAGCGGTCTTGATCTCGAGCCGGCGCAATGCAACGTCGTATTGGGCCGCCTCTTGGTTTCGGTCGCCCAGCACCAGATAGTATGCTCCTTCCGCCAAAGTAAAGTGGGCGGAGTCTCGGTCGGCATACCCGCTGCCGCGTACTTGGCCCTTGGCGTCGTAAAGCCTCCAGCTCGTGAAGGGATTCACATTGCCGAGCGCATCAAAAACCAGTTCGGATGTGGTGGCCAGGTCGAAACGGCGATAGGCCTGTGCCCGATCACCCGCGAGCGAGAGGTGCACGGGTGAATCGAGATCAATGGTCGCGACTGACGCCAGATCGGTAAGACGGAAATGGAAAAGCCCCGTGCTCAAGTCGTTGGCCGCGACCACAAAGTCATAATCGCCCGTCGGCAGGTCGAAGAATCGCGGACTATTTCCGAATCCATAACTGCTCGCTTCGGCGCCGCGCGGGCCAGACAGACTCCAGTTGAAGCTCGATCCATCCCAGGCATCGACCAGGATCCGCATCGGTTCGGCCAGCGTGAAGCTGTACTTCACGGCTTCAGCCGGATCGGTGATTGAATCCTCGATATCCTGATTCGGAGTCAAGGCCGCGATCGAGGTGTACCTCGGGATCAGGTTGAACTTGACATAACGCGGCGCCGTAGCCGGTGAATACGAAGACAGGGTGTTTGGATAAAGGGCCAGGAGATATTCGCCATTGGCAGTCAACTGAATATCAGGATGGTCATAATATGTGTAACCGCTGTTGATGACTCGGCCGAAGGGATCGATCAGCGACCAGCTACAGGACTCGTTGGTACCGTAGTAACTGTTTTGTCCATCGAAGTAATAGCGCTCTCCCGCATTCGCGTTGAAGCGATAGAGGCGGGTTTCGCCCACCGGAATGGTGTCGTTGACCGCACTGCCGGGAAACAGGCTCACTGCAGCGTCCCGGTTCAACACCCTGAACTGGTAGCCGGCTGCGCTATCCGTTGTATTGCGCAGGAGCAAGGAGTATTTGCCCGGCAGCAAAGCGTTGCTCGACAGTGCGTCGGCGGTCAAGGTCCTCCATCCGCTCACGGTACCTTGTGGTCCCCGCAGCAACCACTGCACATTACCTGCATTCTCGAGTGTAGGGTCCAGCGCGTCGAATACCATCGTCTCGGCACGATCCAGGATGAAGGTATACTCCGGCAAACTTTGGCGTCCACCGAGCGAACCACTGGCCTGGTCGTTGAAGATAAGCGGAGTTGTCGTACGATCCTGCTCGCTTAGGGTAAAGGTGACGTTGCTGCTGCCGGTCGCGTAGTAGTAGCTTTCATTCAGCAGCGTGTAGGTCCCGGCGCTGACTATCGCGTAGGTATTGCCCTGATTGTCGCCATTGATCGGCGAAATCTTGCGGCCATAGGGATCGATCAAACTCCAGAGGGAGCCATAGTTGGTATCGCTCCAGTTCAGGATCAACGTGCTGTCCGCCGCTACCTCGATCCTATAACCCAGCGTGGCGTTGCTAGGTGAGCGCGAAGCCGTAGTCTGCTGTCCCAGCACGAGTTCCGGAAACGCCTTGGTATCGAGCAAGCGGAAAGCATAGGCGCCGTTGTTCGACATCCAGCCGGAGTAGGCCGCCCCCTTGACGGTAAGCGCGTAGTCGCCGGCGGGCAAACTGAAAACCGGGTAGCCATAGTTAGCATCGCTGGTATAGAGTTGCTGCTGATTCACCTCAGAACTGCGCGGTCCGACCAGGGACCAGATCGCACTGCTGCTACTCTGGTTCTGAGTGTCCATGATCAGCAACGTATCGGCGTCCAGAGTGAACCGGTAGATCTTCGTGGCATCCCACGTTGCCAGCGTACCGGCCACGACCATGCCGAATGACAATGCATCCCCTTCCGGCAGCACGGGCTGCGCTTCGGTACCCATGGCATTGAGCTGAACGTTGAAGACGACAGGCACCGTGTTGCCCGACTGCCCCTCGACCAGCAGGGTGTAAACGCCTCCGGTCGTCAGGGTCAGCGCGGTAAGGTTGGAGGCGAGATTATTCGCCCCGGCCACATCGCGCCCATAGCGATCTATCAATCGCCAGGTGGCAGTGCCCCCAGTCATGCTGTTGGCTTGGAAAGCAAGTTTGTCGCCCGCCACCACGCTAAAGCGATAGGTCCGAGTCGAATTCCCCGGGGCGAGCGTGCCGGCAAGTGGCGTATCCAAGCTCAGGGGCTCCGCGGTTGCGAGGTCGGTGAGCTGGAACGCATAAACACCTGTCGCCCCGCCGGAGCCACGGACTGCGAGCCGATAGCTTCCCGCCGGGAGATTCAGGATGCTCAAGCCATTGGCCGCATCGCTCCGGTCGAAACGGCGCGACGACACTTCGCTGCCGCGCGGCCCAGAGAGCGACCAGACCAAGTCCGATCGACTGGTCTGTGCGTCGAAGACCAGTTGCGTCGCAACCGCGAGATCGAATGCGTAGACAGTTGTTTGGCCCGCTATATCTATGCTGCCCGAGACGACATTGCCCAGGGTCAGTGCTGCAGTGAGATTCGGTACTTTGTTGATCGCAAACTGGTAGTGGACCGTCGTATTGGCGGTGTTGCTGTCGGCGCCTTCCAGTACCAGCCAGTAGTCACCGCTGGCCCCCACCGCCACTGGCACAACAGGGGACATCAGCGCGCTGCTGGCCACTTGGACGCCATAGGGATCCACCAGGCGCCAGGCAAGGGCCCCACCGCTCAGGGAGCGGCCGTCCAAGTAGATCTGCTCGCCCTCGAGCAGACCAAGCTTATAGATCCGCGAGCCGAGCGAATTGTCCAGAGAATCCGTCACAACGGCGCCCGGCTGTAGTGTTTGCGCAGCCTCGCCGCTCAGCAATCTGAACGGGAACGAGCCCGTGGTTGCCAATCCATACGGGTCAACCGATAAAGTGTAATTGCCGGACGGCAACAATAGGCGACCCAAATCGCCTGCGTAGCTTAACGCGGCATTGGCTGCCCACATTCTCGCTACCTTGACGCCTTCAGGACCAGTCAATGACCAGTAGAAGTTCGCATTGGTCAGCCTGTCGAACAGGACGGGGGTATCCTCTTCCAGATGAAAAGTGAAGTTCGCTACCTTCCCAGGCTGGTCGATGTTGGCGTTCACTTCGGTATTTAGTTCGATCAACTCCGTGCTGTCGACAACCGTACACAGGTTGAAGTGGTAACTAAGCGGGGAAATGTTGCTCCCACTGCCCTCGACCACCACCAAGTATTCGCCGCTGCGCTGCAAAGAGAAAACATCCCGGTCGCTTGAGAGACCATAGGTCCCTCCTTCCTGCCGACCGTAGGGATCGATCAGGCGCCAGTCCGCCGCCCCGCCCGAAACCGTGCCAGCCTTGAAATAGAGCTTGTCCCCAGCCGTTGCGGTGAAGCGATAGAGGGCCGATTTGTTGCCACCATCCAGTGTGCCGCTGACCTCGGTGTCCAGCATCAGATCGGCTGCGGCATCCACATCAATGATCCGCAGGGAATAGTCGCCAATGGCGTCGTTCTGCCCATCCACCGTGATCCGGTAGTTACCGGGTGCCAACTCGAAAGCAGGAGACTGTGCGTAGTAATCGGTGTTGCCGAAATTGCGGTTGGTGACCTGCCCCGACGGTCCATCTAGCGTCCAGTTCAGATCACTGCGGTTGGTCAGGCTGTCGAAAACCACCCGGCGCGATTCTTCTACCAAGAACTCATACTGATTCTTTTCACCCGGAGCGGAAAGTGTGCCATTGACGGAAAGCGCTGCCGGGTTGACTTCACCGGATAAGAGCACGCGCGGCTCGAGTGCTTCAAAGCGAATGGCTGGCCCGGCTATCTCGACATTTTTGCTGGCCGAATGAGCGGTGCTCGGTTCATGTGCGAGCCTCTTGCGCCCCGCCCCAAACATTCGTCTCAAGATCGACGTGAGCGGTGAAAGAGCAGGATAGTCGCCGGAATTCAAGCGGTTGACTTCCTCGATAGACTTACGCACAGCAGCTCCATGCAAAAATATCTTTCCGTGCTCGGCACGACGAAGATTTGAAAAGACTTCAGCGAAGCAATCCAACGTCCATCGGGATCATTTGCTTGTTGATATAACCTCCCACCTGGGGCGGCTATTTCCCTCGTTCTGCTAGAACACCAGGAAAAGTGGTCTTGCAGGTAACTCCTGCCGGGACTTCCAAATTCGGATTGGGCAGCTCGAGCAGCACTACAAACGTGCCGCTGGCTGCATCTATCAAGCGATCAATGGATTTGACTTTCGCTAGGTAGCGGCCCTGAAGCGGGATTTCTGGCAATACCTCCACGGCCATTTCTGGTGTGACTTTGCCAAAGGCATCCTTGGGCAACACTACTCGAACATGCAGGGGATCGAGTTGGGCTACCCGCAAAATCGCTCGCTTGTTGCCCCCTGGTTCGACGACCTCCCCCGGGAAGGCCAACTGATCAACGACCACACCATCGAACGGGCTTCGGATCGTGCGCAAGTTGAGAAGACTGCTTTGCTGCTGATGCTCAAGCTTGGCAAGCTGACGATTCTCCATCGCCACTTTTAGCTCAGCCTCGGCCAGACGCAATTCGGCCTCGGCATCATCGCTTTCTTGCGCCGAGATCAACTGGTCGTGCGCCATGGCTCGTCGCCGACTGAACTCCTTCTTGGAGAACTCGATCTTGCTTCGTGCCATGCTTGTTGGGCCCGACTGTTCGGACTTGAAGCGGGCTAACTCGGTTGCTGCGACGTCAGCGCTCGATTCGAATTTTGCGAGTATCTGTCCTTTGGCGACTCTGTCTGCACGCCTCACCAACACCGTGTCCAGCAAGCCTGTCATCGGGCTGGCCAACTCTACGGTTTGGTACGGTTCAATGAGGCAGTCAAATCCAAAGGCAGGCGACGCGACGACAGCAGACAAGAGCAGAAATCCGACAATGCCTGTCGAAAGAGATGTTTTTGTCCAACGGGATGGCTCAATGTAATCAAATGCTTTAAAACAGTCAGCTATTTGCAACAGCCGGCATAGCCTACGCTTACTAAACGCCGCTCGGATCACATGGCAGCAGGAAAAAACTTTACTGAATCCATCCAACCTCAATGCTTCCTATCACAGCCAAGACTTACCTCTCAACATCTCTTTTATCAAAAGGAATACGTCTCAATGCTGAAAATTAAATATTAAACTGTCCGCAGCATGAACGAAAGTTTACTTCTAACTTTTGCCTCACGCCACCAAGCAAGCCGATTGTAAATTTATTTCAAATTACACTAATAGTGTAGTGTATTGAATGCGTTATACTGTGTGCTCTATCTCAAAATCTATTCCTCCCTAATCTTACTGTGGGTGGCCGCAAAATCTGAGTGCACACCTGACCGTTTCGATAGGGTGTCGCGATGTCTTATTACGAACTCAGCGTTGCAGAACGCGCTACGATCCAGATCCGTCTCTCGAACAACCTGAGTCAACGCAAAATTGCCCGGCTCCTGAACCACAGCCCCTCCACCATCGGTCGCGAGATCCGCGTGTGCATGACCGATACATCACCTATGAAGCCCTGATCTTGCCCAGCCTCAGTGGACACCCCGCTAGGGGGTGTTGACGTTTACATGGGGAGCCATAGAAGGCTACAGGCCATGGCTACGGTGCTTTCATAATTTCGCTTCAGCTTGTCGTAGCGGAACGCCACGGCGCGGTAATGCTTCAGCCGGGCAAAGGCATTCTCGACCCGATGCCGGTAGCGATACAGCCCCCGGTCCAGATCGCCATTACCCTTGATCGAGTTGCGCTTTCTGGGAATGACCGCCCGTGCACCCTGCGCCTCGATCTGTTCGCGGATGCGCTCGCTGTCATGGCCCTTGTCGGCCACGATCGCCTCGGCAGACGGCAATTGCACAATCAGCTCGGGGGCCGAACTACAGTCGTTGACCTCGCCCCCGCTGATCTCGAACGCCACGGGCAATCCATGCGCATCGACGGCCAGGTGGATCTTGCTCGTGTGCCCCGCGCGGCTTTTGCCGATGGCTTCGGGCTGGTCGCTGGCAGCGCCGGCACTGTGCTGGCGAGCCTTCACGTAGGTACCATCGATGAAGGCCCACTCGAGAGCGGGCTCCTCGATCAATGCCTGGAAAACCTTGAGCCACTTGCCCGCCGACGACCACGCGTTGAAACGCTTGTAGACCGAGTTCCAGCATCCGAAGGCGCTGGGCAGGTCTCTCCACGGGCAGCCCACGCGCATCCGGTAGAGCATGCCCTCGACCGTCATGCGCAGATCCGGCTTTTGGTAGATGGATTGCTGGAGCAGAACGTTTTCCAGCTTCGGCCAGAGTTCGTCAGTGAGCATCAATCGGGGCATTGCCAGCCTGCGGAGGGATCGCTGTGGGAACCTTGATTTTGCAGGTTTTCCCGTCCTCATCGACCTCTCTGGCTCGAAACGTCAACACCCCCTAGCCCTGCTGAGCACCGAGCTTGAGCGCGCTATCCTACTTGGCGTCGCCCGCGCCTGCGACAAGGCTTTGCTCGGCGCCCTGGAATCCGCCAGCCTGGTCTCGTTCAGCCTCGGCGCCGCCACCGCTGCCGGCTGCGACTTCCGCGACCTGCGCGGCATCGTCGGCTCCGCCGGCACTGGCGCGACTGCAAATCTGGGCCAGCTATTTGTGGGCGGCGGAATCCCAGCGTCGCTGCAAATGGATTCGATAAACACCATTGTGGGCACCTTCCAGCGCGCTGCGGTCGCCGTGCATGAGCGGGTCGTGCTGCTGGTCGAGCGCCGCAGCGCTGAGGGTGATAGGCAGTTAGAGCATTTTTTGAAAATACGAATTCGACATACAGGGGTTGCTCTTCTTGGTCATTTCGGTCCTCCTCTCCCGCTCGGACAAGGAGACCAGAATGGCTCGGGCATACAGTGCGGATC
>Ga0209575_10000408_pt1 | contig 29520 bp, 25 predicted proteins | sample Medcelwee11metaG_FD_187172 | JGI IMG/M metagenome (GOLD analysis project Ga0209575, IMG submission 187172) | Freshwater pond sediment microbial communities from the University of Edinburgh, under environmental carbon perturbations - Medium... | ecosystem: Environmental > Aquatic > Freshwater >...
CAAACAACGTTTTACTTGCCATATAAACTGTCCTCTAAATTAGGCTAAAATACCGGGCAGGCCGCCGACCCTGTTACAAACTTCACCTGTCTACCTTGCACTTGTGCTGAGCTTGTCGAAGTAAATACAAGCTGTGGCAAGCCACGCTTTGGATACTCTTCGGCGTTGGTGAATAGGGCGGTTGGCCTTTCTACTTACAAGCTCGTAGCTTCAGGGTGGGACGGCCTTTGATCTGCCTTAACCAACCGGGTCTCTAACCCGATTTAGGGACTATTTTATATACAAGGGTGGGCAACATCTTTTTGTTGCCCACCATTTTGATACGCGCTAGTGGTGGGCAACAAAAAGCCAGATAGGGTGCGTTAAGCGCGTCTTGTTTGTGCTGCTCGTACCGAAGTAAGCGCAGCCAAAGCATTGCCCCGTAACACACCAAATACTGCTCCACATCCAGTCATTCATATAGCTAAATTATACCTTTCGTATGGATTTGAAACGCTAAAACCCGCATGGACAGGCGGTCTAGTATAATTAAACGGTATAATACAGCTATATTAGTAAATCATTAAATTATTCACCACTTATTGATAGCAATACTTTGTTTTTACAACTATTTTTTAGGTTCGTAAAAACAAGAACCCACCTCACTTTTTTTCTTACATTTTAGAAAAAATCCGCTACAATGACACCGCCAAGTGTGCAATAAACTTTATTAGCACAGGCTCTGAAGTTTTTTACCGTTGGTGGTATAGGCACCGTGTTTGTGCTTGTTGTTTCTTTGGATATAGTCGAGGTTAAGAAAAATGCAGACTGGTACCGTAAAGTGGTTTAACGAAACCAAGGGATTTGGATTTATTGCACCGCAGGATGGGGGCGATGATGTCTTTGTACATTATTCAGTCATCCAAGGCGACGGCTTTAGAGTCCTCAAAGAAGGTCAAAGTGTGCAATTTGAATCCACGAAAAGTCAGAAAGGTTTTCAAGCAACGAAGGTAGCTGTCGTTTAGTGAGATTTTATCGCCCAGTCATCCACATAAAAAACCGCTTGCGCGGATTTTTATGTCTTTATACCAAGGGCAGCATACTCAGCTCGCAACCGCTTGGTTCGCAAATGAGTACGCTGCCTTGTTCGTACCAATCCCCTAACACAATACGCCGGGCTGTTTGATCTTGCACTGGCCATTCGTCGATACCAGGATGGTGGGTGTGACCGTGAATCAGTTGAGTTGCGCCGTGTTCGCGCAACGCTGCCACAATTGCCGCTGGCTGCGCGTCCATCATCATCGGACTTTTGTGCTGCATCGCAGTCTGGCTACGCAGCCGTAATGCCTGGGCCAATTGTCGGCGTTCTTCCAGGGACTTGCTGAGAAAACCTTGCTGCCACGCTGGATCTCGCAATTGCTGACGCAGCATTTGATAGGGCAAATCTTCAGTACACAGGGTATCGCCGTGCATCAACAAGGTGCGTTGCCCATACAAATCGATCACGCTGGGTTCTGGCAATAAGCGGCAGCCAGTCTCTGCCGCAAAACGTGCGCCGAGCAAAAAATCTCGATTACCACGCATCACCCAAACCACCGTGCCACTGTCGGTTAAGTGCCGCAAACCCTCGCGAATGTCCTGATGATCCGGATCGTCGTCATCGTCACCGATCCAGGTTTCAAACAAATCTCCCAGGATGTAAAGCGCATTGGCCTGGCCTGCGCAATCGGCCAGGAATGCGAGAAAAAACGCCAACATGCCTGGACGACAACCATCTAAGTGCAAATCCGAAATAAACAAGGTTTTTGACATGAGGGACTTTACTCAACCGCAGGTACGTCGGGCGGCTCTGGTAGTGTCTTCGCACTGGGCTGTGCCGTGGTTGGCTTGGATGCCGTACTGCTTGTTTTTGCAGGTGTTTTTTCAGGTGTAGCGGTTTTGGCCACCACCGGTTTTATTGGGCTTGGTTTGCTCGGAGTTTTGGTGGCGCTGGCCTCTGCGTCAGCTTCTGCGTCGGTTTCTGCATCAGTTTCTGCATCGGCTGTGGCCGCATCAGCATCTTCGCCATCGCTTGCTGCTTCATCGGCGGTGTCTGCGGTCTCTGTTGCGTCAGCCTCCTCGCTGGCATCGGCGGCTGGTTCTTCATCGACCACGGCTGCGGCGTCATCATCTAGGTTGGCCTGTTCATCTGCTGAGCCTGCCGCTGTCCCGGTGTCCTTGGCTGTGCTTGCTTGCGTCTGTTCTACGGTGATTTTTTCAATCACCACCGCAGGGGTAGGCATGTGTTTAAAAGCGCCTTCCTGCTCGGTTTCCAGATTTTGGATCGCATCCAACACTTCTTCGCCCTGGAGGACTTTGCCAAAAACCGCGTATCCCCAACCCGGCGCAGTTTTGGCTGTGTGGTCTAAGTCGGGGTTGTCTTGCAAATTAATATAGAACTGACTGGTGGCCGAATCTGGGCCAGAACGGCGGGCCATCGCTACCGTACCCTTGAGGTTTTTCAGGCCGTTACTGGCTTCATTGGGGATAGGTGGGTAACTCGTGTCTTTCTTGTTACGCTGCACGTCATAGCCGCCAGCCTGCGCCATATAATCGGGAATAACCCGATGAAATACCGTGTTGTTATAAAAACCGTCTTTGACATATTGCAGAAAATTCGCCACTGTTTTCGGGGATTTCTGCGCATCTAAAGCCAGCGTAATCGTGCCCATGTTGGTTTTTAAATGAACTAGCGGAGTTGGGGCACTGTCGGCCAGGGCTGGCTGGTTACACGCCAAGCCCAGGGAAAACAGCAGGCATGACAGACTCGTGCGAACTTTCATCGGAACACCTTGCTGGTTTGAAACTTCCCTCTTTAGGGGAAATTGTTGAACTGGATCACCCTTCTCTTCCCTGATGAGGTTAAGCGCGGATTGAAACAAAGAAACATGAAATAAAGGGGCAAAAACCGACGATCCGTGACGCTGGGCGTCAGGGAGCGTCGTCATGAGCGCTTACTGAGCGGCGCTGGCGTCGTCTAGGGTGACTTTCTCAATCACCACCATTTCTTGTGGCGCATCGGATGAAAAAGGGCCGCCTCGGCCTGTTTTGACCGCCTTGATTTTTTCAATCACGTCCAAGCCTTCCACCACTTTACCAAACACGGCATAACCCCAACCGTCTTGGCCTGGGTAGTTCAGGAAATCATTGTCCGCAACATTGATGAAAAACTGGGCGGTGCCCGAATGCGGGTCGCTGGTACGGGCCATAGCGACACTGCCGCGCACATTTTTCAAGCCATTTTTGGCTTCATTGACCACCGGGGCGTGGGTGGCTTTCTGTTTGTAAGCCTTGTCAAAACCACCGCCTTGAATCATAAAATTACTGATGACGCGGTGAAAAATAGTGCCGTCAAAAAAGCCTTCTCGCACATAGCTGAGAAAGTTTTCAACGGTTTTGGGAGCCTTAGCTGCGTCCAATTCCAGCACAATAGTGCCCATATTCGTTTGCATTCTGACCAAAGCAGTCTCCTTCTCAGCGCCGTGAACGGTGCTAGTGCCCAGTAACAAACAGGCCACCAACGCACCATTCAACAACAGGGTTGATATAAGTAGTTTTAATCGTTTCAATCCACAACAGACTACGGAATGACTCATGACCTGCACCATTGCTCATTGTCAAAAAACCTGCCATCCGTTGACTCAAATCTGCCGACGGATAAAGATCGGGGCATTGCTTCCGGCATCGGCAGCAACCGCTCAGATAATAACAGCGATGCGGGCACTAGAAAAGGACGGTGATGCGTTCTGCCTTGCCGTGCCATGAATCGTGCAACGTTCACCCCCCCTTTGTTCCACCCGCAGTCTGTGAAAGAATACGCAGCTAAGCTACCCCCCAATTTGAGGATTTTACTGTAATCATGGATGTCACGCGAATCAAAACCCGTTTTGCCCCCAGTCCGACTGGCTTGCTGCACTTGGGCAATGTGCGTACTGCTTTGTTCAATGCCTTGTATGCGCGCAATCAATGCGGTATTTTTCTGCTGCGGATTGAAGACACCGACGCCGAACGCAGCCGCGAGGAGTACAGCCAGCAATTGATGACCGATTTGCGTTGGCTGGGTCTGGATTGGCAGGAAGGCCCACAAGTGGGCGGAGCGGCAGCGCCGTATCAACAATCGCAGCGCCAGGCCGTCTATGACCAGTATTATGCCGCGTTAGAAGCCCAGACAGCGGTTTACCCCTGCTTTTGTTCTGCGCAAGAACTTAACTTCTCGCGCAAGCAACAGCGTGCCGCAGGACAAGCGCCCCGTTATGCTGGCACTTGCGCCCATTTAAGCGCGGAACAAGTGGCTCGCAAACGTGCCCAAGGCTTGCAGCCGACTCTGCGGTTTCGCGTGCCACAGGCCACCCAGATTCAATTCACCGACTTGGTGCGTGGCCCCCAGCACTTTGCGGCACAGGATATTGGGGATTTTATTATTCGCCGTGCTGACGGCAGCCCCGCCTTTTTCTTTTGCAATGCGATTGATGATGCGCTGATGGGGATTACTCATGTGTTCCGAGGCGAAGATCACCTCACCAACACGCCGCGCCAGCTTTTGATGTTGCAAGCACTGGGTTTGCCGATCCCCCAATACGGACATATCAGCCTGATCGTCGGGCCAGACGGTGCGCCCCTGTCAAAACGCCACGGCAGTCACAGTCTCAAAGAATTACGGGAGACCGGCTGGCTGAATACCGGGCTGTGTAATTATCTGGCACGCCTGGGCCATACTTACAGCCAAGAGGCATTCATGGATATGGACGCCCTGGCGGGCCACTTTGACATTGCCCGTTTGGGTCGCGCTCCGGCGCATTATGATGCCGCCCAGATGCGTCACTGGCAGCAACTGGCGATTCATCGCAGTGACGACCAAGCCCTGCTTACTTGGTTGGGCGAGGCGGTGCAAACTGTGCCGACCGAGCTGCTCACCGAGTTCATGGCGGCGGTGCGGCCCAATATCGGTTTTCCTGCCGAAGCGCGAGAGTGGGCCACGGTCTTATTCACCGATCCGCTGCACTACACCGACAGTGCCCGCACAGAAATCGAGCAAGCTGGCCCGGCGTTTTTTGCTTTAGCCCTCACCGCGCTGGCCGCCGCACAAACAGACTGGGCCGCACTGATTGCAGCGCTCAAACAAAGCAGCGACAAAAAAGGTAAAGCGCTATTCATGCCGTTGCGTGCTGCACTCACTGGCCAAACCCACGGCCCGGAAATGGGACGGCTGTTACCGTTAATGGGATTAGCCCGTGCCCAACAACGCTTGCAAGCTTGTCTTCAGTGACTCAATGAGCCTTGGAGCAGCAGGGGTGTTTACTGGGTCACGGTGCGCAGTTATCCTGATGCGCAACCACCTGATTAACCGGGTGGTTAAAACTCTAGGTGCCTGTTTGCCTAAGGAAACCGGCGGTTTTACTTTAAACATGCGATACTGGCACTGACGTATCTGGCGTTTTTTGAGGACATAACGATGTTGAAACCTATGGTATGGGGTTTGGGCCTGATGTTTTGCGCGGCTTCGGTGTCGGCGGATTTACCAGACGCCGAAAAATTGGGCGCGTTAAAACGGGCACTGACCGATAAAATGAATGAATACAAACTGTTGATGAATGTTGGCGGACGTTGCCTGGAAACCCCGCCGGATCAAGCCAAAAATAACGGTGGTCGGGTGCAACTGTGGGATTGTCACAACGGCGATTTCCAACGCTGGAAATTAGAAGGCGGTCGTCTCAAAAATGCAGGCGGCAAGTGCTTGGATGTCTCCGGCCCGGATTTACACAAAAACGGCGGTCATGTGGGCTTGTGGGACTGCAATGACGCACCCAACCAGCAGTGGAGCTTCAATGCCGGACGCCTGCGCAATGGCGGCGGCAAATGCTTGGACATTCCTGGCGTGCCCAATTGGAACAGCAATGGCACCGATGTCAAAATCTGGGATTGTAACGAAGCCCCTAACCAAAAATGGGAACACCGGCTTAAATAACTCTCTGCGTTGATCCACACACCCGCCGCTGCCGGATGAAAAAACCTCTGCGCCGGTGGGTGTCTCGCTGTTACCCCTCATTGCTATGCCCACCCTCCCTGCCGCCTATCGGGGCCGCTTTGCGCCCTCGCCCACTGGCCCACTCCATTTTGGTTCGCTGATCAGCGCTGTGGGCAGTTTTTTACAAGCTCGCAGCCAGCAAGGACAGTGGTTGTTGCGTCTGGAAGACGTGGACACCACCCGCAACGTACCTCAGGCCGCCGACGAGATTTTACGCACCCTAGACGCCTACGGTTTACACTGGGACGGCGCAGTGCTGTACCAAACCAGCCGCCAAGCGGCTTACCAGGCTGCACTGAGCCACTTGCGCCAAGCGGGACACTTGTTTGACTGTGGCTGTAGTCGCCGCGACCTGCAAACCGCCGCACCAGACCCAAATCGCCCAGAGCTTTATCCAGGCACCTGTCGCCACGGTTTGCCCCCTGGCAAAACAGCGCGTAGCTTGAGACTGCGCGTCACCGCAACCCAGATCGGTTTTCATGACGCCATCCAAGGCTATTTTTCCCAGCATGTGGCTCAAGATGTCGGGGATTTTGTCTTACAACGCGCCGACGGGCCGACCGCCTACCAACTGGCGGTGGTGGTTGATGACGCTGCTCAAGGCATCACCGAGATTGTGCGCGGCAGCGATTTACTAGACTCCACCCCGCGCCAGCTTTATTTACAACGCTGCCTGGGATTACCTACCCCCAGTTATGCCCACCTACCAGTGGCGCTCAACGCCCAAGGCCAAAAACTCAGCAAACAAACCCTGGCCCCCGCTCTGGACAAAACCAAACCAGTGCCCGCGCTGTGTGCGGCATTGGCGTTTCTCGGCCAGCAACCCCCTAGCGAACTCTTAGACAGCGATCTGGATAGTCTGTGGCAATGGGCATTGAAACACTGGTGTTTAGCCGCCGTGCCTCAGCGCATGGGTATTGAATTGGGGTGAAGACAATTGTCTATTCTGGCTGACAAGTCATGGCTCAATATGTGCCAAACTACGGTTTGGCACTCTACAGCTTTTGGACAAGAGATTTCGTGCGAACGCTATGGTTTTCTCCCCACCACCGCCTTCACAAAATAACGCGGTCTGGCGCGCACGTCGTAATAAATCCGTCCAATATATTCGCCCATCAAACCCATGGCGATAAATTGTAGGCCGATAAAGAAAAACAGCACGGCAAACAGGGTAAACACCCCACGTACCGCCCATTCTGCACCGTATACAAAGCGCATCACCAGCAGAAATATCCCGAAACTCACGCCGATCACGGCGGACAGCACACCTAGAAAGCTGAGTAAACGCAGCGGCATGGTGGTCATGCCGGTAAGCAGGTCAAATTGCAGATTGATCAGTTTCCAAAGACTGTATTTGGAATCCCCTTCTAGGCGGGCGGCGTGGGCCACTGGCACTTCCGTGGTGCGATGAGCGAAGCTATTGGCCAGCACAGGAATAAAGGTTGAGCGTTCGTGGCATTGCAACATGGCGTCGATGACGTTGCGGCGATAGCCGCGCAACATGCAGCCATAGTCGTGCATCATCACGCCAGTGGCATGGCGCACCAATTTATTGATCATCTTGGAGGATAAGCGGCGAAACAAGCTGTCACGGCGATTTTGACGCACACTGCCGACCACTTCGTAGCCTTCGTTGAGTTTGGCGACCAGCTTGGGGATTTCTTCCGGCGGATTTTGTAAATCAGCGTCCAAGGTGATCACCAGTTCGCCCCGCGCTTCGGCAAAACCCGCCATGATCGCCGCGTGTTGACCGTAGTTGCGATTCAGCAGTACCCCGATAATTCGATTGGGATGGGCGAGTGCGGCGGCGCTGATTTTATCGGGTGAACGGTCGCGGCTGCCGTCATCCACCAACACGATTTCATAACTGCACGCCAGTCGGTCGCACACTGCCAAACAGCGCGGCAAAAGTTCGTCGAGATTGGCTTCTTCATTGAAAACTGGAATGACCAAAGACAGGTGTATCATGCTGTTGTTAAAACCTCTTTCAGGGCGTTGATGACATCATCAATATCGTCAGGCTGCATGTCTGGAAACAAGGGCAGTGAACAAATTCGCGTACTGTTCCAGCTCGTCTGCGGCAAACTCTCAGGAGCTTGGGGCAATTGCTCGCGGTAATACTTGTGTTCGTGAGCGGCGCGAAAATGCAGACCGGTGCCGATGTTGCGCGCTTTGAGTGCGGCCATCAGCGCATCACGCGATAAGCGCTGGCTGACCAAGCGCACGATATAGAGATGCCAAGCATGGCGATGCGGATAACTAGGCACCGCCAACGGCTGGATTTCAGCAATCTCGGTCAGGCGTTCGGCGTAGTAAGCGGCCAATGCTGTCCGTTTTTGAATAAATTCATCAAGTCGGGCGAGCTGTCCCAAGCCCAGCACGGCGGCCATATCAGTCAGATTATATTTATAACCGGGTTCTAACACCTCGGCTTGCGGCGAGCGGCCTTGCAGGGTGCGATCATAGGCATCGACGCCCAAGCCGTGAAACTTAAGACTGCGAATTTGCGCCAATAATGCCGCATCTTCCGCACAGAACATCCCGCCTTCACCGCTGGTGATGTTTTTAATCGGATGAAACGAAAAAATGCTTGTGCCACACTGCCCTATTGCCTCGCCCCGATAGCGCGTGCCCGCAGCGTGGGCGGCATCTTCCACCAAGGGAATGTCGTGTTGTGCCGCCAGGGCACGTAAGGGGTCGAGATCGACAGGGGCACCCGCAAAATGTACCGGCACGATGAGCTTAGTGCGCGGGCTGAGTTTTTCTGCCACCAGTGCGGCGTTAGTCATCAGGGTGTCGCGTTCCACATCGACAAACACGGGTGTGGCTCCGCACAAGGTAATCAGGTTGACGGTGGACACCCAAGTCATCGACGGCGTGATCACCTCATCGCCAGGGCCGAGGTTGAGCGCCTTAAATAAGAGGTGCATGCCGGCTGTGGCTGAGGCCAACGCCACCGCGCCGGGCGTGCCGGTGTAGGCACAAAAAGCCTGCTCAAACTCGGCATTTTTGGGGCCGGTGGTAATCCAGCCGGAACGCAACACCTCGGCCACGGCAGCGATCTCGGCTTCGCTGATGGCGGGTTTAGAAAAAGGCAAAAAACGGTCACGCACAGGCTGAATCATCCTGATAAAGAATGTAAATAGGGGGTTAAAAACAGGCGTTGCACTTTAGCGCGTCACTTGATTGCGGGCAAGCACTTTGCGGTACTGCGTTTGCGGATTGCGCGTCGATCATCAGCTTGGCAGCTTATCCATCACTTAACTGATTGTTAGTCCATGTGATTAGAGGTCACATCAGAGAAATTTTAGCCATTATTGAGATTACTGGTTTTTAATTAGAAAATCATAATATTATAATGCAGTCTTTTATTGCCTTAAACTCAGGGACTGTCCCAGATGACCCAACTCGCTTTGATTATTGACCTCAACGTCTGTGTCGGCTGCCATGCCTGCGTGACTTCCTGTAAAGAATGGAACACTTCCGGTTGGGCAGGCCCGCTGTCGGATTTTAATCCTTATGCACAAAATCCAACTGGCACTTTTTTTAACCGGGTACAAACTTTTGAAATTGGCGAGTTTCCCAAAACCGAAACCGTGCATTTTCCCAAGTCTTGTTTGCATTGTGAAGAACCGCCCTGCGTGCCGGTGTGCCCGACTGGTGCCAGTTACAAACGCAAAGCAGATGGCATCGTGCTGGTTGATTATGACAAATGTATCGGTTGCAAATATTGTTCTTGGGCTTGTCCTTACGGTGCCCGCGAGGTCGACGCCCAGCAAAAAATCATGAAAAAATGCACCCTGTGCGTGGATCGCATTTATGACCAAGCGCTGCCCGAAACCGAACGCAAACCGGCTTGCGTGCTGGCTTGCCCCACCAGCGCGCGCTTGTTTGGCGATATTCATGACCCAGATTCCGAGGTGTCGGTGACGATCCGCGAACAAGGCGGTTATCAGCTGATGCCGGAATGGGGTTCTCGCCCAGCAAATCACTATTTGCCCCGGCGTAAAACGCGCCTCACCGTGCATCCAGAAGAACTGGAACGCGCTGATAATCCGCTGAAAAAAGAGGGTTTATTACCCTCGCCGCCGTCTGGTCAAAAAACCCTCGACGAAACCACCAGTTGGTGAGTCAACCAAGGAACCCACATTATGCATCCTGCTTTTTCTGTGATTTTTCTCACGACCCTGATCGGCGTTGGTCAAGGATTGTTTCTCGCGCTTTACACCGGTCAGGTGTATGCCTTGGCTCACTTACTACCGGCCCAGAACAGTCAGACTTTTTATGCGGTCGGTAGCGCCCTGGCCCTGTTATTTTTGGTCGCAGGTTTGGTGGCCTCTTTTTTTCATTTGGGTCGCCCAGAGCGGGCTTGGCGTGCTGCCACGCAATGGCGCACTTCCTGGCTGTCACGCGAAGTGATTGTGTTGCCGCTCACTATGGCGCTGATTTTTTTCTACGGTCTGGCGCATTATCTGGACTGGAAACAGCCCCTGTTCGTGTTAGGCGGACAACTGGTGGTTGATCCCACGCTGTTGATCGGCAGCTTGGGCATGTTGGCAACCTTTGGCTTGTTTATTTGTACCGCGATGATTTACGCCGGGATCAAATTTATTCAGGAATGGCACAGTCCGCTGACCGTGTTTAATTACATCCTGTTTGGCGGGGCGTCTGGGTTTATGCTGGCAACCGCATTTTCCGCCTATGTTGGGGCAGAACTGGCGGGTTTTTTCGGTGCCTGGGCGGTGATTTTGACCCTGGCTGCCTTAGTGACGCGCAGTGCTTCGTTGTGGCGCAACCGTCACCTCAAACATAAATCTAACCTGCAAACGGCTATCGGCATTCGCCACAACCGCATCCAACAAAAAGCCCAGGGCGCGATGGGAGGCTCCTTCAACACCCGCGAATTTTTCCACGGTCAAAGCGCAAACACCGCGAATTGGGTGCGTCAGAGCTTTTTGATCTTGGTGTTTCCCGTTCCGGTCTTTTTATTAGCCAGCGCCTATCTCAACCTGTCCCACTGGTTGGCTATCGTGGCCTTTGCGGTGCAATATCTGGGATTATTGGCTGAGCGCTGGTATTTTTTTGCAGACGCAAAACATCCGCAAAACCTGTATTACCAGACGATTTCTTAAGTTTGGCAGCATAAACCGCCAGCGGATTCCAGGACTGGCAGTCCTTCAAGGACTGCCAGTCCTGATCGGGACAGGTGGTTACATAAAGATTAACCATCCAACTTTTGTTTCAACAAGGCATTGACTTGGGCAGGATTGGCCTTGCCTTGGCTGATTTTCATGATCTGACCGACAAAAAAGCCGAATAATTTGTCTTTGCCATCACGATATTGGGCGAGTTGTTCAGGATTGGCGGCGATCACCTGATCGATCACGGCCTCAATCGCGCTGGTGTCAGTGACCTGTTTAAGCCCCTGTTTTTCAATCACCTGATCGGCATCTCCTTCGCCATTCCACATCGCCTCAAACACTTGCTTGGCGATTTTCCCGGAAATGGTGTGGTCGCAAATACGCCGAATCATATCTCCCAGCATTTGTTCACTGACTGGTGACTCGCTGATCTCCCAATTATTTTTATTCAGCTGGGCTGCTAATTCTCCCATGACCCAGTTTGCGCATAATTTAGGTTCACCGCCCACTCTCTGCACCACTGCTTCGTAGTATGTCGCCAGTTCACGACTGGCAGTGAGTACCCCGGCATCATAGGTGGATAAACCGTAGGTGCCGATAAAACGCTGTTTTTTTGCATCGGGTAATTCTGGCAAAGTCGCTCTGACGGCTTCGATAAACGCGCTGTCTAAGAGTACAGGCAATAAATCTGGGTCTGGAAAATAGCGGTAATCGTTTGCTTCTTCCTTGCTACGCATGGAGCGGGTTTCATTTTTATCCGCATCATACAGGCGGGTTTCCTGCACAACACTGCCACCATTTTCCAAAATCTCGATCTGGCGCTCCACTTCATAGTTGATCGCCCGTTCCACAAACCGAAAGGAATTCAGATTTTTAAGCTCGGCACGGGTACCTAATTTGGCTTGACCCTTGGGCCGCACCGACACATTGGCGTCGCACCGGAAAGAGCCTTCCTGCATATTGCCGTCACAAATTTCCAAATACCTGACTAGCGCATGAATCTTTTTCATGTAAGCCACAGCGGCTTTAGCTGAACGCATATCCGGTTCAGAGACAATTTCCAGCAACGGCGTACCGGCACGATTCAAATCGATACCAGTCATCCCATCAAAGTCTTCGTGCAACGATTTACCCGCATCTTCTTCAAGATGTGCGCGGGTAATCCCTATGCGCTGGGTGACGCCATCCACATCAATCTCGGTCTGTCCACTTTGCACAATCGGCAGTTCATACTGGCTGATTTGATAACCTTTGGGCAAATCCGGGTAAAAATAGTTTTTGCGGGCGAACACCGAGCGTGGCGAGATTTGCGCCCCAATCGCCAAACCAAATTTGCAGGCCATGCGTACCGCTTCTTCGTTAAGAACAGGCAACACACCTGGCAAGCCTAAATCTACTGCACAGGCTTGGGTATTGGGCGGTGCGCCGTAAGCGGTTGCTGCACCTGAAAAAATTTTACTGTGAGTGGCTAACTGGGCGTGAATTTCCAGGCCGATAACAACTTCCCATTCCATCATTAAAAATACTCCATAGCCTATCAATAAAAAAACCACACTTTCTTATTATAAGGAAGTGTGGTTCTAATTGCTCTGGAAAATCATTAAAGCACTGAACTGATACCTAGTTAGTCACAGGCATTAGTTACCGCACGGCAAAACAGTCAAGGAAGCCAGATCCAGCTCAAAAGCAATCTGTGACGGATCATTGGGATCATATACAGGTGCCAGTTTGAGTGCTAAATCAGATACGCCACCGGGGGCAAAGCGCAGTCTTGGCACTGTTATCACCATATTTGAGGCAATCGAAGCCGCCATCGTATTGACACCTGGACAATTGCTTGTTGGCGGAGGCGTACTAGGATCGGTACCCGGATCAGTACCCGGATTAGTGCCTGGATCGGTAGGAGTACCACTTCCCAGGGTTGTATTCCACCAACTGGTATAGTCAGCCACATTACTAATCTGCATGCTGAGAGTCAGACTGCCAAAACTGAAACTCCCAGCCCCCGGATGGTGCAGAATGAAAGTAATTGTTTTAGGTGCTGTCAGCGCACTGCCTACATACAACGGCGCAGATAAGCCGCCAGCCGGAGCCTGTAACACAACATCATTACAGCTAAATACCACGCCATTGCTAACAGTTGGGCAAGTGCCAGTGATTTCAGTGGGAATAATCCCGAACACAGGTTGTTGACCAGGCGTACCAATCCAGTCATTAGACTCACCCCGGATGAACGCGCTACTGGTACCAGGGGGCAATAACACCTTAATCCGAATCGTACCCGCGCTATACAGCGTAGACACAATCATGTCATTCGGTGGAGTCCCGGTTTTTGAATAAACCGCGTTGATGTCGTGGGTGGTTGCACCAGCAGCGGCGGTTGTGTAGAAAGTGCTATTCAGGGCTGGCGCAGAAATATCCACAGTGAAGCCTGCAAATGCCGAGGCACTACTTAGAAAATACACCGACGCGACAGCTAACCAACGGCTCGTCTGCTGCAAGGTGGGTAAAAAAATAGTCTTCATACTCTATAACCTCCGATGACCCGATGCAAAATCAGTTAGCAATTCTCTGTCCACAGGTTAACCATTGAATATCAGCAAACTTGAACAGGAACCTAGACGAATCTTTGGGATCAGAAATTTGTTGTAATTTAATGCGCATATCGGGTAAGCCAGTGTATTTAACACGAGGACTGGTAATTTCCAATGAGGGCACGCCGTTAACTAGCACAAAATCTAAGGTACTCAGCAAATTGGCTTCAGTTAAATCGCATTTAGGAGAGGTAGGCACCACCACGGAGGTCGTATCCCCTACACCATCAAGGCTGCCTGTACCACCAGCCCAAGGACGAGCATTTAGCCAGGTTTTATAAGCGCTGACACTACTCACCAACATGCTGATACTCAAGCTACCAAAACTAAAAGTTTTATTGCCAGGATTATGTAACACTAAGCTCACATACTTAGGTTGTGCCAGTGCCTCACCAATATAAAGAGGCATGGACAAGCCACCTGCAGGTGACGCTAACACAACCTCATTGCAGGTAAATGCTAGGTTGTCCGTAGTACCAGGGCAAGTCCCCGTAATCTCGCCAACGACCACGCCAACCACAGGCTGTTGACCAGGAACGCCGATCCAGTCGTTAGACTCACCGCGAATAAACGCCTGTTTTACACCAGGTGGCAATAATAATTTCAGACGTAACGTACTACCCCCCGCCAGGGTGGGCACCACCATATCATTCGGGGGTAAACCATCCTTGGAATACTGGGCAATAACCTCGTGCTCCAAAGTGCTGGTGGGCTGTTTGTAAAACGTGGAACTGAGTGCTGGCGTGGTCAAGTCCACTGTGAAGGCTGCGTAAGCATTGCCGACAAAACCAACAAGTGTTGTCAATAACGCGGCAACTGGGATTTTCGTGGAAAATAGGTTCATTGCAAACCCTCCTGATAAATAAACTAAAAAAAAACGCCTAGCGTGATAATACGCTAAGCGTTTCAATTAGGCTACTTCTAAATATTTTTTAGGGTTTGGCAGCTTCGGTCAACAAAGAACCGTTAGCAACACCAGCCGCTTCAAAATACTTATGAGACATGCCCAGTACTGGCAGACCTGGATAGCCGCAAACGTCGCCGTTCGTGGTAGAAGGCACCAGAGTCAATGAATACCAACCACTGGTGTAAGCAGCCGGCCATTCTGGCACGAAGTAGTTCACTTCGGCAAACAAGAAACGCTGAACCACCGCACCACCTGAGAAGATGTCACCGGTTTCAACAGAGTTTTCTTGGTTATCAAACGCTAACAGTTGGTAAGGCACGGTACCGTTAGAGCGGAACGGCGAGGTGTAGAGTGCACCAGCAACTTCTGCCACGGTTGGAGCCATGTTGGTGCAGATGTGGTTAACACGGTGACGGTACTTAGTTGGGAAGGTTACTACCAAATTGGTACGATTCACCCCAGCAGTAGCAGCGGAACGGTCATCTTCGTAGGTGCCAGCCAACGTAGCGTTAGCCAACGCGGTTTCTAATTCATAGATGTTGTCAGAACCACCGACACCAAAACCATTACCAATAGCAGTTTCCTGTGCGATAGTCACATCGAACACGCTGTTAGCAATCACGCGCCCATCGAAGGGTAAAGCAGTGCGTGGGTCGGTACCAGGCATGTCACCGATGACACCCACGAGTGCAGGGATAGCATAACCCATACGATCAGAGTTGCCGGTCTTCACTAACTGCACATCACCAGTCAATCTCACCAAAGTGGGATCAATGGAAGTGATGGTCACACCAGGGCCAGGTATCAGAGAGGTGCGAGGTGCGTCGAAAATTTTCACCAACTCATGCTTAGACATGGCACGCTTGACTGTCACAACGCCGCTGGGCGTGGTCACAGTACCAGTTGTGACAGCATAGGCACCAATGATTTCAATGTGACCTTCTTCATTAGTGTCATTTTTGTCAATCTGCAACATTCTGTCATCAAACAGTGGCTGCGTAATTGACTGCTGGGAAGCAAAGGTTACTGGATTGAAGACAGAACGCACGGAGTCGTCGTTGGAGAACATGTTTGCCTGACCATTGATGTTCACCACATCAAAACGGCATACGTCACCAGGGGTCATGTAGCAATAGAAGTCAAGTACTTCAGTAGAATGCGCACGCGAACGCAGCACAATTTTCACTTTTACTGCCGCATCAGTGCGGGTATTGACTATGGCGACCTGAGTCTTCCAACCATTATTGACATTGTAGTAAGGTGCTAACAAAACCTGACCCACGTTGTCTTCAGACACATGAACAGCGCTCACGTTTCCGCTAGCAGCGAAACCAGCAATCATCCCAGCCGCCACAACAGAAGAAAGCAGCTTTTTCTTAAAAGCAAAACTTGCCATCGTAAATCTCCTCAAGCAAATAAAAATACAAGCGTCCGAGTATCCTTCAGAGCACTAAACATACAGGATTTCCTCGTCTTACGCAAGACCCGCAAGACGCCTGATACCAAGCGCCGGAACTCGCGAAACCGACTAGTTGCAGTAACTTTATCACGCCCCTCTTGCAAATGCAACACCAAAAACACAACAAGGCCGCAATCTGTTTCTTTTACGCAACAAGCCAGATTTTACAAGGAAAAAACCCAGCACAATTCAAGGGCGCAGCCCAAAATAACAGGAAATGAAGTACAGATTGTTGTCAAATTACAACAGTCTGGTTTCTTAGCAGGTCGGCATTTCACCAAGGCAAAAAACATACCCCATTAGGCAAACACTATCTTTAAAAGACGTGAAGCAGAACCTTCAGGGTGATAAGCATTGATGTCATGCAATGCTTGTTGGATGAGGCTGGCACGATAAGCGTCATCCTGCACCAAGCGCAACAATGCTTGATAACAGACCAGCAAATCCGTGGTGTCGATCACCAATGCATTTTTTTGGTGCATTGCAAAGCTGTGACTGCCGCCTGATTCAGGCACTATCACGGCCAGCCCTGCGGCCATCGCCTCCATCGCGGTCAAGCCCATGGCCTGAAAATTTGAAAAGTCTATAAAAATATCCGCTTGCGCGAATAAAAGGGCCACTTGTGGCGGTGTCAGCAAACCGAGTAGCTGGTGTGGAAAATCGCGTGGCAAAGCCAAAAATTGCGGATCTTCTGCCGCCACGCCAAACAGCCAAATTTCGACCGACTCAGGATGTTCCTGTGCCAATTTTCGCAGCACCTGCATGGTGCGCAGTGCGCCACGGCGGCTACTGGAAGGACGAATCATCGCAGTGATGCGCAACCGTGAGTGTCCCAGCCCATCGCGGTGATGAAAGCGCGGCATAAACAAATCCAGGTCACAACTGGCTCCAATCACGGCACAGGGTTGTTTCAGTTGCACTGCCAGTTCTTGGTGCGTCCAGTCGGTTTTGGTAAAACGCCGCAACTGGGGCAGTTGCGAATAGGACAACCAAGCCCGCCGAAAATCGGCATGGCGACGAAAATAATAAGAGGCGAAGCGTCGCCGTAACCAAGCAGAACGCCAGAACCAAGCCTGATGTGCCGGTTTTTCAACAAAAAAATACGGCTCAAAGTCCTGGATATAATAACCCAATACGGGCTTGCCCGACTGATTAGCTAAGGGGGTCAACCACTCGACCGAGTGATTAGCAGTTGCGATCACGGCGTCAAAATCGCGTGCCACGGCAGAAATTGCTTGCGCATCTGCCACATAAATCACCGGTATGGCCAAGTGCGGATAGCTACGTTCAAAAGCGGTGCGAAACGCGTGAAAATTCAGGAGACAGGCATCCACGCCCATGCGCCGTAGCGCGCCCGCCTCGGCAATCACCACATTGCCGCCGCCACCGGCATCAGTGATAGGCAACACAAACAGGACACGCTTACCGCCCCAGCGGTATTGAGCTGCTTCGATCAAATTCCAACGTTCCAAAGCGTGTTTAGCACGAATCCGCAGGATTTGCATCAAGCGGCTGTCACGGCACACTGCCACGCCCGCGTCGATCACCGCAGCCCCGTGTTTTGCGACTAACACACCATGCGCGCGCTCGGCCAATTGCTTGCGACGGGTATGGGAGTAGCTTTTGGATTGTGCGTGGTAAATATACACGTCGTCAGCCACTGCCAGGCTCCAACCCGCCTGTGCGGCACGCAGGCAATAATCGTTTTCTTCACCATAGCCCTGGGCAAACTGTGCTTCATCAAAATAGCCAATCGCCGCAATCAGGGCGCGTTTGATAAACAAGCAAAAGCCATTCAAAAAGGGTAAACGGGGATACAGGCGCACCGACAGGGCCGCAATTCTTGCGCCCATCTGCGCCACTTGCATATCTAAAGGTAAGGGATTGCTGGCCCAATCCCCCCGATATTCGATTTCTGGAATGGATTGCCACGAGGCAGTGTTGCTCAACGGCCCAACCATGCCAAGCTTGGCATCAGATTGGGCACAAGCCACCAAGCGATCCAACCACCAGGGTGTCACAATAGTGTCGCTATTTAAGAGGATCAGCGCTTCGCCGTCAGCAGCCTGCATCCCTTGATTGGCGGCACAGGTGTAGCCCCGAGCCGTTTCATTCCTGAGCAAGCGCACCGGCACAGTGGCTTGCTGTACCCAAGTACGCAGATAATCTCGGGTGGGGGCAGCGCTACCATCGTCTACCAAAATAAGCTGATAGGGCGGTGTGCTGTGTGTGACAATTGATGTCAGACAGTGTTGTACGTCAATCAGCGCATTATGCACACACACCACAATATCAATCGGTGAGCGGTGTAAAGCCACCCCCGCTACATCCAATTGATAACTGGGCGAGTTAATTGTGACTGGCAACAGGGCGAGCTGATTACTTGGTGGCATGGAAATAAAACTGTGGATTGCCCAAGTGGCCGTATAAATAAGACCCGTAATAACAAAGCCCGGCGTCTTGAAAACCCACCGCCTGGAGTTGTGCGACAAATTCCCAGCCAAAATCAGTAAACACCAACGAGCCTTCTGATGACAACGGATTGCCGTGATAATCCGGGGCTAAATGATGGACAATCTCACCCTTCTCCAAGCGTTGAGCGCGGCATTGATTAGTGTCCATATGAATATGAAAAGGCACGCTGAGAAACAACTCGCCTCCCGGTTTTAACACCCGATAGATTTCCTCAATCGCCGCCGCCGGATCATTGACATGTTCCAGTACATCATTAGAAAGCATCAAGTCAAAACTGTCTGAGGCAAAACTGAGACACTCGACATTTTCATGGCGCATCCCTGGCATCAAGCCATCTTGTATCGTGCCACCCGGCAGATCATCGCCCAAGTATTCGCTACCCACGCATTCAACCCCCGGTAAATGGCTGCGTAACCACTGAAACACCGGAGTGATCTGTTCCATTGCATACAAACGCAAGTCCTTGCCTAAGACCTGACGTTGCTGCACGGCGGCTTTTATCACAGACAAGATAGCGCGTTGCCGATTATTCAAATGACAGTGTTCACATTCCAAACGTTCGCGCCAGTTTGGCCACCAGCCGTGTGCTAACTCGCGCCCCCCATAACGGCGATCCACCAGAAAGCCAGTGCCGGTCTCACAAACGCGGCAATAGCCATCCAACATAAAGCTATCTACCCCGGCGTGGCGTGCCATGATCGCGGTTTCTAGGGCAAGCTGCTCGGTCACTGCCGGGGAGCTGCTTAAAAAGGCAAGAAAGGCCTGTTTTTCGTGGAACTTTCTGATATGCATATTTTTTCAATCCACTTCCGGGGGTAGGCCGGAAGAAATCCAGCCCAGTGAACCACTCCAATCTGCGAGTAGCAGGAGGGAAAGGCTTCAAGGATAAAGCAGAAAGGGGTGTTTTTCAAAAAATACCCCTCGGTTTAGTACCGTGTAAACCTGACAGGTCTTCCCTTCCCTTCCCTTCGACTGCGCTCAGGGCAAGCGGCTACGCTCAGGGCAAGCAAGACTTGTCAGATTTAGCGTGAGAAGCCGAACTTAACGCATCCTCCCTCACACAATTACGTCCCGCGTCCTTTGCACAAAACAAGGCTTTATCGGCACGCACTAACACCAGATTGGAATTGGAATCATCAACCAGTATCGCAGCAATACCAATACTCACGGTGATTGGAATCGTCTGCTTGTCGTCGTGCAATGGCGTCGTGGCGACGGTGTGACATAAACGTTGCGCCAGGATGCGGGCAGCAGCCAAGTCAGCACCAGGCAACAGCACCGCAAATTCTTCACCGCCCACCCGTCCCGGTGTGTCGGTTTTACGCAAGATATTGCGCAACAAAGCAGCAAAATGCCGCAGCATCCGATCCCCGACGATATGGGTATAGGTGTCATTGATAGACTTAAAATGATCCAAATCTAACATCAACACGCTCACTGCCGACACGCCATAACGCTGCATACGGGCGAATTCTTCCTCCAAACGGGCCAAAAAATGGCGGCGATTGGGCAAACCCGTCAATTCATCGGTGGTCGCCATTTCCAACAATTGGGCTTCCAGGTGTTTACGTGCCGAAATATCCTGCTTCACGCCGACAAAATGGCAGATTTTTCCAGCCCGATCTTTCACTGGCGCAATCACCAATTCTTCGTGGTAGAGACTGCCGTCTTTACGCTTATTGATCACCTCACCGCGCCAAGTGTCGCCATTGAGTATCGTGTCCCACATCGCCATATAAAAAGGTTGCGACTGATGGCCTGAGCGCACCAACTCGGCGGGGCGGCGGCCTATTGCCTCGCTACGGCTATAACCGGTTAAGTGTTCAAAAGCGGAATTAGCCCATTCAATCTTGGCTTCGGTGTCGGTGATGACTACGCCATTGGCGACTGCTTCCAGCGCAGAAACCAGCAGGTGATCGCGTTCTTCGGCCAGCTTACGAACCGTGATGTCGGTGTGCGTGCCGATCATGCGTAGCGGTGTACCTGTGGTGCTGCGGCTGACCACAATGCCACGCGCCAACATCCACAACCAATGTCCGTCTTCGTGGCGCATCCGATACTCACAGCTATAAGTGATCGACTGGGTTTCAAAATAAGTATGTAAACCAGCGGTCATTCGTGGCGTATCTTCGGGATGGACACGTTGCACCCATTCATCAAAGCTATGCCCCACCGCAGTGTTCGCCAAACCAAACATTTCCTGCCAACGTTTGGAATATAACACCTGATTAGTCTGAAGCTGCCAATCCCACACCCCATCACCCGCCCCTTCGAGGGCAAAGCGCCAGCGTTCTTCAGCCTCATGTAAACGCTGTTCTAATTTTGCACGGCTGATGGCATAGCGAATCGTCCGCACCAGTCCATCGGTGTCAAAACGGCCCTTAACCAGATAATCCTGCGCCCCAAAATCCAAAGCTTGCAGCGCAAAGCCGGTGTCATCATGCCCCGTCAACACGATCAGCGGCAAAGTGCCTGCGGCCTGACGCGCCATTTGTACGGTGTCCATGCCATGAGAATCCGGCAAGGACAAATCCAGCAGCACCACATCCAGCGGGTGACTACGCAACACTTGACGGGCTTCATCAAAACGACTGACCCAGGTAATATCAAAGCGAATTTCTGCGGCTGCCCGTAAAATTTGACGCACCAAATGGGCATCGCCAGGTTCGTCCTCCACCAACAAAACGCGGCAAGGCGACATCTCCTGCATCATACAGACGGATCCTTGGTAGGCAGATGAACCAAAACAAACCAATACCGACCAATTTGCCGAATTGCCTCAATAAATTGTTCAATATCCACGGGTTTAGTGACATAACCCGCCGCGCCCAGTTGATAAGAAGCAATCACATCGCGCTCGACATCGGAAGTCGTCAGGATCACCACAGGAATGGTGGTCAAGGTAAGATCATCCTTGATGATGCGCAATAATTCCCGCCCATTCATGCGCGGCATATTCAAATCCAACAAAATCAAATCAGGCCGGGGAGCCTTTTGATAGATCTCCCCCTCACGTCGTAGAAAAGCCAGCGCTTCCACGCCATCTAATACATGGTGTAAACGACAAAGAATTCGACTTTCTTTCAGCGCAACCCGCACTAAATTGGCATCAGCAGGTTCATCTTCCACCAGCAAAACGTCAAAGGGTTGTGCGTTTTCAATCACCATCACCATAGTTCATTCCTGCTTTGAAACGGCGGGTAGTTCAAAAATTACTTGGCAGCCCCCCTGGGGCGGCCCTTCAAGCCAGATTTTACCATGCTGACTTTCCACGATGCGACGAGCTATCGACAGACCGATGCCGGTGCCCGCGCCATGGCGACTGGGTAAGCGTTCAAAAATTCCGAACACCCGTTCTCGGTACTCTGCGGGAATACCCGGCCCGTTATCCATCCAGATGTAGCGGCACAGATTGCCGCGCCGCTGTCCTATCAGCCGAAAATGCGGCAGTACACCGGGATCGGTGGGCAAACCGTGGTGTAGTGCGTTATCCAACAACACGCCCAACAAATCCAGCAAGCGAGGCCGATCTAAATACACTGGTGGCAATATTCCCGCATCCAAACGCACTTGCGCAGCCGCCAGTTGCGGGGCTAAGCGCTGTTGGAGAGCAGCCAAAGCCGCAGTCACTTCTTCCAATTGCAGCACCCCGCGTGGCTCGCTGGCAGCCAAATAAAGTTGCACATCGCGAATCAGATGCCGCAAACGCGCCGCATCAAGCTCAATGTAATCCAGCGCTGCATAGATTTCTTCGTCCTCCAGCTTGTTGGGTAAGGCGCGCACCCGGTTGCGTAGCAGTTGGGTATAGCTGATCAGACGGCGGCTTGGTTCCATTAAATGGTGGGCGGACACCTCGGCAAAGCGGGTTAAATTGCTGTGTGCCGCATTCAGGCGCAAGCGCGACTCCTGCATGGCCTCTGCCATGTGGTTAAAACTGGCGATGAGATGGCGTAACTCTGGGCTACCCTCCTCAGGTAAACGGGTATCCAAAGCGCCCTGCGCTATCGCATTGGCCCCCTGTTCGAGGTGTTGCAGGGGCGAAAATCCCCGGTATAACATCCACCAAATCCCCAAAAAATCCAGCCCCACCACCACCAACAACGCCACCGTATAATTCAACACACGTTGCCAAGCCCGATTACCCACGCCTTGCGCGGTGAGGGTAAGCACCACCTGTCCATAGTTCCGCCCGCCTGCCACCAAACATGCTGTCCCCGATAAATCATGAAAGCCTAGGCCTTTGAAAAACCAGCGCGGTGCCAAATTGGGCAAGGGAGCCGCACGGCTGATCAGGATTTTCTTGGAAATCTCATCTTCAAAGGTCACCTGGGCCACTCGGGGTCGTTCAATGTAACGGTCGAGCATTTGTTGCAAACTGGCATAATCATCAATCACCAGCACTTCTAACAGCGCCATCGGCAAATTTCTCAATTCATGTGCCAATTCGGTTTCCATATCCAGATGCGCCTCATTGGCCTCTTGATACGCTGCTAAAAACAGCACGGCCATACCCGCCAGCAGCAAGGCTAAGCCCGCAACCATCAATAATCGACTGACAAAAGAACGGCGCGTCCAGACCCGCGTTAGCGCAAGCAACATGTTTACTCAAAATCCTTGACCAAAGTGCTGCGGTAAAACGCCGGGTAATTGAGATAGTCTTCAGGCGACGAGGCGCGAAAGCCCAGCGGCGGCTTTTCACCAACGATGCGGGCGCTGTTTTCCAAAATAAGCAAGCCGACCGGTGTTTGATCCATATGATTAAACGCCGCCTGCACCCGCATCACCACGGGGCTGGGCACACGCGGATGGGCGGCGATGGGGATATTGAGAAAACCCTGAGATTCCCACAGCACCCGATAAGACAGATGTTCGCGGTGGGCAAAACTGCGCATCACTTGACTGTTGACCCCAGCGGCGATCACTTTGCCCGCTTTAAGCTGCGCCATGATGCCTTCTTGATTGCCGCCAAACACCGGCAACACCGGGATAGCGCGGCGCAGCAATTGATCCATCGGCACGGCATAACCCACAAACGCCGCTCGCGACGGAAAACCCACAGTTTGATCGGCTAAATCGCTGAGACTTTGTATCGGCGAATCGGCTAAAGTCACGATCTGGCCGCGTATGGCCTCTGCCACTGGACGCAGCAGCACTTGATAGTTCGCCGTGGCCATTTTTGGCTGAAAAATGGTGTTGGAATAGACAAAATCATAAGCCCCTTGCGCAATCGCAGCATTGGAATCAGGCGCGGTGCGGGCGACTTTGAGTAATAACTCCACTTCAGCCTGTTGTCCGATATAGGCCAGGATTGGATTCCAATATTCGGCGGTGAGCAGTGGGCTGCGCTGTGAGAGTACCCCAAAACTGTAGCTGGGATGCGGTGCGGCTTCGTTCCCTTCGACTCCGCTCAGGGAACGGGGTAGCCGCTGGCTGAGCGGAGTCGAAGCCAGCCTCCCCTCAGCCCCGCTCCCTTCGGCTTCGCTCAGGGAATGGATAGGCGGTGTCTCAGCAGCTGCGGCAGCTAAGCTCAGCAGTCCGCACCACAACAACAAGAATAGCGGTTGATAACCACGCATGAATCGCTGATAAAAACTGCGCATAAGCTTCCTTGATTTGGGACGGGAAAATGGCGGGCTTCAGGCGGGATTAGCGCCATCCTCTGGCCCGAGCGGGAGTTCAAAAATAAAGGTGCTGCCTAGCCCTTCACCGGGAGATTCTACCCAAATTCGCCCTTGGTGATACTCAATAATCCGGCGGCACAAGGCCAGTCCCATGCCGTTGCCCTCAAAACGGCTGCGCGATTGGAGACGGGTAAAAAACTGAAACAGGCGCGTGGCCTGCTGCGGATCAATACCGATACCTTGATCCTGGATCGCAACTCGCCACGTGCCATCGCTCACCGTGGAATCCAGCGCAAGTTGCGGCGCTTGTCCTGGCTCATGGTATTTAAGCGCATTGCCAAGCAGATTTTGAAATAAGCGCGTCAGTTGATCACGGCTGGCAAACACACGCGGCCAGACGCCACGGCACAGCAAATGCGCTTGATGTTCAGCGATGGCCGGGGCTAAAAACCCCAGGGCTTCTTCCAAAACCACGGCGCTTTCTAACCAGTCTTTGGTTTGGTTTTTACGTCCTACCCGCGAATAGTCCAATAACGAAACGATCATCGCATCCATGCGCTGCGCCCCTTCCAGGGCAAACGCTAAATTTTCTTGATTATCAGCATCCAGCGTGGCTTTCAGACTCCGTTCCAACAATTGCAAATGTCCCGTAACCGCACGCAGGGGCTGGCGCATATCGTGGGAGACACTGTAGGCAAATTGTTCTAAATCGGCATTAGAGCGCAACAAGGCACTTTCTATCTGTTTATGCAAACTGATGTCATACAGCATGGTCAAATACAGGCTGCCTGTGTCGTGATGCAGGGCGGCGGTACTGACGATCACAGTCTTCATTTCGCCGGTTTTGCAGCGAATCGTGACCTCCATCGGGGGCAGTGGGAGTCTGGTTTGGGAGACATTGGCCAGATAGCTTTGCCACCCGGCCATCACCTGTTCGCGATAAGCCACCTCTGGATAAGCGCGTGACCACCAAGCCTGCAAATGAGGAATGTCGGTCAGCGTATAGCCAAAAGTATAAGCAAACGCGGCATTCAAGAAGAGGATTCGGTTCTGCCCATCATGGAGTGCGTGGGGAATGGAGGCACGTTCAATCAGTGTATGTAGCGGGTCAACTGGTTGCGTCACCTCGGCTGAAGAATCTGGTGCTGCTGCACTGTCTTGGGCGGTCTCCGCTGCGGATAGACGAGCAACAGGCGTAGCAACGCACTGCCGTGACTGACGCCACTGAAACACGATCACCAGTAATGCCAAGGCTAACAACCACGGGTAGCACATTAAAAATGACCTTGAGTCGTCAATACTTGTCGCAACTGCTTCAGTTCGCAAGCCTGAGCCAATTCAATCAGCAAGTCGGCAAACGCCTGATGCTCAGGGTAGGTGATTGTCAGTTGCTTAGCCGCTTGGATCACCCCTTGAATATCGCCTTCTCGGCTGAGATGGCGCAGGTTGTCTAGCTCGGTGGATGGGAATGAAGAGGGAACTTGTTGCACTCGCGTGGGGTACGGTACAACTTCTTGATAAATCCACTCAATCCCGCCTTGTTCGGCAAAGAGTCGGAATAAGTCTTCCACCACGATGGGTTTGGGGAGAAAAGCAGTGCAACCAGCCGCCAAGCTGGCTTCGCGGTGGTAATCATAGGCATTGGCAGACACCGCAAAAATCGCCACATTTTGCAAAAAAGGCAATTGCCGCATCCGGCGGGCGCAGGTGAAGCCATCCATCACTGGCATTTTCAAATCCATGATCACGATATCCGGCGGGTTATGTGGATGTCGCTGCACCTGCTTGAGCGCCTCTTCACCATTGCGGGCCTGTTCGACGACAAAACCGAGCGGTGCGAGTAACGCATGGAGAAACACCAGATTATCCTGGTTGTCGTCCACCACCAACACACAAAATGGCCGTGCGGAAAGCGGTACGCGGCGGCGATAACTGATCACCTGCGTCGCGATGGTGCGTGACGAGGTGAGCGCGGGGGTTTCGCTGAAGATCAGCGGTAAATCAAACCAAAAACGGCTGCCTTGCCGCAAGTCACTGGCAACCAACAATTGCCCGCCCATCAGTTCCACCAGTTTACGGCTAATCGATAAACCCAGCCCAGTGCCTTCAGCTTGGCGATTTTGGCCTTGCACCTGGTGAAAAGGTAAAAAAATGCGTTCCAGTTGCGATATAGAAATGCCGCTGCCGGTGTCTTCCACCTCAAAGCGTATCACCTGGCAACGGCCTTGCGGTTGTTCCAGATAAGCTTGATGTGAGACCCGTAAGGTCACGCTGCCCTGTTCGGTAAATTTGATGGCATTGCTCAGCAAATTGAGCAAAATCTGGCGTAGCCGCTTGATATCTGCATAAAGGTGTTGCGGCAGGCCACCTTGATCCGGGGCAAAGCTGGCCTGGTAATGCAAACGAATGCCTTGATCGCTGGCACGCAACGCGAACAATTCTACTAATTCTTGTAAAAAAGTGGGGAATTGAAATAATTGGGACTGTAACTCTAATTTACCAGCTTCAATTTTAGACAGATCGAGAATATCGTTGATCAGGTTGAGTAAATGCTCGCCGCTACGCTGAATGGTGCGCACCGCATCCTGGTGATACTGAGCCAGATTGGGATCGCGTAACAAAATCTGGGCATAGCCTAAAATGCCATTAAGCGGTGTGCGGAACTCATGACTCATATTTGCCAGAAAATGGCTTTTGGCATCACTGGCGGCTTCGGCATTTTCCTTGGCTTTGAGGAGTTGTGCCCGGCTACTGTAGCCTCCCAATTCGGTGATTTTCGGCTGTTTAGCCTCCACCAACACCGTCACCACCCCTTGACAATGACCGGTTCCATCACAATAGGGCGTCGCCCACAAGGTGACCCGCAGGAGACTGCCATTTTTGCGCAACAACCGTTTATCGGCTTGATAAATGGCCAGTGCGCCTTGCTGCAACTGCTGTAACTGACGTTCGTGGTTGCGCCAATCTTGAGGACGAATGATCGCCGACACATGTAAGCGCGGCAAATCGTCTGGCTGATAACCTAACATGGCCAACCAACGCGGATTGGCTTGTAGATAATGCCCGGTCTTATCCAGCAAAGCTATGCCCACCGTTGCGTGATTAAACAGCCGCTTAAATTGACCACAATTGTTGCACCAAGTCTGGTGCCACCCAGGCAGAGCCAATTGATTGGCTTGTACTGGACACTCTGGCGGCATACATCGCTGACACAAAAGCTGGGCATAGGCGGGATGTCTGCCGATGTCTTGACACAGCAATAAACAAGCGTGAGCGGTGCTGCTGCCCGCCCGATCCAAGGGAATGCCCCAGACTTCCAAGGGGATCGCCTGTCCCTCTTGCCACATCGTAATATCATCGACATGGCTGTTCTGGCCATTGAGGGCTTGTAACAGTGGGTTTTTGTCAACCGGATAGGGCGTTTGTTGATCAGCAAGATGCCAGTGACAGGCTTGCGCCAGTTGTTTGGCCTCGGCTCCCGGTAACGCGGCTACACCCAACAAAGTGCAGGCGACTGGATTGGCATATTCCAGACACCCATCAGCGCGGTATAACAACACGCCCAGTGGCATCGCCGCGAGTACCTGGGAAAAAAGTAGATCAGACATAAAAAGGCGCTCCCTGAGCGGAGTCGAAGCGCTCGTGCTGCTGCTCGTGCTGCTTGTGCTGAGCGTAGTCGAAGCAAGTGCAGTCGAAGCAAGCGGAGTCGGGGCGCTCCCTGAGCGGAGTCGAAGGGAGGCGGATACGCTACGCGCTTAATCCGCCCTACACCTCAAGGAGACACAGGCCGACACTGTGGACGCTTGCCACTGGCCTGGGCTTGTTGGTACAGGCCCAGTGCCATGCTCATGCGATTTTCTAACTCGCTGATACGATTGACGTTGGTCGGGTGAGTCGATAAAAAGGGCAGCGTGGCGGCTCCCCCGGCTTTATCCATGTTCTGCCACAAATTAATACTCTGACGGGGATCAAAACCCGCTTTAGCCATCAGATCCAAGCCCAATAAATCCGCTTCGCTTTCTTGGATACGACTATAAGGCAATAACAAGCCCACTTGCGCACCCAGGCCCAGCGCGGCCATCCAGGTGCTGTTAGAGTCCAGTTTGAACACGCCCTGTGCCAAACTCACCCCCTGATCCACTGCCAATTGTTGCGACATGCGCTCGTTGCTGTGATGCGATAACACATGCGCCAACTCATGACCCACCACGGCAGCCAGTTGATCGGAGGTCACTGCGACTTTCAGCAAACCGGTGTGTACGCCGATTTTACCGCCAGGCAATGCAAAAGCATTCGGCTCATCGTCCCGAAACACCACCACTTCCCAACTGCCGCCGCCCACTTCCTGCACCAGGGGGGTCGCCACGCAGTTCACGTAGGCATTGATTGCGGCATTGGTTTCAATCGGCTGCTCTTGTTTCATTTTGTCAAAAGCTTGCAAACCCATTTGGCTGAGTTCGTCATCCGACACCAAACTCAACTGGCGACGCCCCAGCGGTGAAGTCGCACAACTGGCAATCAACAACAGCAACACCGGCAACGCCCGATGCCAGGTAATCACACGATTTCTTTTTTGCATGGCTAAGATTCCTTGAAGTGACTCGGTGTTCACGGGAATACACCGACTGAAGCGCCCAGTTTAGCAGATTGCCGACACTTTGCTCGGCAAGCGCTCGATAACCACGGACGGGGACTAAAGCTGATGTTCTTGACGCAGATGCGCCAGCAAGCGCTGCGTGGCGATCAGACCCAGATCAAATACGTGTTCAAAGTCTCCAGGCCCGCCGTTATAGGGGTCTGGCACTTTGCGTATGCCGAGTTCTGGGACAAAATCTAACAATAAATGCAATTTATGCTGATAGGTTTGAGGGCATTGTGACTGCAAACTGCGCAGATTTTGTTTATCCATCGCCAGAATATAATCAAATACTTGAAAATCGCTGAGTTGCACTTGACGGGCGCGTAATTGGCTCAAATCAATGCCGTGTCCACGAGCCGCTTCTAATGCCCGCGCATCAGGTGCCGCGCCGAGGTGATAACTGTGGGTGCCCGCAGAATCACACTGTATTTGCTCAGCGAGGCCCGCCTCTGCAACCAGTTTTCTAAAAATCCCCTCTACCGTCGGTGAACGACAAATATAGCTAAATTATATAATTTATAAGGTAACGTAACTTCTAATTTTATCAAATTTAAAGTATTCACCTGACAAACAATCTCTGAATATCTGAGTGGCTTCATCGAATATTTTAATAAATGCAAAATTTTTTCTTACCCATGTTT
>Ga0209575_10000410_pt1 | contig 29340 bp, 21 predicted proteins | sample Medcelwee11metaG_FD_187172 | JGI IMG/M metagenome (GOLD analysis project Ga0209575, IMG submission 187172) | Freshwater pond sediment microbial communities from the University of Edinburgh, under environmental carbon perturbations - Medium... | ecosystem: Environmental > Aquatic > Freshwater >...
TGAACTGGACATAGACCACCTGTTAGAGGAATTGGAAGGTATGGGCGCAAGTGAGCAACGGGAACTGGAAAACCGGTTTGAAATTTTGCTGGCGCACCTGCTGAAATGGCAGTTTCAATACCGACAACTCTCGGAACGCTGGCGGGAGTTTGATGGGAGAAGCTGGAATAACACGATTAAGGAACAGCGGCGGCGTCTTGACAGATTATTGCGTAAAACGCCTGGATTAAAGGCGGATGTTAAAGACGTGATACAGCGGGCTTATCAGGATGCCAGGGAAGATGCTGCCGATGAAACCGGTTTGCCGCTAGACACCTTTCCGGCCACTTGCCAATATTCTCAAGCGCAGATTTTGGACAAGGATTTTTATCCGCCGACAGAATAACCATTTTCCGCTGCACCTAGCCTAACGTGGGCGAAAGCTGGGCACCTTTCCCAGTTGGTGCGGCATTTTTTTAAAGGAAGTCACTTAAGGAGTGATTTATCATGGCAAGAAAGAAATCGAGTTTAAATGCAATTCATGGCACGTTGAACGCAAAAGATGCTGTTGCCAACACAGAAAACCTTACTGTAAAGAAAAAAGTAAAACGTGTTGTTGCGAGAGAGATTGAAGGAGCGTTATCGCCTGAACAAAAGGCTGAAATAAAACGCCTGAGTACAGAAGTGTCTAATCAAGAAATAGAAAAGGGAGAAACTCCACAGTCTGCTGGTATAAAAGTTAGAACTGCTCTTTATAACCATATTGGCATTACCAGCATACACGAATGTCATGCAGATAAATTTGATAAAGCCATCAGCTTTCTTAGAAAATGGCGTGGTGGAAACCGTAGAGTTAGGGAAGTACAGGTTAATTCATCCACATGGCACAAGGAAATGTATGGTGCTATTAACTATAAAAGAAAGAAATTAAAGATAACTGATGATGATTATAGAGATTATCTTGTGAAGAAATACAATTTTATTTCTCTCAAGCAGTTGAGTGACAATGAGCTTACTCAATTAAATAGCTATTACGACAGCTTGATTAACTCTCAGAAACAAATGGGCACCCATCAAGTTGAAGCTGCCAGACATGTAAAGTTATCAATACAAGAACAGCGAGAAGAAAAGCTGAAGGAATATCTTTGCTTAGTGGTTAAAAACACACCTGGTGTAGATGTTTATTCGTTACATCAAACCAGGGAAGAGATATGGGGATTTCTCAAGTACACATACCCAGAACCACCACAACTGTTTAAGACTATTTCATTTGCAACTTTTGAAGCGTTTTGGAAGCGGCAAAACCTGTGTGGCTGTAGCCGGGATGGGCGGCCAACAGCATCAAAATAAGTTAGGTATATATTGGGTAGACCCAATTTCACCCCATTTTTTCATGCTCTACACCCTGACATTCTGTAGCCCTTGCAACACACATTGAGGGCTTACAGCATGTCAGTTCAAGAAAAATCAATCAGTCTACCCACCACGGGCTTTGTCCGGTTAAACGCGCTGCTCCGAGTTATCCCGGTATCCGCTTCCACTATTTGGCGCAAGGTCAAAGAGGGTGAGTTCCCGCCCCCTGTCAAACTTTCTGAACGCATCACCGCGTGGCGGGTTGAAGACGTGCGCACCTGGCTGCAAAGCAAAGGGGTGGTGGCATGAGACGCGCCAATGATTTCACGCCACGGCGCTTGACCCGGCGCAACATTTCCGCTAACTTGGGAGCCACTATCTCATTAAGCTGTACGCCGCACACAGTCAAGACTTGCGGTTTTTTTGTGCCCGTCAAAGCGGCTACTACCCGTTTTCATGGTGCATACTGGCTTACGCCGGGAACTAAGGCACAGATCCGTCTGCGCGCGAATAACCGGGGCCGTCTTAATGCGGTAGTTGCGGCCAGTTGCACCACCCTATCCCCTGTTTGGTGTTGCTGGCCTGGTTCAAATCCGAATCGGAGCAACTACAGTGAATAATCCTACCCTCAAAAACTCACTTGAAAACCTGCTGTCTATGGCGGCGGGTGCGTCTTTCCATGTGTCTGCTTTAGAACGCCTGATTGCAATTGCCAGCGGGGCTGGTGAAGCAAGCCCACTCACCGGCGCTGAAATCTCTGCTGTGCTGGAACCCTTGCGTGCCGACTTAGATTGCTTCTTTGAACAGGCTTTATCCGTGCTTGAACAAGCCTGTGAGGCACGTAGCGACACATCCAATCCCAAACCATCCGCAGCACAGTAGGAATAGCGCCATGACTAAACAAACTGTATTGATAGAAGTGAATCAGAACAGCCTGATTCTTGACCATAAACATAAAGCAGCCTTTGGTGGCGTGTTTCAGCTTGGATTATTGACTGAAATCCGTCCCAACGAGTTTTATAGTTTGTCATCACAGCAACAGGCTGAAATTAAATACCAATTGCATCAATTGGTGTCTCACTGTGTTGATGGATTGGCGGGTGTTGGTGGTGTAATGGTTGATGTCAACTCAGTTGATGCTTCATCACTCTCATCACTGGGTTTCTTGATTGAAAATGTGTCGAAGCTGGCAAGGGAGACGCTTGATAAGCTAGAGCGCATTGAGTGGGCCACTGCCAATAAAAAACCCGACAATGCCGAAAACATTGCCGGGTTTGGTAGCGCTTAACCAACACAACGGGGAAACGCTATATAACTCTATAAAAAGTCAGCTAATTATAGCGCTTTCCCTGTTGTGTCTCAACTTGTTTTAAAGAGGCAGACAAACATGGAAATTCAAGAAACCGCACGCGGCCACTGGCCCAAAATCCTGCAAACCGCCGGTGTAAACCCCGCTGTGTTGAATGGCAAGCACCATCCCTGCCCTGCTTGTGGGGGTACTGATAGATTCCGCTTTGATGACCAAGAAGGCCGTGGGACATTCGTCTGTCACCACTGCACCAAAAACGGCGCAGGTGATGGCTTTACCCTGTTGCAAGCTGTGCTAAGCACTGATTTCAAGGGTGCGGTGGCGCATGTAGAAAGTTGCCTAGGCATAACGCCAGAAAGCAACAACAAGCCTGCCAAAGAAATCCCGCCACGTCAGACCCCACCACGCCCGACCAAGCACAGCAGAGAAGGCGAACCCAGCCAGGTGTGGGAATACACCGACCAACGCGGCAGGGCAGTATTCTGGGTTTATCGCTTTGATAACGAGGATAAGAAAACTTACCGACCGCTGCACTATTCCGGCAGCGCTTGGGAGTGGAAAGACCCAAAAGGCAAATTACCCCTCTACAACCTGGCCCGCATTCACGCCCAGCCCAGTGCGGCGCTGCTGTTTTGCGAGGGCGAAAAGGCGGCGGATGCAGCCTCGCTGTACTTCCCCAAACACCTGCCCACCACCACCGCACACGGTGCGCAAAGCCCAGCCAAAAGCGATTTCTCAGCCATTAAAGGCCGTGCGGTGCTGATATGGCCTGATGCTGATGCACCGGGCGCTAAGTATGCCGACACCCTGGCGGAATTGCTGCAAGTGGCTGGTGCGGTGCAAATTGAAATCATCCAATTGCCCCAAGGCTTAGACAAGGGCGCGGATGCGGCAGACATGGCAGCGCTGGGCATTACCCCAGAACAGGTGCAAGCCTGGCCACGACATGCCTGGAAACCGGCAGAAGCCACCATCGTGACCACCGGCAGCCGTCTATTGCAGATGTCGAGTGACGCCCTGCAAACCCTGGCAGCCCGTAACACCCAGCCTTCGCTATTTGTCCAGAACGGGAAGTTAGTAAGACTGACCCACGCCAAGAACACAGAAGGCGGTCAGACGCTGAACCTGATCCCAGTGGAGGTGCAAACCCTCAAGCATGAACTGGAACGCGCCATTATCTGGAAGCGGGTAAACCAACGCGGGGAAATGGTACACACCGCACCACCCGACATCGTGTGTAATGACATCCTGGCCATGCCTGATTATGACCAATTTCCACGCCTGGCGCGGGTAGTCACTGCCCCTTGTGTGAACGCGGCAGGACACGTCATTGATAGTCCCGGATTCGATACGGCCAGCGGGATTTTTTACCACCAATCAGAACCGCTACAGATACCCGACACCAAGCCAACCCCAGCCAAAGTAGCAGCCGCGCTGTCGCTGATTGCAGACACTTGGCTGGCTGATTTTCCGTTTGACCTGGATTGCCCTGTTCCCCACGGGGCCACGCCCACCACCAGCAGTAGCAAAGCCAACGCCCTGGCCCTGTTCCTACTCCCGTTTGCCCGCCCGCTGATAGATGGCACCACCCCGCTGCATTTCATCACCGCCCCCTCGCAGCGCACCGGCAAATCACTGTTAGTTGAAGTGGTGTGTGGCGTGTTTGACCCCTTGCTATCACCCGGCGCTGCCCCTGAAGGCAAAGACAACGATGCTGAATGGCGCAAGAAAATCACCGCCATGCTGCAAACCGAATCTCCCTTTGTTTGGATAGACAACGTGAAAGGCACGGTAGACACCGGCGCACTAGAAAGCGCACTGACAGGCCGCTATTGGAGTGACCGCGCACTGGGCAGTAATCGGCAATTGACCCTCAAAAATGAAAAGGTGTGGGTGTTCACCGGCAACAACGCCGAACTGAGCGCCGACATTTTCGGGCGGTCTATAGAGATTCGCCTGGATTCCAACCTGGAAAATCCCAGCGAACGCACCGGCTTCAGCATTCCAGACATCCGGGCCTGGACAAAACAACACCGGGGTGAACTGTGCGCCGCAGCGCTGGTGCTGATCCGTCACTGGTTAGCACAAGGCAAGCCTGAACCCACCGGCACGCCCTTGCTGGGCGGTTTTGAAGCGTGGCGGCGGGTAATTGGCGGCATTTTGCAAGCGGCAGGCGTACAAGGCTTTCTGGCAAACCGGCAGGCCACCAAAACACGGGTGAACAGCACTGATGATGCCTTCAGAGTCTTTATTGAACGCTGGGTAGAGGTCTATGAAAAAAGCAAGATTCCGCTGTCTGCTAAGGAACTGCACAACCTAGCCAGTGAGGCGGGGCTGTTTGAAGACGCCTTAACCGCCACGAATGAACAAGGCGAAATAAAAAGGCTGGGTAAGTGGCTGACCAAGAACCAAGACCGGATATTTTCTGGACACAAGATAAAAACCGGTAAAACCCCGTCACGCGGCAAGAATGGTTATTTTTTACAATCAGTTAGAGACGAAACAGGGTATTCGTTAATGTTTTCTAAGGAACTGACGCCTAAAATGGGGGAAATAGGGGAAATGGGGGTAACGATAGACAAGGGACATAACGGGTTTAGCCAATCTTCCCCCCTTTCCCCCATTTCCCCTATTGTTGGCGCTCACCTGACCACAAACGTTGCCGAAAGTCCAGAAAACCAGATAAATCACATTCACTACAATGGCTTGCCTGTTTTTGACGAAAAAACCAGACTTGGCGAAGCCGCACAGGATGGTGACTACTCAGAGGTGTTCTGAAGATGAACGTCATTGCACAAGCAATTGCACAGGCGGGTAAAGGTGGGGTCAGTTTCGCCGTGGCTGGGAATGACCTGGTGGTGAACAGCAAACGCCCACTCACCAATCAGCAACGGGCATGGATTGCCAACAATAAGCCTCTGTTGTTGGAAGCCATGCGCCAACAGCAACACGATGACCGTATCAAGCAAACACACGATGCGTTCATGGCGCACTTGTCCCACAGCACCAAATCTGGCGTGCATTGTTGTTACGCACCCATCGGGCGCTATTGTGAAACTGGCGCGGCGCTCAGAGCGACTTACGATGCCGTGCGTGCGCAGCGCTACTCTGATCCGACTGGGTAGGGGGTAGGAAGCAAAACCGGCAGGTAATCATGCGCCAATGGACAGATGGTTTGGCAGAAAATTCTTGTAATTACCTGTGGTTATATAGAGTTTCTGGTAAAGCCTATCACTGTCCATCGGCGTTAATTATTCTTCAATGATGCGTCCTTGTTGTTCCTTGCTTGGAAGAATCAGCTTTTGCTGTCCCTTGCTGGCAAGAATCAACATTAAACCGTGGTTAAGATTATTTTAATCCGGTTTATCACGGGCGTTTTTTGGCATAGGCTGCCGTGCGAGATACGCCGGGAACCTAGTGGGTGTGACTTACAGTGTTGGCGCTAAGGCTGGCAAGTCGCGTGATAAATCTGGTGAGCTTTTAATTAGTAACTTCTGATGATTTTCAAGGAACTATCCAATGAACACGAAATGGTCTGAAAAACTCATATCTCTGATCGAAGTGCTTGAGGAACAACTGGCTGCATTGGGGGTAAGCGATGCGCGCTCATCGGCCCAGCGGGTGGCTGTTGAAGTCCTCGACAGGGCCATCGGCGGGGATGGCTGTTACATGCCACGTTCCAGCAAAATCAAAGCGTTTTTGCGCGATGAATCAATCTGGACTGAGTTTAACGGGTATAACAAAGAGGCTTTGGCGCGCAAATATGATGTGTCCGTGCGGTACATCGAAATTCTGACAGCAAAACGCACACGCAACAACCTGGGATAAGCTGGGATAGTTTGGGATGAACTGGGATAAGCCACATAGGCCATCGCCGTGAAGTCTATCGGTAAATAAAACCGGACTACCCTGGACTATCCCGGACAGCACCAGACCGAAGCCGCCATCCCGTGGTCGGTTCATCACCAGGATCAGAGCAAAAAACAAAAAGCCTTTATATTCATCATGATGTGTAAAATGCAAAAAGACCAACTGATAAGCAATCAGTTGGTCTTTTGTCGTTAATCAGCGTGTATAGGCGGTTTACAGGAAATCTGTAGCGCCGGTGCTACTCTGGTGCTACCGTTTTCAATAACGCCTAGTCTTGTTCAAGTTTATCTATACCCGCCTTGATGGCTTCAAAAATAGCCTGTTGCATACTTGGCTCACCACTTCCCCTTCCCGTTTCGTTTATCCAGCCCTTCTTTTGCGCGATGAGCGCCAGCCGTTCTAAATCCTGATGCGCTACCCAGACGGTCATCTTCCTGCTGGTCACTGACATTTTGGCCTGATATTTGGCCTGCCTAATCTTGTTTGCGTCTGGTGTGTTTTTCATGGATACCCTTGTACACGTTTATGATAATGGATACACTGATGTTACCGTAAACAAGGGAGTATAAAACATGGCAGACGAAAAAGCCCGCAAGCGGGCAACCACCCACCGCGTGAAGATGCGCAACGACAACGAACGAAAAACCGTTTGGATAAGTAAAGCAAACTGCAAACGGCTGGAAATACTGGCCAATCGAAAAGGGCTGATAAACGAATCCGGCATTAATGCCGGGAAGCCGTCTGTACAAAAGGCGATGGAAGCAGTTGTGAAAGCGGGGCTTGATACCCTGGAAAAGCAGTAAAGCGGCGGCGCTGTGGAAGCCCTGAGAAAGTAACCACAGCACCGCCTAGTTTCCCCTAACCTAAGGAAAAACCGATGAAATCATATCACAAACCCGCGCTGTACTGCGCACTGGCACTCATAGCAGCCCCGACCAGCCTTGCCTTGGCTGGGCTGGTACTCCCAACTCACACACCCTCACCGTGCCACGCGGCCACAGTCTCAAGCCCTGCCAGTGACAACCTGGCGGCGCTCGCTGACCAGGCGGCTGATAAGCACGGCGTGCCACGCGATATATTCGCGGCGCTCGTCACCCAAGAATCCAACTGGCAAGCCGACGTTGTGAGCGCGGCGGGTGCGGTCGGTCTTGCGCAAGTAATGCCGCGCACTGCTGAGCATCACTGCGGATTGGCACCCGATCAACTCACAGACCCCGCAAACAATCTCGACTGCGGCGCAAGCTACCTATCTGCCCAGTTCAAGGTGTTTGGCAACTGGCGCTTATCGCTGGCTGGCTACAACGCCGGGCCTAGTCGCGTGATTCAGGCGGGTGGAATACCGGCCATCGTTGAAACTCAAGACTATGTGCAGGCCATCTGCAACGCGGCAGATTGCGGGGGTGCGGCATGAGTGGCTTCGATTGGCGTGTAGCCGTTGCTCTATTGGGCATCATCGGCGCAACTTGCATCTTGATTGTCTGGCAAAACCGGCAGACCCCGGCACTTGCCAGTAAATGGCTAGGCTACGCGGCTCTCGGTCTGGAATTGCTGGGCTTGGCACTATCAGTGTTTTGGGCTGTGAATGCACCCAGTGATTCAATCATGCCAGTTATCTTTGTACTTGGCTGGATCGCAATGTTGGTCGGTCGCGCCATTCTCATTCCCCGCGCAATTAGCCCGCGTACCGGCCTAACCCATGACGTTTCGGTGTTTGGTGGTTTGGCCCTGGCTTATCTTGCCTTGTACGGCTCAGGGCTATTCCATGCCCTGAACGATTCCAGCCAGGCAGCGGATGCACGTCTGGAATCCAGCCTGCCTGCCCAGGCTTTGGATGCCGAAATCACAGCCACAAGGCAACGGCTGGCCAACCTGGCGGGCTTTGCTGATGCCTCAAAAGCCCAGGCTGATGAACAAGCCCAGCAAGCCAGCAACCAAGCCAACAGCGCGGCGCTGTCACGGCTGCGGTCACAACTGGCAGCGGCCAAAGTGAAACTGGCTGGCTGCAAACATGACCACGTTACCCGCTGCATAACACCGGCACGGGCTGAAATCGCCAGCCTAGAAGCTCAATTGTCTGGACTGGGGGGCAGTGTGGCGGGCAATGGCTATGCAAGCCGCCACAGCGAATATAACGGTTTGCAGGCGCATTTGGTGGAACTGCAAAAACAGCGGGCGGCGCTATCGAGTTCAGGGCAAGGTGTTTCACAGGCTTGGTCAGCGGATGATCGGGCCATAGCCTGGCTGTTTGGAATCACACCTGAGCAAGCAAACCGGGTCAAATGGCTGATATTTACTGCCATATTTGACGTGTTAAGCTTGGCGTTTCGCATCGTGTCTGCCCTGATAACTGAAGGGGCTGGAACGGCTGCCATCAAACGCAGGCTGTGCGCACTGATAGACGCGGGCCTATCCCCACAACAAGCCATAGCATCACTGGACGGCGGCGCTGTGCCTGCCATGCAACCAGCGGGCGTGTCATACCCGCATCTCGACAAAGGCGGGCGTATCCATACCGACGGCATGGCAGCCCTGCACGCCGGGGAAATCGTACTGACCCCCCAAGCCACGGCAGCGCTCGACAAACTGCATCCCGGCCTTGCTGACGCTCTCAATGCTGGCAAGCCATTGACCCCCACGGCCAATGACTTAAACAAGCCAATGGCTACAGAAGCCAATGACTTAAGTAAGCCATTGACCCCCACGGCCAACGTGTTGCCGACACCGGGAACACGTCCAACAGCCAAGCGCGGCCTGTCACTTATCAACTGCGAGGCTTGCGGTGTTGAAGTCATGCAACGCACTGTGTGGCAGCGATTCTGCCCAGCCTGCACAGCAAGCCGTAAAAAGGGAGTTTTGAGAACTCGAAAGGCGGCGGTGTAACCAAGTGACGACCTGCCAAGGAAGGCGGGTTATCGTCTCATAGGAGTTTTGGGGGTTTTGTAAGCGCACGCAAAGTGTCGGTATTTTTGACGGTATCCGTAAAAATAACTTTTTACTAATCAAGTAAAAACAATTAAGTACAAGCATAATTCGGTGCCAGCATCGCCCACCAACTTCAAGTTCAGGCAATTTCAATCAAGATAAAAAACCCGTATGGCGAAAGGCCAAAGCGGGTTTTTTTATGTCTGTGGTTGTGTCATAACCCCCACTAAAGCGCACCTCATACCGTATTTTGTGGCGGTAGTCGCCCGCCTGAACCAATAGGCCGTCGTTGTCGTGACTGCAAGCGAGGCTGTGGCTATAAGTCCCTGCACTCACAGTTTCGCCAGTCAATTTGAAATCGTTGTTATAACTGAAAGCAACTGCGCCGTTGATTTCGCCTGCGGTGGTTTCTGATAGCAATAGACTGCCATCCCAAACATAACTCAGGCGGTTCCCGCTGGGGGTGCTTGGGCTTTGCAGTTTGCCGGTGTTCGGGTGGTAACTGTAGGTCTGTGTGCCATTAGGTAAACTCAGACTGTCTAATCTGGTTCTAACCGGGTCGTAATTAAAACGGATTGTCTGACCATCGGGGCGGGTGATTTGGGTCAGTTGTTGGTCTAAGTTGTACGCATACTGGGTTTGTGGTTGGGTAAAACTCGGTAAAACCGGGGGTTGGTAGTGGGTGGTTTGGTCTAGGGCGTCGTAGTCAAACGCATGAACCGGACGGCTGGGCGGGGTGAGGCCGGTGTGGTCGTGGCTTTAGGTGGGCAAAATTTCGTATGGATTCAGTGGAATGTCAAGGGTCATTAGAATGAATGTTACCGCGTTTAGATTTTGTTGCAAGCTCTCTGGGATTTAATACCACGTTCAAGATGTGAATAAATGAATGACCCAGGTCGTCAACGTCAGTGCAAGGAGTATAAAAAAAGACACGCGCAATCCGAACTTCAGCAGATGATGCTCTTGTGTGGAGGCTTCAGTGGATGTCTGTGGGATTACGTCTTTCGCAAGGGTTAGGATCAATACGATGATTGGCATGGAAGTGAAAATGGCATGTCCTGCCCCGCTGTTCTGGGCGGCGGCAAACGACACCACTGTTCCTTGGTAGGCTCCAATGCTGCTTTGCACAGCCATTGTGAGCGCATTGCCGCTTAGATTGGAACCTGTAATGAAACCACTCGTCATACCAATGAGTGGAGAGAAAAGCAGCAACAGATCGCCATTCCATTTCGCCAATGCGCTGCCAAACACCGCGATCATGCTGCTTTGGCGCATAATCTGGGCTAAAACGACAAAGGTAAAAAGACTCAGACAGAACGTTCGGGCACGTATCAGCAGAGTCTTATGAGGCAAAGCGATGGGGCGGCTCAGGTAAAGAGCCACTGCAATGAGCAGTAGCGCGACGCCCGGGCTGGTCAATACTTTGAGCGAGGTGGTACTGCCCGAAAGCACTAGCGCGTCGCTCAAGAACTTGTAGATGCTGGGCACTAAGCGTTCTAGCGTAATCAGCAGCAGAACCCCCCCATAGGGCAGGAAAATGCGCAATACTTGCCACTTGTCCGGTGGTGCCACTGTTGACGTTTCCTTAGGCAGTAGTAGCGCACCAGCTATGCAGACGACTAGGCCAGCGATGACACCAGCAATTTCCACTAATTGGAAGTGGTTTAATAAGAGCAACGTGGCGGACAGCCCAGCACTTAGTCCCAGTGCTGTGTATAAGTTGTTTTTGACCGCTTGCAAACCACCGATGACATATAGCGCCACTAAGGACAACAGAGGAAAGACCAAGGAACTAGTCAGCGCCGTATACCAACCTAAGGCATGCACGGAGACTTCGGACAGGGTAGCCCCGACCACGGTAGCCAACGCCAGCGTACCCCAAGGCATGATGTTCATGCCTAGCATTGATAGCCGGAATGCGACAGGTGGACTGAATAGATGAAACAGAATTGGAATCGAGAGAAACAGGGAAACACCAAACCCAGTTAGGGATTCCACCGCAGGCAGTAGGCCGAATAGTAACAAAAGGGTCTTGCGTTCCCGAGTATATGGCAAACACTCGATCCATTGCTGGATGGCACCGACTGTCCCGTGACCCCTAATGATTGCATTGAAGTAGATGCCTGGTAGGATCACAATCGCTGCACTCAGTGTGAGGATTGTGGCATCCAGCAGGGCGGAAGTTGCACTTGTGACGGACAGGGAAAGCGATTCATTCCATGCGATAAGGAGCAGCGCAACGGCGAGGCCCGCACCAGCCCCGATCACAGCCGAGCGTTTGGCCACTACGATGACGAGCGCACAGGCAACAAGCGGCAATATGGCAAACAGACTCATCATGTAGCACCCTTGGCATCGATGCCGCGAAGATATTCAAGAACTAGACGGGCAGGGTGTGCGCAATGCCGCCACTGACCGTTGCTTTGGCAACGTATTCTCTCGGCATTTTACGCACGCTGGCATATCTGGTGGTTCCGCGCACACCTAACTTGGCTATCCACTTGTTTATTGAGTGGTTTCTGGTGCCGGTTTAGGGAAGCGGATGGCATGGCCGAATAAGTAAATGCAGATCGGCACGCCTAAGATTAAACCCCAGAATTGGAACAGTTTGCCGCCGATGGTGAGGATAATTAGCACAATCACCGGATTAATGCGCAGCCGGTAGCCATAGATGCGTGGATTGAGAATATAGGCTTCGATCATATGGATAATTGCAATCAGGCCAATCGCTGCGAACATGGTGGGGACACCATGCGTTTGTAAGGCGATGAGGCAGATTGGAATAGAACTGATGAATACGCCAGCCACGGGGACGAAGCTAAACAGCAACACAATCACTGAGAGAAACGCGATATGCTGACCCAACCCTAGGAAATACAAGCCGATTGCAGTCAAGCCGGTGTTGAGTAGGGCGATCATGAATTGGGCTTCAAAGGCTTGTCCGAGGACTCGGCCAAAATTACGGATGCTGTCGGCAACTTCTTCATAAATAAAGCACAGGCGGGTCTGTTGCAAATCGCGCACGCTGGCGCTGAGTTTGGGTAAATCCAGCACGATCAGGAAAGAAAATAACAACGCTAATAGGAACGCGGATAGCATCGAGATGATTTTTACCCCGACGTTTTTCATGCTGTTGACCACATATTCCAGCTTTTTCTTGGGGTCTTCGGTGTCGTCGGTGATGCCGGTTAGTTGTTTGAGAAAAAAGAGGGTCGGTGAGGATTGGGCGGGGTTGATGTGTTTATCCTCTGGGTCTTTTAGCTGTTGTACCAAGTCTTGCAGTACCGGGTATTTCAGGCTCATATTGAGAATTTCCTGATCAATACGCTGTACATACACCCCAAATTCGGCAGCGAAGCCTTCGGCCTGCTGAATCACGCGCGGGGTCAGGTAAAGGCTGAGTGAAATCAAAATGGTCACGAAGAGGCTGCTGAACAGTACCACGCGACGGGTGCGATTTCGAATATAAGGTTCCAGGCGTGCGGCACCGTTGGCGAGAATATAGGAAAACACGAAAGTCAGAAAAATCAGCAGGAAAAACGAACTCAGCACGTAGAGCAGTAGAAAAATCAAACCCCAGACAAAGGCGCGGGTTGCCAAGGAGAAGAAAATATTCCACGGTGCATGTAAGGGTGTGCCGGTGTGGCAGACGGAAGTGGTCTCAGCGCTGGGCATAGTACGAACCTGTTTGTGCGATCCAGGCCGGGATCGGCTGAATAGGGGGTAAAATCTGGGCAGGATGGCCCGTGGTGGGTGGGCGTGGTTGTTTACACCCTGAGCTGCGTGGAATTTGAATGCACATAAACAAGATGCCTGTTGGAAACCCGTGGTTGGATGAATGAAGCTCACGCCATGTGCGACTTTCCCTTCCCTTCCCTTCGACTTCGCTCAGGGCAAGCGGCTCCGCTCAGGGAACGGAAAGTGGCACACGACATGAGCTAGGGAAAGTTGTGATGGGACGTCAGCTAAAATCGGAACGGCTTGATCGCGCTAAAGCCTAGGGCACGGCTAGCTTGTCTGTCAATGCGGCGCTAAAAACATAAAACAGTCCAGTTCGCTGACTTAAAATCACAAAAGCCCTATGAATCTCAATTATACTGCGCTTAGCCGACAACTGAACTTTTTAAACCCAACCCTGTGACCTGAGTGATGTCTTCGATAATCCATCCCATACGTTTGTTATCTACGCTGGTGGCCAATCAGATCGCGGCAGGCGAGGTGATCGAACGACCGGCGGCGGTACTCAAAGAGTTGCTGGAAAACAGCCTGGATGCCGGTGCCGATGAAATCGACATCGACATCGAAGACGGTGGCGTCGGTTTGATTCGGATTCGTGATAATGGTCATGGCATACGCCGCGAGGAATTGGCGCTGGCGTTGTGCCGTCACGCCACCAGCAAAATCGCGGCCTTGGCGGATTTGCAACAGATTCGCAGCCTGGGGTTTCGCGGCGAGGCGCTGGCCAGCGTGGCCTCGGTGGCGCGGGTCAGTTTGGCGTCTTGTTTTCACGACAGTGACCAAGGCTATCGGCTGGCTCCCGACGAACAGGTGGTCGAGCCGGAGCCGGTGTTTCAGCCACCGGGTACTTGTGTGGAAGTGCGCGATCTGTTTTATAACACCCCAGGGCGGCGGAAATTTTTACGCAGTCCGCGCACGGAATTGGGACATATCCAAGAAGTGGTGCGGCGCATTGGCTTGAGCCACTTTGCCTTGCAATTGCGGCTACAGCAAGAAGGCCGCCCGGTGCTATCGTGGCGTCCAGCGCTGGACGACGCAGCGCGCTTGCAACGTCTGACCTTGCTGTGCGGGGCGGAGTTTGCAGCCGCCGCGCTGCCGGTGTCTGCAACCACCAGCCAAGCCAGTCTCGGCCTGTCGGGTTGGTTGGCTGCGCCGCAGTTTTCTCGGGCGCAACCAGATATGCAGTATTTTTTTGTGAATGGCCGGGTGGTGCGCGACAAGCTGATTAATCACGCGATTCGCGCCGCTTACCAAGACGTGTTGCATGGCAATCGTCACCCCGCTTATGTGTTGTATCTCGACATCGATCCGCAAACTGTGGATGTCAACGTACACCCGACGAAACATGAAGTGCGCTTTGCCCAGAGCAGGGCGGTGTATGATTTTGTGTTTCGCCGCCTGCAAGCGGTGTTAGCGGAAACTAAGCCCCTGGCTCCTCCTGTCACGACGGCGGTTCCCACGCCCGTGCCGATGACCGAACCCGCCACGCCAAGCGCCCCTTTTTCTTATCCCAGTTATCGCCAACCTCAGCAAGCGCCACTGGCGATTCGCGAAGCGCTGCCGTTGTTACAACAGCTTTATCAAGTCTCCACTGCGCCCAGTTCGCCCGATGAGGCACCGCCCGCAGACAGCCCGCCAGCCCCGCTAGACGAGAACACCCCCAGTTTGGGTTATGCGCTGGCGCAGTTGCAGGGGATTTATATTTTGGCCGAAAATGCCCTGGGGCTGGTGTTGGTGGACATGCACGCCGCGCACGAACGGATCAGTTATGAACGCCTGAAAACCGCCTACGCGCAGCAAAATATCGACAGTCAACAGCTACTGGTGCCAGTCAGTGTGACCGTCACCGAACGCGAAGCGGCCTTGCTGGAAGAAGCGGCTGAGACTTTTGCCGAACTGGGCTTTGTTGTCGAAAGCGCTGGGCCGCAACATCTGCTGGTGCGCGCCGTGCCGGGTTTGCTGATCCACAGCCATATCGCCCAATTGGTGCGCGATGTCCTGGCCGATTTAGGCCGGTTTGGTGGCAGTCAACGGCTGCGCGAGCATTTCAATGAAGTGCTGGCGACGATGGCTTGTCACGGTGCGGTGCGGGCGCATCGTAAATTGAGCTTGGCCGAGATGAACGCGCTGCTACGCGAGATGGAAAACACGCCCCGCAGCAACCAATGCAATCATGGCCGTCCCACTTGGATACAATTGGATATGACGGCGCTGGATGCTTTGTTTATGCGCGGGCGCTGAATACCAGACCTGACAGGTTTACTAAACCTGTCAGGTCTTTTACCCTGCTTCCCCCATTCTTATAAGGAGACCCCATGTCTTACGCAGCCCTGTTTGAACCCTATACCCTACCCAACGGCGTAACGCTGCAAAATCGCCTAGTGATGGCCCCGATGACGCACTGGTCTAGCAATCCCGACGGCTCGGTGTCGGCGGTTGAACTACCCTATTACCGCGAACGCAACCGGGGTCTGGGGATGATTATCAGCGCGGCAGTCTATGTACAGCCTGATGGTATCGGCTTTGCCGGACAATTTGGGATACACGATGACGCGATGCTGCCCGGCTTGCGGACGCTGGCGGAAACTTTACAAGAAAACGGTGCCAAAGCCCTGCTGCAACTGTATCACGGTGGGCGCATGTGTCCGCCTGAACTCATGCCCGATGGTCAGGTGCGCAGCGCCAGCGCCGTGCCCGCCGAGCGGGAAGGCGCACCGACCCCGGTGGCGATGAGTACGGCGGAAATTCACACCGTCATCGCCAATTTTGCCAGCGCCACCCGCCGCGCCATCGCCGCCGGTTATGATGGCGTGGAAATCCACGGCGCTAATACTTATTTGTTACAGCAATTCTTTTCGCCGCATTCAAACCGTCGCACAGACGAATGGGGCGGCAGTCTGGAAAAACGCCTGCGTTTTCCGCTGGCGATACTCGAAGCGGTACAAACAGCGGTCAAACAATACGCCACTCGTCCTTTTATCGTCGGCTACCGTTTTTCCCCGGAAGAAACGGAAAATCCAGGCATTACCCTAGACGACACCCTGCAATTAGCCAGTGCGCTGGCGGCTAAAAAGCTGGATTATCTGCATGTGTCGGTGATGGATTTTTGGAAAGGCTCCTTGCGCGATCCCACCGACCTCAGCTCCCGCGTACTGCGCATCCAACAGCAGGTCGGTGCGCAAGTGCCAGTGATGGGCGTCGGTTCTATACGCACCGCTGAAGAGGCGCTAAAAGCCCTGGCTACGGGTGTGCCGCTGTTAGCACTGGGACGGGAATTAATCCTGGAACCGCGCTGGGCAGACAAAGTACAAGCAGGCGAGCCGGTGCGCACCACGCTTTCCCGCCAAGATCAACAAGCCCTGATCCTGCCAGACAACTTATGGCGGATGATCATGGAGATGAAAGGTTGGTTCCCAGTGGTGGATTGATGCGGCGGCTCACTGCCATTAAGTTAAGGATTTTCAGCCCCAACGGGGCGGCATTAATAGAGCCTGGGGCAACGCCCCAGGTTAAGCCGATAGAAAATTCAAGCCCTAAAAGGGCGCATTAAATAGGGAATTGCCCCTTAATTCGCCCCTTCAGGGCTTACATTTTAGGGTGATTTCTTTCCCGGGGCGTTGCCCCGGGCTGTGATTAAAACGCCCCTTTGGGGCTTAGCTTATCTCTGTCTGCCAAACTACGGTTTGGCACTCCCCCTCCCCTCCCCTCCCCTCCACTTCCTTGCCCTAACTGCGTCAACCACTGGTTAGTTTTCTGAGTTTCGTGTCTCTATGCTTTTGTGGCGAGAGCTGTTTACTTTTATCAGTTGCGCAACATCAAATCATCATTGATTTAAAGAGTTACTGGTTTTTTTGAGTAACCGCTTCATCTTAAGAAAAACTTAAGGTAGGGCATGGGGATTTTTATTATACTGAACGGTTTTTACGCTGTTTGTGTCAAGCGTATGAATTTTAATCCTATTCCCGTTTCAAATGTGAGGATGCCTGTCACATGCCTTGGTCTCGTCAATTGTTAGCCCTGCTGATGCTGGCTTATGTGTTGTTATATTTACTGCCTTTGGCGTCGCGTCCTTTGACCGTGCCTTCTGAAGCACGTTATGCAGAAATCCCGCGTGAAATGCGGGTCAGCGGTGATTGGGTGGTGCCGCATCTCAATGGTTTGCGTTATTTTGAAAAACCGCCCTTGGGTTATTGGGCCGCTGCGTTAGCGATGACGGTGTTTGGAGAAAATGTCTTTGCTTCGCGCTTGCCAGCCGCTTTATCCAGCCTGTTAAGTGCGTTGTTAATTGGTCTGCTGGTACGGCGATTTGGCGGCGGGGTGCGTCCAGCCTGGTTGGCTGGGGCCATTTACCTGGGTTGTTTGCAAATATTTGTCACTGGCATCACCAATTTGCTGGATAGTTTCTTGGCACTTTGGTTAAACGCGGCGTTAGTGGCGTTTTTTTATGCGATGCACAGCGATACGGTGAAAACACGGCGGCTGTTTTTGACTGGGTTTGGGGTGGCCTGCGGTTTTGCATTCTTGACTAAGGGCTTTTTGGCGTTTGCGGTGCCAGTGTTGGTGATCGTGCCCTTTATGCTGTGGGCGGGACGTTGGCGTGAACTGTTGCGCTGTTGTTGGTGGCCTATCGCTTGTGCGGTGCTGGTCGCCTTACCCTGGAGTCTGTCAGTGCATGGTCGGGAAGCCGATTTCTGGCATTATTTCTTTTGGGTTGAACACATTAAACGTTTTACCGCAGGGGCCGAAGCGCAACACAGCCGACCAATCTGGTTCTTTCTACCGGTGTTGTTGGCGGGTGCCTTGCCTTGGATTCTGTTGTTGCCCGCCGCGTTTTCAGGTTTGCGCGGCGTGTTCACCGCTTTGCCGTTGCAGCGTTATGCGCTGCTGTGGTTAGTCTTGCCGTTTTTGTTCTTTTCAGCTTCCAATGGCAAATTAGCCACTTACATTTTGCCCTGCTTTCCGGGCTTGGCGATCTTGCTGGCCTTGGGATTGGAGCGCTACCTGGTGCGTTCTGAGCGCAGTCGCTTATTTTTTTGGGGCGCTTGGAGCAGTGCGGGGTTGGCTGGTTTGTTGGCGCTGGGTTTGGGACTGAGCCAAGTCTTGCCGATGCTCCCCAAACTCTACGCCCCTGGCGAGGCTTGGCGTTGGTTGGCGTTGGTGTTGGCCTTGTCGGGCTGGGTTTGGCTGGCGGTGTTGGCGGCGCGTTTGCGCGATCCTGAACAACGTTTATTCGCCTTTGCCGCCGCGCCGTTGTTGCTGATGCTGTGTTTGCCCTGGGTGTTTCCACAGCAGGTCTTGGATCGCAAAGCCCCTGGCAAATTTTTACACACCCATACGGATTTGGTCACGCCGGAAACACGCTTGGTGGCGGATGCGGGATTGATGCATGCGGTCAACTGGTCTTATCAGCGTGACGACGTGTATTTATTACATTCCCAGGGTGAAGTGGCTTATGGCTTGAGCTATCCCGACGCCCGTTCCCGTTATTTGAACTTAAACGAAGTCAGCGCTTTTGTCGCCAGAGGTACGCCTGTCCTGATGGTGCATGAGAACAGCCCCGAATTCGCAAAATTGCCGCTACCCGAGGCATTGTACCGGCAAGGGCGTTTTGTGATTCGATACTATAAACCCTGAGTGCTGCTCCCTCGCTTGACAGTACCGCAAGCGAGGGAGATACTTTGGCCTTTCATTTCACACCTGAGAAATGCCATGCTGAGAGTCATTATTACGCCTCAAACACAGAATTATACCCTACAAATTTCGCTAGAATACTTAAACACAAGAATAGAAATTTTAGTGTTGCCATTCTCAGATAAAGAAACAGTTGCAATTAATGAATTCACTGATTTGATTAAAAAAACCGCCGGGATATTATCTGCGCAAAAAATTACTCTCTGAGTAACTAGAAAGCACGCTGGTTTTAATGGGTTCACTGTTCGGTTCCCGACTATCGCGCCTGCAAGGCGCTCCCACAATGATTTTTTCCCACAGTGATTCTCTTCCACAGTTGTTCTCTCCCACCATTCCGCGTTTTTAACCCAGGTCGTTTTTACCTCCCATGCACCCTTCCCACCATGCGGTTGCCGCAGTCCCTTACTGGCGGCTATCTAGTTTTTATTTGTTTTATTTTGCCAGTTTAGGCGCACTGATTCCTTACTTTGGTTTGTATTTACAAGCGCTGGGATTTAGCGCCCGCGAAATCGGCGAATTGATGGCGACCCTGATGATCACACGCTTGGTGGCACCCAATGTGTGGGCTTGGCTGGCGGATCATCGTGGACAGCGCATGGCGATTGTGCGCTTGGCTTCCTTATTGGCGGCTTTGTGCTTTGCGGGGATTTTTTGGGGTCAGGGTTATTGGTGGCTGGTGTTAGTCATGAGTTTGTTCAGTTTTTTCTGGAATGCCTCATTGCCGCAATTTGAAGCCACCACGCTTTCTTATTTGGGCAAACACAGCCATCATTACAGCCGCATTCGCGTCTGGGGTTCGGTGGGTTTTATTTTATCGGTGTGGGGTTTGGGGATTTGGTTAGAAACCCAGCCGGTGATTTGGATTCCACTCACGGTACTGGGTTTGTTCAGTGCGATTTGGGTGAATAGTTTATTAGTGCCAGAACGGCGCGGCGGACACAGCCAGCACACCACCGGTTCATTGTTGAGCGTGTTACGCCGTCCGCTGGTGCTGGCGTTATTAGGGGCTTGTTTTTTGATGCAAGCCAGCCACGGGCCTTATTACACGTTTTATACCCTGTATCTGAGCAGCGTCGGTTATAGCCAAGGCTTAATCGGTGGTTTGTGGGCGCTGGGGGTGGCGGCTGAAGTGGGGGTGTTTCTGGTGATGCACCGCATGTTATTACGCTTTGGTTTGCGCCGTTTGTTGTTGGCGAGTTTTGCCTTGGCGGCGTTGCGTTGGCTGATGATCGGCTGGGGGGTGCAACAAGGCTGGGTGTTGGTGCTGGCGCAACTGTTACACGCAGCCAGTTTTGGGATTTATCATGCCACGGTGATGCAACTGATCCACCGCTATTTTACCGGGCGTCATCAGGGCCGAGGGCAAGCCTTATACAGCAGCGTGAGTTTTGGCGCGGGTGGTGCGCTGGGCACGGTACTCAGCGGCTACAGTTGGGAGTACAGCCCAGCGCTGACTTACAGCGGCGCGGCTGGCGCTTGTTTGCTGGGCGGACTGATCGTTTGGCGCTGGTTACGTGATCTGGATGCGCCGGATGCGTGACAAATCTGCCCCGGATTTAGCTCAACGGCTCAAACAAAGATTCCAGATCGCTGAGCAGTAGTTGAGTACTGCCCTGACCTTCATCAAACAAGGCGTCGGCGAGTTGCTGTTTACGCATTTGTAATTCCTGAATTTTTTCTTCGACAGTGCCAGCGGTCAGCAATTTGTAGACAAACACGCGCTTTTCCTGGCCGATGCGATGAGCGCGGTCGGTGGCTTGGTTTTCTACGGCGGGATTCCACCAAGGATCGTAGTGAATCACGGTGTCGGCGGCGGTGAGATTCAAGCCAGTGCCGCCCGCTTTAAGGCTGATGAGAAACAGCGGCACTTCACCTGCCTGAAAACGGTTAACCACTTCGCCCCGGTTGCGGGTTTGTCCGGTTAATTTAACGTAATCAATATGTTCGCGTTTCAGTTCCAGTTCGATCAGGCTGAGCATACTGGTGAACTGTGAAAACAACAGAATGCGGCGACCTTCTTCGATCATTTCCGGCACCAGGTCCATCAATAGGCTGAGTTTGGCCGATTGTTTGACTTTTTGGGCTGAATCCAGTTTTAACAGACGCGGATCGCAGCAGACTTGCCGCAGTTTAAGCAGCGCATCAAGGATCACAATTTGGCTGCGTGCCATGCCTTTTTCGGCAATTTCTTTGCGAACCCGGCTGTGCATCGCTAAACGGATAGTTTCGTACAGATCACGCTGCCCGCCTTCAAGCTCGACGCTGCGCACGATTTCATTTTTCTCAGGTAATTCGGTGACGACCTGTTCTTTGGTACGCCGTAACAAAAACGGCGCGATACGCCGAGTCAAACTGCTGCGCCGGGCACTGTCGCCGTCTTTTTCTATCGGCGTGCGAAACAGTTGGCGAAAATGTGCGGCATCGCCGAGCAAGCCAGGCACCAAGAAATGAAACAGTGACCAGAGTTCGCCCAAGTGATTTTCCATCGGGGTGCCGGTCAGACACAGGCGGTAATCGACTTGAATTTGATGGACAATTTGGGTGACTTTGGCCTTGGGATTTTTAATGTTCTGGGCCTCATCCAGCACTAGTAAATGATAGTGGTGAGCCAACAGCGCTTCGCGGTCACGGGCCAGCAAGGGGTAAGTGGTCAGCACCAGATCATGGTTTGCCATTTGTTCAAACAGCGCTTTGCGGGCTGGGCCGTGCAGGGTCAGTACCCGTAATTCCGGGGCAAAGCGTTTGCTTTCTTGACGCCAGTTGACCATCAAACTGGTCGGGGCCACCACCAAACAGGGCTTGTTCAGCCGTCCGCTGCGTTTTTCGATGAGAATGTGCGCCAGGGTTTGCACGGTTTTGCCCAAGCCCATGTCATCGGCCAGAATCCCGCCAAGGCGATATTCGCGTAAGAATTGCAGCCAGTTCAGCCCTTCCTGCTGGTAAGGACGCAGTGTGGTTTGAAAACCCTCGGGCACTGGCACTGGCTTGATGCCGTTGAAATCACGCAGCCGCAGCCCGAGTTCGCGCAAGCGTTCACCGCCCAGCCAGCGCAGTTGAGCGGCCCCCATCGCCCCTTCGAGTTCGAGTAATTGTGCGGCGCGCAAGTGCAGCAATTGCAGCCGTCCATCGTCGTCGAGGGCATTAAAATCCAGCAGTTCGACCAGCACGCCGAGGATATTGCGCACCCGTCCCACCGGCAACGGCAGAATCCGACCATCTTCCAAACGCGGGGTGAGCAGGCTATCATCGGGCAGGGTTTGTAATTGTGTCAGTTCGCCTGTGTTAGATAAGTTATGTAGTAACTTGACTAGCAGCGGCAGCAAATTAACCCGTTCCTGTTCAATCTGTATGCCGAGTTCCAAGCCAAACCAGTCGATGCCGCTGCTGTCATCAATTTCTACATACCAGTCTTCGATAAAATGCGGTTCTAGGGTCTGATACAAATAGTTGGCGTCCATCTCGATTGACCAGCCTTCGCTGCGCAACTGCGGCACGGCGGTGAGGCTGAAATCCAGCAGCGCTTGTTCGGCTTCGCGTGCAAAGGGGTTGTCTTGGCCGATCAGCAAGTCCGTGTGATGCACGGCGGGCACTTGAAAATGGGCGAACAGCGGGTGCGCCTGAAACCCCACGAAGCCCAGCTCCTGTAGCCGTTTCAGCGCTTTTTGTTCCGCTGCTTTGTTGCGCTGCACCTGCACCAGGGTGTCGGTGTGGGGATCGTAATAATTCAAAGTGCCACCCGGTTCTTGACCGGCAATCACCGCGACTTCGCCGTACAGGAAGGTGAGGCGCAACAGGGGGAAGGTTTGGGTGTCGTGGTGATAACGCCAGCGGTGTACAAACAAAGGTTCTAATGCGCCGTTAAATAAACGGATTTGATACAGCGGCTTACGCTTTTCTTGGCGGACTTTTTGTAAGTTTTGCGGTTGTGGCAAATGTGGTGCGTGTTTTCCAAGGAATTCGCGCACCTGACCGGCCTCGGTCGGAGCCAATGACGGCGCGGCTAACAAGGTGCTGGCGAGTCCGGCGGGCAAGCCAGTGTCCAGCGGGCCACACAGGGCCGCGCCCAAATCCAGATACCAGGGCGGCATCAGCGGTAACACCACCTCCGCGCCGCCTTCGACTTGATACAACAGGCGCTGCGTGCCATCTTGCGCCACTTGCCACTGGGGTGTCGCTCGGCGTTGCGGGCCGAGTTGTAGCGGCGGATTGCCCTTGTGCTGCCAGTGACAGCGCCCGGTCGCCAACATTTGTTGGAGCAAAGCGACCGCTTCCGCGCCCTGCAAATCATAGGGCGCGCTATAACCGCTGCGGTAGTTTTGCAAGAGACCCAGCCATTTCAACAGGCTGCGATCTACCGGGCGGATATAGCCCGCCCCGTCGCCCTTAAAGGGATGGGTCATGCTGTAGCCGCCTTCTTTGAGCAGCCGTGCCGACACCAGTTCGACTTGCAAACGGGCTTGCTGGCCCGGTTCGCGTAGCTGTAGCAAATAGAGCAGGCGTTGTTTCAGCGTGGGCGGATAGTCGTCGGGATTGGGTAAAGCGGTGGCGTCTTGCACTTGGCGCAGCCAGCTTTCCAACGGCGAATCGGCACTGGGTTTGGGGGAGCTGGCGGCAGCGTGACTGGGCCAAGCGGCATTTTTGAGGATAAGAACCCGTTGCGACGTTGTGGGAGTCGGCGGGCTGGGGGTTTGTTCGTAACCGCCAGCCAGCGCTTCGAGCAAAACCGCCGCGACATGTTTGCAGTGGTAGCCCACTGGACAAGTGCAACTGGCTTCAAAAGTGACCTGTCCATCGCGTCCGAGGCTAATCAGCACACGCGGCAAATAAGGCTGAGGGGCGGAGCCTTGCACTTCGCCGTGAATCAATAAAGAACCATTAGGCTGGGCTGCGCTGCGTAAATTTTTCACCCGACCTTCCAGCCAATAGCTGCTGCCGCGTTTATAGGCAGCGGTGGGAACCAGGCGGCGAACATCTTCTCGGCTAAATACAATCACGACGGCACCCAAAATCCCTGCACTAAGCGTGTGGTCAGTTTAAAAAATACGGCAAATTAAGACTGTCTGCGGCAGAACGCGGTATTTTACTATAGTCTGACTGTCAATCGGCAGGATATATCCCTGAATTTTTTAAAATAGCTTAAAAATTCAATTATCCCGCTTGATTCAGGAAACGGTGGCCGATGTCACACAGAGGATTCTGAGATTAGCTAGTGACAGGGTTAAAAGCCTCACAGTATAATGCCTACCCTTTTGCCCTGGGTATATAAAGGCTTCGATTTTCACCGCTTGAAAATCCGATCAATGAGGTTGAATCATATGAATTACAGCGCACTACCCGCTAAACAAGGTCTGTATAATCCACGCCACGAACATGACGCCTGTGGCGTCGGTTTTATCGCCCACATCAAGGGCAAGAAAAGTCATGCGTTAGTCGCTCAAGGTCTGGAAATCCTGAAAAACTTGACGCACCGAGGCGCAGTGGGTGCAGATCCTCTGGCGGGTGATGGTGCCGGTATTCTGATTCAGATTCCTGACGCCTTTCTGCGCGGCGAGTGCGAAACGCTGGGGATTACCCTGCCGCCGCTGGGTCAGTATGGCGTGGGCATGGTGTTTTTACCGCAAGCCGCCGAACAGCGGGCACAATACGAAGCGATCATCCATGAGGTGGTGACCAGTGAAGGTCAAGTCTTGTTGGGCTGGCGCGATGTGCCGACCGACAACACGGGCTTGGGGGACAGCGTAAAAGCGATAGAACCCGTGGTGCGCCAGTTGTTTATTGGTCAAGGTGCCGCAGTCGCCGATCAAAATGCCTTAGAGCGCAAACTGTTTGTGATTCGCAAACAACTTGAACACCAGATTCATCAAGTCGGCGTGGGTGGACGTAGCACTTTCTATATCCCCTCCCTGTCCAGCCGTACTTTGATTTACAAAGGCATGTTGCTGGCGAATCAAGTCGGCACCTATTATCTCGACTTACACGACCCGCGCATGACCACCGCCGTGGCGTTGGTGCATCAACGTTTTTCCACCAATACCTTCCCCACTTGGGATTTGGCGCATCCGTTTCGGATGATCGCGCACAACGGTGAAATCAACACCTTGCGCGGTAACGTCAACTGGATGGCGGCGCGCCGCCGCTCGATGTCCTCGACAATTCTGGGGTCTGATTTAGACAAAATCTGGCCGTTGATCGACGAAGGCCAGTCCGACTCTGCCAGCTTCGATAACGCGCTGGAATTACTGGTGATGGGCGGCTATTCGCTGGTACACGCGATGATGTTGCTGATCCCGGAAGCCTGGGCGGGCAATCCGTTAATGGACCCCAAGCGCCGCGCTTTTTACGAATACCATGCCGCGTTGATGGAACCCTGGGACGGCCCGGCAGCAATGGCCTTCACCGATGGCCGTCAAATCGGCGCGACCTTGGATCGCAACGGTTTGCGCCCCGCTTTTTACGAATACCATGCCGCGTTGATGGAACCCTGGGACGGCCCGGCAGCAATGGCCTTCACCGATGGCCGTCAAATCGGCGCGACCTTGGATCGCAACGGTTTGCGCCCCGCTCGTTATTTGATCACCGACGATGACTTGGTGGTGATGGCTTCAGAAATGGGGGTGCTGCCGATCCCCGAAGAAAAAATCGTGAAAAAATGGCGGCTGCAACCGGGCAAGATGTTTCTGATCGACCTGGAAGAAGGCCGCATCATCGACGACGCCGAGTTAAAAGCCAAGCTGGCCGAACAATCGCCCTATCAGGCTTGGCTGGACGACACCCAAATCCAATTGGAAAAGCTACCGCCCGAAGTGGCCGCGATGCCGCCGAGTGCCAGCACCTTATTGGATTGCCAGCAAGCCTTTGGTTATACGCAGGAAGACCTCAAGTTTTCCTTGGAACCGATGGCGCTGAGCGGCCAAGAATCCATCGGTTCGATGGGCATAGACACCCCGCTGGCTGTGTTGTCTAACCGCGCACGTTTGCTGTATGACTACTTCAAACAAGGCTTTGCCCAAGTCACCAATCCGCCTATCGATCCGATTCGCGAAGAACTGGTGATGTCGCTGGTGTCGCTGATTGGGCCACGTCCGAACCTGCTGGGTTTGAATGAGGGAAAGGCGCACAAACGCCTGGAAGTCCACCAGCCGATCTTAGCTAACGCCGACTTAGAAAAAATCCGCCGCATCGAAGCGCGTAGCGGTGGCGCGTTTAAAACCAAAACCCTGAGCATGTGCTACCCAGCGCAGCAGGGCGCGGCGGGGATGCAGTCTGCTTTGACTAAGCTCAGCGCCGCTGCCGAAAAAGCGGTGCGCGATGGCAACAACATTTTGATTCTGTCTGATCGCCAGGTAAACGCCGATTTTGTGGCGATTCCTGCGCTGCTGGCCACCGCTGCCGTGCATCATCACCTGATTCGCGCCGGTTTGCGCACCGAATCCGGCTTGGTGGTGGAAACCGGCGAAGCCCGCGAAGTCCATCATTTTTGCGTACTGGCAGGCTTTGGCGCAGAGGCGATCAATCCTTATCTGGCGCTCGACAGCTTGTCTGCCTTACGCAAATCGCTGCCAGACGCCCCCGCCGATGAGGAAATGCACAAGCGCTACATCAAAGCTGCGTCCAAAGGCATCCTCAAAGTCATGTCAAAAATGGGGATTTCCACCTATCAGTCCTATTGCGGCGCGCAGATTTTTGACGCAGTGGGCCTGAACACCGACTTCATCGACAGCTATTTCACTGGCACCGACACCACCATCGAAGGGGCGGGACTGCTGGACATCGCCACCGAAACCATGCAACGTCACCAGCTTGCGTTTGGCAATGCGCCCCTGTATCGCAATGCCCTGGACGTGGGCGGCGAACAGGCGTTTCGTCTGCGCGGCGAAAACCATGTGTGGACGCCAGACACCATTGCCAACTTGCAACATGCGGTACGCGATCCAGCGGCACACACGGTGACCGGCGGCGACGCCCAAGCCAAATACGACGCCTTTGCCCGTTTAATCAACGAACAAAATACGCGGCTGTTGACGATTCGCGGCTTGATGACTTTCAACGAGTCTGCCCAGCCGATTCCCCTGGCTGAAGTTGAACCGGCCAAAGAAATCGTCAAACGCTTTGTCACTGGCGCGATGTCGTTCGGCTCGATTTCCTACGAAGCGCACACCACCTTAGCCATCGCGATGAACCGCATCGGCGGCAAATCCAATACCGGCGAAGGCGGCGAACTGTCTGAACGCTTCTTGCCCTTAGAAAATGGCGACTCGCTGCGTTCAGCGATCAAACAAGTGGCCTCGGGCCGTTTTGGCGTGACCACCGAATATCTGGTCAATGCCGACGACATCCAAATCAAGATCGCACAAGGAGCCAAGCCCGGCGAAGGCGGCCAGTTACCCGGTCACAAAGTCGATAAAATCATCGCCAAAGTGCGCCACTCCACGCCCGGCGTGGGCCTGATTTCGCCGCCGCCGCACCATGACATTTATTCGATTGAAGATATTGCCCAGCTCATCTTCGACTTGAAAAACGTCAATCCGCAAGCGCGGATCAGCGTCAAACTGGTTTCAGAAATTGGCGTGGGTACCGTCGCGGCGGGCGTGGCTAAAGCCCATGCCGATCACATCACCATTTCCGGCTATGACGGCGGCACCGGAGCCAGCCCGATCACCTCAATCAAACACGCGGGCAGTCCCTGGGAAATCGGCCTGGCCGAAACCCAGCAAACCCTGGTGCTGAATAAACTGCGCGGACGGATCGCCTTACAAGTCGATGGCGGAATCCGCACCGGGCGCGATGTGGTGATCGGAGCCTTGTTGGGCGCGGATGAATTCGGCTTTGCCACCGCACCGCTGATCGCAGAAGGCTGCATCATGATGCGCAAATGCCACCTCAACACCTGTCCAGTCGGCGTGGCGACCCAAGACCCTGAACTGCGCAAACGCTTTCTGGGCAAGCCAGAACACGTCATCAACTACTTCTTCTACGTCGCCGAAGAAGTCCGCCAGATTATGGCTAAGCTGGGTTTTCGCACCATTCAGGAAATGATAGGCCGCACCGATAAACTCGAACTGCGCCAAGCACTGACCCATTGGAAAGCCAAAGGAATTGATTTATCGAAGATTCTGTACAAACCCGCAGTCGATGCCCAAGTCGCGGTGTATCACTGCGAAACCCAGGATCATGAACTGGAGAAAGCGATAGACAAGCAACTGATCGCCCTGGCTAAACCCACCTTGGAACAGCGCCTGCCGGTGTTGATCAACATCGCCGTGCGCAATTACAACCGCAGCTTTGGCACCATGTTATCCGGGGAAATGGCCCGCCGTTATGGTCATGCTGGCCTGCCCGATGACACGCTGGTCATCAAAGCCACCGGCACTGGCGGACAGAGCTTCGGCGCGTTCGTCACCCAAGGCGTTACCATCGAACTCGCGGGCGAAGCCAACGACTACGTGGGCAAAGGCTTGTCGGGTGGACGCTTGGTGATCTATCCGCACCCCAGCAGCCCCCTCGTTTCCGAAAACAATATCATCATCGGTAACACCGTGCTGTACGGCGCGATCAGCGGAGAATGTTATTTCCGAGGGGTCGCTGGCGAACGTTTCGCGGTGCGCAACTCCGGGGCCATCGCGGTGGTAGAAGGCGTCGGCGATCACGGTTGCGAATACATGACCGGCGGCATCGTCGTGGTACTCGGCCAAACCGGGCGCAATTTTGCCGCTGGCATGAGCGGCGGTGTCGCCTATGTGCTGGACGAACAAGGCGATTTTGAAAAACGCTGCAATCTGGCAATGGTCGAACTGGAAGGCATAGACGACGAAGATCAAGCCCTGGAAACCCTGGCCCACCAAGGCGGCGACCTAGAAACCCACGGCAAAGTCGATGTCATGCACGACATGAGTCGTCACGACACCACCCGCTTACAGCACCTGATCGAAAAACACTACCGCTACACCCACAGCGAACGTGCCCGGGCAATCCTAGAAAACTGGGAGAAATACCTGCCCAAATTCGTCAAAGTGATGCCAGTGGATTACCGTAAAGCTTTGCAGAGTATGCAAGCAGGTAGGGCAGATTAAGCGCAGCGTATCCGCCAATTCGTGGCATCTTAGCGGATACGGCGCAATGTGCTTTGACTACCTTCGGCTACGCTCAGGGTAAGCAGCACAAGCCAGACGCGCCTTAATCCGCCCTACAAACCTGGCAGGTTTTTCCTTCGGCTACGCTCAGGGCAAGCAAAACCTGCCAGGTTTTTTTGTTTCCTAATTAGCAAGATTCTTCATTCTCTCGCCGCAACCAAGTTTCAGTGTGTGGCGCACAGCAAATAGCGGCAAATAGCAGCCGTTGTGGCAAGATATCCAGTCGAAACCGCCGGTTAAAACGGTAGGCGACCTCTGCCAAATACCGAGTGCCGTATTTGCCAAAATTAAAGGCATGGTAAGTCCCGGCAAGACTGGTCTTAAGATTACCCAACACCGTGAACCCAC
>Ga0209575_10000411_pt1 | contig 29206 bp, 27 predicted proteins | sample Medcelwee11metaG_FD_187172 | JGI IMG/M metagenome (GOLD analysis project Ga0209575, IMG submission 187172) | Freshwater pond sediment microbial communities from the University of Edinburgh, under environmental carbon perturbations - Medium... | ecosystem: Environmental > Aquatic > Freshwater >...
AGGGGCGTTTGCCTTTCTTGATGGGGAGTTTGGTTGCGATACGCACGGTGGTCGGTCCTCAACTTCGGTACGGGCCAATACTCCCTGTTACTGCCCAGCACCGAAACGAGCGCTACTTGTAGCGTGGTGCGCGACAGGAAAGGAAAATACACAACCATCGGAAAAGCTTGATCCGATAGAAGTTGCTTGTTTTACATGGGATTACTAAGACTTTTGCCGTCTGTACTGATGAGTATTTGAGTAAGTACCGGGCGCGTCGGGTGAACCGTACAGAGGGCTACGCATGAAAGAGGCTTCCGCACCGCCGAGGGCGACGCCGCCCGGTAAGGGCGAAACCGTAAGGGTCAACTTCGATATGGATAGAGCCTTGCACGCTCGGCTCAAGGCCTATGCGGCCATGAATGGGAAGACGGTGAAGGAGCTGCTGGCCGAGTACGTCAACAGCCTTCCCGATGCATAACCTTCCCTATGTTCAGTGGGTTCCGGCTGGCAAGGGGAGCTGGGCTTGCCCTCACTGCCACGGAAAGCTTGGCCGGCGGACCAGCAAACGAAAAAGCAGCTTGGTTCGCATGATCGTTTACGAGTGCCGCAATCCGTCATGTGGCGCGACTTTCCTTGGCCGCGAGGAGATCCTTTACCGGCTGCGGCCGCCATTTGTGAAAAATGCAATTTTTGACCTGATGCCCTGGCCAGGCTTCAAGCATCTTGAGCGAACGAAGAGAGGCGAAGCACCCACCAGGGGAGTTTGCCCGCTTTGCAGAAGCCGGCTGCATGCGACCTGCCTGCCGACCAAAGACCCGCTGGTTTGGGCTCTGCATGTCGAATGCACCCGCAGCGGTTGCCAGTGGCGCGCATCCGGCCCGGTGGCTGTAGCCGAAGAGGGTGTAGAAGTACGGGCGCCAAGCCCAACGCCAACACCAACGCCCACCAGTGGCGAAACAGTGAGGGTGAATTTTGAGATCGACCAGGCTGCCCATGCGAAGCTGAAGGCCAGCGCAGTAAAGCAGGGCAAGACAATTCGGGCGCTGCTGACGGCATACGCAAAAAGCCTGCTGGCGGATAAGAAACCGTAGCCGGCTTGAACATCACGCAACTGGCCACCAGTAGCTGGTGGTGAGCACCACGAGAGGACGTACGCATTGATGATGTGCCACGCCCCTAACCGACCCGCCGCAACACGTAGAGTGCACACCTTTCTCCATGCTGTCATTTATGATATTTAAATGCGCCAAATGATTGCTTGCTGTTAAGAATACGACTGAGTCTTCATAGGGGTAGAAATGAAACTAATCAAAGATCTTGAGCTTGGATTTGCTGATGCAGAAAACTATAAGCGCAGGGAGAATAAGGATCTGCTAAATCGCGTATTCATTCGAGACGCACACCTTGATGAGCTGTGTCAGCCGAATATCTCATTTTTGATCGGTGAAAAAGGAACAGGAAAAACAGCATATTCAATTTTTTTATCAAACAACAATTATAAAGATACCGTAGCAAGCATTAGGTATGTAAGGGAAACGGAGTATCAAAAATTCATAGCCCTAAAAAAAGAAAAACATCTAACTCTTTCTGACTTCTCAAGCATATGGAAGGTTATCTTGTATTTGCTCATGTCAAAGCAAGTGCAGGAAAGCGAAGGTGTTATCTCGCAACTGCTTAACTATTCAAAATTCTCAGCTCTCAATTCCGCCATTGATGAATACTACCTAAGTGCATTTTCTCCTGAAATAGTCCAGGCGCTTAGCTTTGTCCAAGAGTCAAAGCTTGCCGCAGAGCTGTTGCATAAACATGCCGCACTGAAGGGAGAAAGTAAGGACTCAATTACTTTCTCGGAAAGTCGCTTTCAAATTAATTTATTCTACATACAGAAACAGTTCGAGAACGCGCTATCCCAAATCAGGCTAGCTCAGAATAATGTGCTATTTATTGACGGAATTGACATTCGTCCGGCCACTATCCCATTTGATGAGTATCTTGACTGCATAAAGGGGCTGGCAAATGCTGTATGGGAAATAAATAATGACTTTCTTCCGGCAATCAAGGGTGGAAAGGGTCGCATGCGAGTTGTTCTACTAATTCGCCCTGATATTTTTGAGTCAATTGGGCTTCAGAATCAGAATACAAAAATTCGCGACAACGCTGTATTCTTAGATTGGCGCACCGAATACAATACGCATCGAAGTTCGCAAATCTTCGAAGTAATTGATCATATGCTTGGTGTTCAACAAAATCCAGCTAGCGATAGTGGAGTTGCTTGGGATCATTATTTTCCATGGAACTCGCCAAATGTATATGAACAGTACTCAACGCCAACCTCTTTTATTAATTTTCTACGATGGTCTTACTATCGTCCGCGTGACATTTTGACAATGCTCGATCTCCTAAAGAGTAATTCAGGTGGGGATCGTAATAAAACATCATTCACTATTGATGACTTTGAGAATCCGCACTTTCAGCGCGAGTATTCAAATTATCTCCTTGGGGAGGTCAAAGATCACCTCTCGTTCTATTATGGGGCAGATCATTACGAAATATTCTTAAAGTTCTTCGAGTTTCTCGCAGGGAAAGATTCATTTGACTATCAGTACTACCTTTCAGCGTTTGATGGGCTTCAAAAGTATATAGAGTCGATTTCCGCAGGTCGTCCAAGATTCATGGTGACAGCGAATGATTTCCTTCAGTTCTTGTTTGACCTAAATGTGATTTGTTACATAGAGCACACAGAAGACAATAAACCATTCATTCACTGGTGCTTCAGGGATAGAAGCTACGCAAATATTTCTCCAAAGATAAAAGTGGGTGTTAAATATCAAGTGTTCTATGGTCTTGCGAAAGCTCTAAATGTTGGAAAAGAATTTAAAAAGAAACGTGTGTGAATGTAATTTTGACGCAGCAGTTGAGATCATTCACATTTACTCTGGACTAGGGTTTGATTTTCTGTGGCTGCATAACTGACCGCTTTGGAGCGATGTCTGTACCCGGCTCACGGCACCGGCTAGGCCGCAGGCTCCGTTCGGGAGCGGCGGCTCGGCCCTACCGAGAATCAGGAGCGTTGGAAGCCGGCTAGAACTGCACCTCATCCGCGCCGGCGATTCCGGCGCACAACTGATCCTCCAGGCGCGGGCGCAGGGCGCAGCGGCTCGCCAAGGGGCGGGCTGTCCTTGATCCGCGCAGCACCGGCCCGGCCGGCAGGCGCCGTCCAGGAACATCGGCGGCGCGCCCCGGCCGAGCACCAGGAGCACGGGGGACGGCCAGGACGGCACCTCATCCACGCCGGCAGGCCCGGCACGCAACCGAGCATTAGGGGCTGACCGCGGGCGTCGGGCGGCAGTGGTTCGCCAAGGGGGCGGGCTGGCCCCGATCCGCAGCATCGGTGCGGCCCGGTCGAGCACCAGGAGCAGCAAGGCCGACCAGGGTGGCACCTCATCCGCGCCGGTAGTCCCGGCGCACAACCGATCACTTAGGAGCTGACGGCGGGCGCCGGGCGGCAACGGCTCGCCAATGGGCGGGCTGGCCCCGATCCGCAGCACCGGCGCGGCCCGGTCGAGCATCAGGATCAGCGGAGCCGGCCAGGGCGGCACCTCATCCGCACCGGCAGCTCGGCGCACAACCGATCACCAGGAGCTGACGGCGGGCGCCGAGTGGCAGCGGCTCGCCAAGAGAGCGGGGGTCTTTGGCGTCAGCCGATCATCACCTATTAGAATATATATATTGTTCCCCCTACCCCCATATATATATGTAATGGGGAATCCTAAGAGCCCCGTATTTATTGGCTTTCAGAGATAAGTTCCCCCGTTCCCCCCGTTCCCCCTGTTTTTTACAGACGGGAGAAAAATAGGAAGTCAGCACCATAGGGTTGGGTTTTCTAGAGAGGGTGGATTCTGGTTTAGGGATACGCTTAGGGATACTTAGGCATGGTTATAGTCAGTGATTCCAGTATTTGCGCGGTCTGTAATGGTGATATTCGATTCCTGGTGCCGCACCAGTTAAATCAACGACTTAGGCTCGCAGCGATGCGGGCCTTTGTTGTTTTGGCCTCTTTGCAAGCAAATTTTCCCCATTCGCTCCCCGTTTCGCGATTGAGCCTCCCCACTTTTCCCGCCTCTCCCCGTTCGCCGCGGCCAGAGCGACACGCCCTGCCGGCGCGGATGATCGCCGCCACTCCCCCACCTCGGGTGGTGGTCAGCGGAGAGCCCCAGATCAGGGCGCTCTCCAGTGATCAGCCAGCAGAATCGGCAGCCGCCGCTCGACTGCTCATTCTACCCCTAACCATCGACGTGCCTCGCGCTCGCGCACGTATTTCGGGCAGGCGGCCCCGGTCCCGACGCCCAGGGCTTCGGCGCAGGCAACGTGGCGATTGATGTCCTTCTTCGATTGACGAGCGAGCCATGATTCAGGCTTGCCCGGTACTGGCCGGCTCTGGAATGTCAAAGCCGCACAAGCCAGCAGATCGGCAACAGCACCAGTCGGTGCATCGCCTTCAGCGGCTCAGGGTCGGGATGTGGTGGAAGCACCGGTGAGCCGAAAACTCCGGCTTACCGCGTGGCTCGACGCCTTCCCCGCGGCAGGGGCAAGGTCCTGGGTCCCCGGCTCGGCTGGCCCCAAGTGCGGCAGCTACTGCCAGAGCGGCCTCTGCGAGAGATTGCCGAGCTGCTTTTCTTCGGCACAAACAAAAACGGCGAGGGGTTAGCCTCGCCGCTTTGTGTCATCACCAAATCCCTGGCGTCGATCCCTAGCAGCCTCCATCGATCCTTCGATGTCGGTGTGGAAGTGAATCTACTCGGACGGCCGCCTTGAGCCAATTGGGAAAGCTCTCGATCTCTTGTAGGTCATGGCTTACAGGGAGGCGCCTGGCATGCTGGCGCTCGAGTTCGATGCCGATCGACACCCGGCGTAGACCAGCCAGCGGCTCGACTCTCTCCAGCAGATGGAGCTGGAACAGGACCTGCGACAATCATTTCAGCAAAACTCGAAAGCGGCTTCCGCTGGGCTCCAGGTTGCTCACTTGAACCTGCCAGCCCTGGTGCGTGCAGATCCGCTTGACCAGAGAAAGTCCGAGGCCCAGGCCCTCGCCGCGGACCTGCTCGCCACGCACGAAGGGCTGGAAGATGCGCTCGCGCTGCTCTTCGGGGATGCCCATGCCGCTGTCTTCGACACGGAAGCCGCCGCTCTCCAGGATCAGCCGTACCCTGCCGCTCTCGGTGTAGTGCAGGGCGTTGCGCAGCAGGTTGGAGAGGACCGTGCGCAGGAAGCTGAGGTTGTAGCTGGCGTTGTCGCTGTCCTCCACGATCAGCTCGAAGTCCAAGCCCTTGGCGCGGATCAGCGGCCCCCAGCGCTGGCTCTGCTCCTCCGCCACGCGGGCCAGGGTGGCGCTGCCGCCGGTGGCGGCCTCCTCTTGCCGGGCACGCGCGAGGATGAGGAAAGTCTGCACCAGCTCGTGCATTTCCTGGGCGGCCCGGCCGATCCGTGCCACCAGCCCGCCGCTCTGGGGCGACAGGCGAGCTTCGCTCAGCAGCTCGCAGGCACCCTGGACGACCATCAGCGGGGTGCGCAGTTCGTGGCTGACGTCGCTGGTGAACAGGCGCTCACGCTCCAGGCTCCGGCGCAGCTGGCCAAGGGTGCTGTCAAAGGCCGCCGCCAGTTGGCCAACCTCGTCGTCGGGGTATTCCGGCGCCAGGGGCGGTGCCAGCGTCAGTAGCTGGTCGCGGTGGCGGACCTGGTTGGCCAGGCGGGTCAAGGGAGCCATCACCTTGCGCGCCAGCAAGGTGCCGAGCAGCCAGGCACCGACCACGCTCAGCAGGAAGCAACCGAGTATCCCCCTGAAGATCAGCCGCTCGCGATTTTCGAGTTTGCTCTGATCCTCCATCAGGATGTAGCGCTCGCTACCGACTTTCTTCACGTACACGTAGTAGGTGCGGTCGTTCTCCATCACTTCGGAGAAGCCTTTCTTCAGGCCCTTCATCGCTTCGGGAAGCGGGTATTGCGGCAGGTTCGAGGCGAGGAAACGGGTGCTGGGACTCAGACGGGGGGACTCGCCCTGCGCGATATCGTGCTCCAGGAGAATATCGAGTTCGCGCTTGAGATCCTGGGTGGCCAGCCGCTTTTCGGTGGAGTTGACAATAACGACGATACCCAGGGAGAAGAGCCCGCTGAGCAGCATGGCCATCAGGGTGAAAGCAATGACGATACGCCGGGCGAAGGGGTGCTGAATACGCATTCGGAGTCTCCGTCAGGCGGTAGCTGACGCTGTAAAGGTGTGCGGGCAGGAGTTCTCGGCAAACTTGGCGAGCGCTGGGCGCCGCGGGTGGCTGCGCAGGCCGCCGCTTTCCGGCAGGTCATCGCCCCACAGGGCGTTTCCCAGGAACTCGCACTGCACCACGACCAGACTTTTCTGCGCCAGGATGGCCAGCAGCTTGTAGCCGATCAGGTTCAGCCGCAGGGTCTTTCCTCCGCGTCCGCGGCTGGCGCTCAGGGCGTCCAGGTTGCAAACCTGGTGGACAATAGCGAGGTAGTCATGAAGCCAAGGCATCCCGATGATTCTTGTATTGAAGTGATGGGGCGCAGTCTGTCTTGGCGGGAGATTGGCGTGTCGTAAAAGCCGTGTAAGAAACATGTGAAAGATCAAATTCTTTATTGAAAGCGGCAGGCCGAGAAAACCGCGAACAGGCGTTTGAAGCGGTCTAATGATTCTGCCCCTCCCCGATAGGACGGTACCCGGCCACCCGACAGCGAGGTGGCAGAACATGGCAAGACGATCATTTTCCACAGCACTCAAGCGGGAGATCGCCTGCCTGACGCTCGACCAAGGCTACAGCGAGAGGCCGGCCTGCCAGGCCGTGGGTATCGGACCCGCGGCCGTGCGGCGCCGGGTCGAACAACTGCGTCTGGAACGTGGCGGCAAAATAGCGGAGAGGAGCAAAGCACTGACACCCCAGCAGCCGCGTATTCAGGGACTGGAGGCGCAGATACACCGCATCGGGCGGGAGAAAGAGATCCTAAAAAGGCCACCGCGTTCTTGATGCCGGACGCTCTCGATCGGTACCCCTGATCGACAGATTGATTGAGCGAACATTACTCGGCAGGCGAACGGAATCGCGTCTTCGGCATGAATCGCAGCAGCTATTACCGGGCAATCCACCAGTGGGAGCGGACGGGTGCCGAGCGCGATCGTCCTCGGGTTGTGGAGCTTCATGCACGGAGTCGTTGCTCGGCATGTCCCAGAACCCTATCGGCGACATTCCGCGCCGAAGGGCATGCCGCAGGTCTTTTCGCAAGCAGGGGATTGCATGGGATCTTTTGCAGAACGGCCAGCGATTCGACGGAAAAGTGGGAAAGTCTCACCTTATCCAGCAGCCAGCGCGGATCGATCCGTCACGGCCAGGCCAAGATAATCGGCGGCAATCCGTCCAAACCTATCCCCAAAAACGGACGTTACGGCCTGTGCTTCCAGCCTCGGGATATTTGACGGCTCGCAGGCGTGTATAGAGCCCCCTTTTTCGGGGTATTTACGAATCACTGCGAGGCATTGGCCGAAACGATCTTTTCTTGGGCACAAACAAAAAGCGACAAGGGATCGCCTTGTCGCTTCATGTTCTTCGTCCTTGGGTCATCATCCTGATGAAGCCGCGATCCTGCGGCTATCCCTGGCTTCCATCCTTGGCGGCCTTCATCGATCCTTCGATGTCGGTGTGGAAGCAAATCTACTCGGGTGGCCGTCTTGAGCAAATTGGGAAAGCTCTCGATTTCTTGTAGGCCATGACTTACAGGGAGGCATCTGGCGTGCTGGCACTCGATCTCAGATCTAATCGACACCAGGCCCAGGCCGCCGGCTGGCGGCTCGACAACGCACTCCCGCGGGTAGCGCTGGCGCTAGTTGCCGACGCTGCGCCGGATCGGCGCGGGTCCTGGATGCTGGGCAGCTCGAGGTCCGCCTTGTCGCTATGTACGGCAGATTTTGGTGGGGGTTGTCGTTTCGTTGTCCGGCACCAGGCCACGCCGGCAGGGTGCTGGCATCCAGGGATAGGTCATCGCCCTGCCGCTGGCTGATAGAGTGGCCGGCCAGCCAATGAAAGAGAGGAATTAGTGATGCAAAGCTGGTTGTTTCTGGGGGGAGCCATAGTCTGCGAGGTCCTGGCGACCTCGGCGTTGAAGGCTTCGGCGGGCTTTAGCCGCATATGGCCATCGATTGTTGTGGTGTTGGGGTATGCAGGGGCCTTTTATCTCTTGTCGCTCACGCTAAAAACAATCCCCATTGGTATTGCTTATGCCGTCTGGTCCGGGGTTGGAGTGGCCTTGATCAGCCTGATTGGCTGGTTTTTCCTTGGTCAGGCGCTCGACAAGCCGGCTCTCGTCGGTATCGCACTGATCATGGCGGGTGTAGCGGTGATCAATCTATTTTCTGGCGCTGGAAACCATTGATTGGCGCTTACATCAGGCGACGGTTTATCGCCGAAGTCGCCACGCCCTCGCCTTCCATCGCCGCCGGCGTGATGGCCGGGGCAGCGGCCTGCGGCAGGGTAGCTCTTGGCGTCGACTCCGCGAGCCCGGAATATCGCCGGCACCCGCTGCTCAGCAAAACGTACGGTCTGCGCGCCGCTCGAAGCCAGGGCGGCGTGGAGAAAGACCGCGCGGGCGAATCCAAAAACGCGGTTGAAACGCCGAGGAGTACCTTGCCCGGCGCCGGCAGGCGTGGTCTGCACCATCGATGCCGGTCCCCAAACACCCTGAACCCCTCTGCTTTGTAAGCCATTACCTACAACGGCTTGAGAAGCTTGCGGATTTATTCGCGACGGCGGCCGCACTACAGTCGCCTCCGCGCTGGATCGACACAGGCTGGCCAGGATGGAGGCCAGGAACTTTGCCAGCGTGCGGCTCAACAGCGTCGGGCCATAAGGAGAATCAGGCATCACGAAAACAGGGACGTCCTCACTCGCCGTTTCTTGCCCCGTGAAATCGCCAAGCCCCTGGGCACCTGCCGGATCTGCACAGCCATCGCGTGCGGATGGAGCCGAGCCGCCGACAGAAGGAACTCAGGCCGAACGACTCAGCAACCGCTCGACCTGCCATTTTCACGAAAACCGACAAGTAAAATAAAAATGATGAAAGCCAGTGCCATCCCCCAATCCTCTTGCCGCCGCTTCCAGGTTCGCGATATTTCCGCCCAATATGGCGGACCAACCTTCGATCTCGTGTTCCACGATGCCGAGAGCAGCGTCGTACGCTACTCGGAGGCCGTATGGGACTCGAAAGCCCAAGCTCTGGTCGAGGCCGAACGACTCGAAGCGTCTCGAGCCTGTCCCGTTCATTGGGATGTGTTCTAGGCTCTCCCCTCGAGCGATTGCGATATATTTTTCCAAAAAATCAAATAGATAGGATTAAAAGACGCCTGCAGGGGCGCAGTGCTCGGGGACAGGCCGGCGCTTTTGGCTCTATCGGGATCTGTCCCCGAAACCTTCGGCGGCATCGGGTGCCGGCCTGCACCGCCAGGCACGAGCCGTGCGGCCAAACCATCGACTGCGCCCCGCCGCTTCCTCGCCGAACCTCTCGGACGTGCTCCGCGGTGGAGGCGTCGCGCAGGCGCCATGCCGCCCTGCGCCTACCGATCGGCCACCCCGAGAAGGAACCAGAGGGTGGCGGCCTCCGCCACTGCCCGGCCCTTGACTGGCTCCGCTGTCTGGACGGCGAGGGGGCGTGGCCGGGAGGGTAGGAGCTGGGAGCCCGCTCCGGTGGGCGTCGCACCCGGCGGCGGGCCGGACTTCGGCGAGCGGCTGGCGAGGCTGACCAGCAGCGTCAAGGCAACGATCAGGGCCAGGAAGACCAAGACTTTGCTGAACATGCGATGCATCTGTCTCTCCCTCCGGCCGCAGCCGGATTCTGCACTTGCTTCGGGAAGACCATACTGCGCCGCAAATGTGGAGAAATTTTGGAGATTGCCCGCTGCACCTTGCCGGAGGGCCGGCGGCGCGGCCTTAATGAAGGCATCCCGCCGCCCGGTCCTCCCATGAAAACCAGCATCTCCACCCGGCTGTTCCTCGCCGTGCTCTCCACTGCCCTGTTCGTCGCACTGGCGATGGGCGTGGCCGACAGCTGGAGCTTCGCGCGGGGCTTTCTCGGCTATCTCAACGAGCTGGCCGTGGCACGCATGGAGTCGGTCGAGCCGCGCTTCGTCGAGCACTACCGCCAGCAGGGCGACTGGGCGTCGGTGCGCGGCAACCCGGAGACCTGGTTCGAGCTGACCCGCCCGGACGATGATTCCGAGTGGCCGCCGGAGGCCCGGCCCATGCCGGTTTCCGACCTGACCGGGGCGGTGTTCCGCATCTCCCTGCTGGACGAGCGGGGCCGCCTGGTAATGGGCTTCGCCGAGGTCGGCGCGGATGCCGTGCGCCAGCCGCTGCAGCTCGACGGGCGCACCGTCGGCTGGCTGGCCATGACGCCCTTCCAGAGCGTGACCGAGGTCGGCGGCCAACGCCTGCTGCGCAACCAACTGCAGGCCAGCCTGAGCATCGGCGCGCTGGCCGTACTGCTGGCAGCGCTGATCGCCTGGTGGGTGGCGCGCCGACTGCTCGCCCCGGTGCGTCGGGTGGCCGCCGCCACCCATCGCCTGGCGGCCGGCGACTACAGCGAACGGGTGGCGGTCGACTCCCGCGACGAGGTCGGCCAGTTGGCCCGCGACTTCAACCGCCTGGCGCACACCCTGGAGCGCAACGAACAGATGCGCCGCGCCTTCATGGCCGACGTCTCCCACGAGCTGCGCACCCCGCTGTCGGTGCTGCGCGGCGAGCTGGAGGCGCTCGAGGACGGCGTGCGCCGGCTGGACGGCGAGTCGCTGCACTCCCTGCAGACCGAGGTGGCCATGCTCGGCCAACTGGTCGACGACCTCTACGAACTGTCGCTGGCCGACGTCGGCGCGCTGACCTATCGCAAGAGCGCGCTGGATGTGGCCGAGCAGCTGCGGATCGCCGTGGCGATGTTCCGCGAGCGCCTCGCCGAGCGGCGCATCGACCTCGAGCTGCAGTTGCCCGAACGGCCCCTGCCGGTGTTCGCCGACGCCGGCCGCCTGCAGCAGCTGTTCGGCAACCTGCTGGAGAACAGCCTGCGCTACACCCATGCCGGCGGCCGCCTGCGGATCGTCGCGCAGGAGGCGGCGGAGGCGGTGAGCATCGACTTCCTCGACTCCGCGCCGGGGGTGGACGAACGCCACCTGCCGCGGCTGTTCGAGCGCTTCTACCGCGGCGAGGCCTCGCGCAGCCGCGCCAGCGGCGGCGCCGGGCTGGGGCTGGCGATCTGCCTGAGCATCGTCGAGGCCCACGGCGGCAGCCTGAACGCCCGCCCCTCGCCGCTCGGCGGACTCTGGCTGAACATCGCACTGCCCCGGGGAGCACACTGATGGCGAACAGCGGCAGCGGGCGCAGCGCCCAGATCCTGGTGGTGGAGGACGAACCCAAACTCGCGGCCCTGCTGCGCGACTACCTGCTGGCCGCCGGATACCGAGTGACCTGCCTGGACAACGGCCTGGACGTGCTGCCGGCGGTGCGCACCGCCGCACCCGACCTGATCCTGCTCGACCTCATGCTGCCGGGGCGCGACGGCCTGGAGGTCTGCCGCGAGCTGCGCGGCCTCAGCAATGTGCCGATCGTCATGCTCACCGCGCGGGTCGAGGAACTCGACCGTCTGCTGGGCCTCGAGCTGGGCGCCGACGACTATATCTGCAAGCCGTTCAGCCCGCGCGAAGTGGTGGCGCGGGTGCGCGCCATCCTGCGCCGCTGCCCGCCCCCGCCGGTCGGCGGGCTGGAACTCGACGCAAGCATCTACCGGGCCCGCTGCAACGGCGTCGAGCTGGACCTGACGCCGGTCGAGTTCCGCCTGCTCAACTGCCTGGCCTCGGCGCCGGGACGGATCTTCTCCCGCGATCAGCTGCTGGACCGGCTCTACCCCGACCACCGGGTGGTCAGCGACCGCACCGTGGACAGCCACGTCAAGAACCTGCGCCGCAAACTGGAACAGGCCGCCCCGGAACGCAACCCGATCCATTCGATCTACGGGGTCGGGTATAAGCTGGAATGGTAGGACGGACGAGCGGCAAAACGCCGGGTCCATCCCCTGGAAACCGACCGATCAGAGGGAATTCGATGAGCGCGAAAACACCGGGAACGCTTCTGCCCGCCTGGCTGCTGGCCACCGGGCTGGGACTGGCCGCCCCCGCTGGCGTGGCGGCGCCGGACGCGGTGAGCGCCGAACAGGTGGTCTCCGCCCTGGAGGCCGCGTTCGGCGTGACGCCGGGCGAGCGGCGCAACCACACCAAAGGAACCTGCGCGGCCGGCGAGTTCGTCGGCCTGCCCGCCGCGGCGGCCTGGTCGCGCTCGGCGCTGTTCTCCGGAGAGTCCGTGCCGGTCGTCGCACGCTTCTCGCTGGCCGGCGGCAACCCGAAGGCGCCCGACACGGCCAAGTCGCCGCGCGGCATGGCCCTGGAGTTCCGCCTCCCCGGCGGCGGCCTGCAGCACATGACCATGCTCAATACGCCGGTCTTCGGTGCCGCGCACCCCAGGACCTTCCTCGATCTGATGGTCGCCATGAAGCCCGACCCGGCTACCGGCAAGCCCGATCCCGAGAAGATCAAGGCATTCAAGGCGAGCCACCCGGACAATCTGGCCCAGGCGCAATTTCTCGAGGCGCATAATCCGCCGCCGAGCTACGCCAACAGCAGCTATTTCGGCATCCATGCGTTCTGGTTCGTCGACCGCGACGGCAAGACTACCCCGGTGCGCTGGCGCTTCGTGCCGCAGGACGGCGAGCAGCGCCTCGGCGACGACGAACTCGCGTCCTCGCCGCCGGACTTCCTCCAGCGCCGGCTGATCGAGCGTACCGCCCAGGGCCCGCTGCGCTGGGACATGCTGCTGACCCTCGGCGCGCCCGGCGACCCCACCGACGACCCGACCCGAGCCTGGCCGGAGGACCGCCCGCAGGTGAAGGTCGGCACCCTGACGCTGACCTCGGCAACGCCGCAGAAGGGCGCGACCTGCGAGAAGATCAACTTCGACCCGCTGGTGATGGCCGACGGCATCGCGCCGAGCGACGATCCGGTGCTGCGCTTTCGCTCGCCGGCCTACGCCGCGTCCTTCGCCAAGCGGCTGGGCGGGCAGTGACGGCGGCGCTTTGAGCGGACCGCCCAGTGAGCGAGAATCCCGGCTTTCCCGTGGACTCGCCGGAGGTGGCGTCGTGGAGCAGTTGAAAGAAAAAATCCGCGGGCAGGGCATCGTGCTCTCGGAGCAGGTACTGAAGGTGGATGCCTTCCTCAACCACCAGGTCGATCCGCTGCTGATGCAGCAGATTGGCCGGGAGTTCGCCCGGCGCTTTCGCGACCAGGACATCGACAAGGTCGTCACCCTCGAGGCCTCGGGCATCGCGCCGGCCCTGATGACCGCGCTGGAGCTGGGCGTGCCGCTGGTCTTCGCCCGCAAGCACCGCTCGCTGACCCTGACCGACAACCTGCTGACCGCCCGGGTCTATTCCTTCACCAAACAGGTGGAAAGCACCGTGGCGATTTCCGCCAGCCACCTGGCGGCCGGCGAGCGGGTGCTGATCGTCGACGACTTCCTGGCCAACGGCCAGGCCGCGCTGGGACTGGGCGCCATCGTCCGCCAGGCCGGGGCGAGCGTGGTCGGGATCGGCATCGTCATCGAGAAGTCCTTCCAGCCCGGCCGCCGGGCGCTGGAGGAACAGGGCTACCGAGTCGAGTCCCTGGCGCGGATCGCCTCGCTGGCGGGCGGCCACGTCAGCTTCGTGGCGTGAGCAGAAACGACGAAGCCGCCCGCAGGCGGCTTCGTCTTCGGCCGGGTCGCGATCAGAGACCGGACATCTTGCCGATGGCGGCCTTCAGCTCGTCGTCCGAGCAGTCGGCACAGGTGCCTTTCGGCGGCATGGCGTTACGGCCGGCGATCGCCGAGTGGAGCAGCGCGTCGAGACCGCCGCGCTCGTCGGCACGGGCTTTCCAGGCGGCGTTGTCGCCGACCTTCGGCGCGTTCAGCAGGCCGCTGCCGTGGCAGGCGTTGCAATGCTTGGCGACGATTTCGTCGCCGGTGCGCGCACCGCCACCGCTGGCACCGGCGGCAACGGCGGCGACGCCCTTGCACTCCTGGCCAGCCACGCAGACTTCACCGACCGGCTTGAGACGCTCGGCAATTTTTTCGTCGGTCGCGGCCTGGACGCTCGTTGCCCACAGGGCCAATACGGCGACCGGTGCCGCCAACATCTTGATCAGATTCACCCTTACCCCCCTCATCGTGGCTGGTTAAGTGCGCCCGCGGCCACGGGTTTTCGCGAGCGGGCGGGAGTATAACCTTACGAAAGGCAGGCTGAAATAAGGGGATACCCGCCCGCCAGGCGGCCCGGCAAGCCGCCACGCCGCTCAGCAATGCGCCGGGGTGGCGGCGCTGATCAGCCGCGCGGGGGTCGCGAAGGGGTTGCGGAAGCGGTGCGGCTGGCCGGCGACCAGGTAGTAGCTGTCGCCGCTCTCGAGGAGGTGGGTCTGCTCGCCGACCTGCAGCTCCAGGCGTCCCTCGACGAGGATGCCGGCCTCCTCGCCCTGGTGGACGAGCAGCGCCGCGCCGCTGTCGGCGCCCGGCGGGTAGGTCACCGAGAGGAAGGCGAGCGCCCGTTCGGGATGGTCCTTGCCGACCAGCCGCATGCTCAGCGGCCCGCGCGACAGCTCGGCCTGCGCGGCGGCGCGGTAGACCACCGGAGGGCTGGCCTCCACAGCGAGGTCGAGGGAGAAGAACTCCATCAGCGACATGGGAATGCCGCCGAGAACCTTCTTCAGGGAGCTGATCGAGGGGCTGACGCTGTTCTTCTCGATCATCGAGATGGTGCTGTTGGTGACGCCCGCGCGCTTGGCGAGTTCACGCTGGGAGAGGCCTTTGAGCTTGCGTATGGATTGCAGTCGAATGCCGACGTCCAAGGCGGGAATCCTCTCGGAAGCCTGAACCAGTTGCCGTTAATGATGGCAACGGCGTTCAGTATTTACAACGCTCCGCCGCAGATTCCGTTCAGTCCCGCCAGGACCGGGCGACCCGCCGCACGTTGCAGAACAGCTGGTAGGCGATGGTGCCGGCCGCCGCCGCCACGGCACCGGCCGGCACCTCGGTGCCCCACAGCTCGACCCGGCTGCCGAGGCCGGCCTGGGGCAGGTCGGTGAGGTCCACAGTGAGCATGTCCATCGACACCCGGCCGATCAGCCGCGCCGGCTGGCCGTCGACGGCGACCGGCGTGCCGTCCGGCGCATGCCGCGGATAGCCGTCGGCATAGCCCAGGGCGACCACCCCGACACGGGTCGGCCGCGGGCTGACGAAGCGCGCGCCGTAGCCCACCGGCTCGCCGGCCGGCAGCTCGCGCACGCTGATGATCTTCGACTCCAGGGTCATCACCGGGCGTAGCCGCGCCGCCTGCGCCTGGTGCTGCTCGAAGGGCGTGGCGCCGTAGAGCATGATCCCCGGCCGCAGCCATTCGCCGTCCTGGCCGCGGCGGAACAGCTGTGGCCAACCGAGCAGTGCCGGCGAGTTGCGCAGGCTGAACTCCACCGCGAGGCCGCCGGTCGCCGCCGCGAACTGCGCCAGCTGTTCGGCGACCCGCGGGCAGTCCAACTCGTCGGCGCGGGCGAAATGGCTCATGGCGACGATCTTCGCCGCCTTGCCGCTGGCCGTGAGGCGCGCGTGGGCCGCCCGGTAGTCGGCCGGTGCGAAGCCGACCCGATGCATGCCGGAGTCGAGCTTCAGCCAGCAGGTCAGCGGCTGCGCGAGCGGTGTGCGCTCGATAGCCTCCAGCTGCCAGGCCGCATGCACCGCGCACCACAGGCCGTGGCGCTCGATCAGCACCAGCTCGTCCGCCTCGAAGAAACCTTCCAGCAGCAGGATCGGCGCGCGGATGCCGGCCTCGCGCAGCTCCAGCGCCTCCTCGAGGCAGGCCACCGCGAAGCCGTCGACCTCCGCTTCGAGGGCCTGGGCGCAGCGCACCGCGCCGTGCCCGTAGGCATCGGCCTTGACCACCGCCAAGGCCCGGGCGCCGCCCAGCTCGCGGGCCAGCCGGTAGTTGTGGCGCAGGGCGGCAAGGTCGATCAGAGCACGGGCGGGGCGCATGGGAGGTTGCTCTCGAAGGGGTAAGGGTGAGCCTCAGGGCAGCGCGGCGACGACCGTCATCTCCACCCGTGCGTCGCCGCTGTACAGCTTGGCCTCGACGCAGGCGCGCGCCGGCGCGCAGCCGGCCGGCAGCCAGGCGTCCCACACCGCGTTGAGGCCGGCGTAGTCGGCGGCCATGTCCTTCAGGTAGATGGTCACCGAGAGCAGCCGCGACTTGTCGCTGCCGGCCTCGGCGAGCAGCCGGTCGACGTTGGCCAGGGTCTGCCGGGTCTGTTCCTCGATGCCGCCGCCGTAGTCGTCCGCCAGTTGCCCGGCCAGGTAGACGGTGCCGTGGTGGACGACGATTTCGCTGTAGCGCGCTTCAGTTCGCAGGCGCCGGATGGACATGGGGGGAGTTCTCCTGGGAGTTGCCGTAGCGGGAAATGTCGAGGCCCGCGGCGCTGATCCGCGGGCGCTTGCGCGTCAGCAGGTCGGCCAGCAGGCGGCCGGAGCCGCAGGCCATGGTCCAGCCCAGTGTACCGTGCCCGGTGTTGAGGAACAGGTTGCGGTAGCGGGTCGCCCCCACGATCGGCGTGCCGTCCGGGGTGGCCGGGCGCAGCCCGGTCCAGAACTCGGCGCGGGCCAGGTCGCCGCCCTGCGGGTAAAGGTCGCCCACCACCAGCTCGAGGGTTTCGCGCCGACGTGGATTCAGCACCAGGTCGAAACCGGCCAGCTCGGCCATGCCGCCGACACGGATGCGCGCGTCGAAGCGGGTGATCGCGACCTTGTAGGTCTCGTCGAGGATCGTCGAGGTCGGCGCCAGGGCCGGATCGACGATGGAAAGGGTCAGCGAGTAGCCCTTGAGCGGATAGATCGGCGCGCGGATGCCCAGCGGCGCGAGCAACTGCGGCGAATAACTGCCGAGGGCCAGCACGTAGTGGTCGGCGCTTTCCAGCCGGCCGTCGATGCGCACGCCGGCGAGGCGCTCGCCGTCGCTTTCCAGGCCCTCGATGTGCCGGCCGAAGCGGAACTCCACACCGAGTGCCGCGGCCAGCTCCGCCAGACGGCGGGTGAACAGCTGGCAGTCACCGGTCTGGTCGTTGGGCAGGCGCAGGGCGCCGGCGAGCTTGTCGGCGACGCCGGCCAGAGCCGGTTCGACGCGGGCGATGCCGGCGCGATCGAGCAGCTCGTAGGGCACCCCGGAGCGCTCCAGCACGGCGATGTCCTGGGCCGCGGCGTCCAGCTGCTTCTGGGTGCGGAACAGCTGGGTGGTGCCCAGTTGGCGGCCTTCGTAGTCGAGGCCGGTCTCGGCGCGCAGTTCGTCGAGGCAGTCGCGGCTGTACTCGGACAGGCGCACCATGCGTTCCTTGTTCAGCGCATAGCGTGCAGCAGTGCAGTTGCGCAGCATCTGCGCCAGCCAGAGGTACTGGCGGAAGTCGGCGGTCGGCTTGATGGCCAGCGGCGCATGGCGCTGCAACAGCCACTTGAGGGCCTTGAGCGGCACGCCGGGCGCCGCCCAAGGCGAGGCGTAGCCCGGCGACACCTGGCCGGCGTTGGCGAAGCTGGTCTCCATGGCCGGCCCCTCGGCGCGGTCGACCACCGTCACCTCGCAACCGGCCCGGGCCAGATAGTAGGCCGTGGTGGTGCCGATCACTCCGCTGCCCAGTACCAGTACGCGCATGACGGTTTCTCCCCGCGAGCTGCACAGCCTTCGATGGCCGCAGTATATGAATCTATAAACGCAGGGTTCCACTCCTGGCGGGGTTATATTCGGCCGGTGCCGGTCTCGCCACAGAACGGCGCTACCCCGAACCATCCCGCGCGGCCGCCCGGCGGCCAAGTCCGGACCCGCCACCCGCGCAACGAGGAAGCGATACGCGATGAACGAGACATTGCCGGCGGCCTCCGTCCAGCCGGACGAACACGCCCCTTCCTACTACGCCGCCACGGCCGGCCCGCTGCCGGCGCTTCCGGTTCTGGAAGGCGAGCTGCGCGCCGAGGTGTGCGTGGTCGGCGGCGGCTTCAGCGGGCTCAATACCGCCCTCGAACTGGCCGAGCGCGGCCTCTCGGTGGTCCTGCTGGAAGCGCGGGTACTCGGCTGGGGGGCCAGCGGGCGCAACGGCGGGCAGCTGATCCGCGGCCTCGGCCACGGTCTCGAAGGCTTCCGCCCGCTGCTCGGCGCGGACGGCGTGCGCGCGCTGAAGCTGATGGGCCTGGAGGCGGTGGAAATCGTCCGCCAGCGGATCGAACGCCACGCCATCGACTGCGACCTGACCTGGGGCTACTGCGACCTGGCCACCCGGGCGCGACATGCCGCGCACCTCCAGGCGGAGTACGCCGAGCTGCAGGCGCTCGGCTACCGCCACGAACTGCGCCTGCTGGAAGCCGGGCAGATGCCCGAGGTGATCGGCTCCGAACGCTACTGCGGCGGGCTGCTGGACCGGGGCTCGGGGCATCTGCATCCACTCAAGCTGCTGCTCGGCGAAGCCGCCGCGGCTCAGGCGCTCGGTGTGCGACTCTTTGAGCGTTCGGCGGTGACGAAGATCGACCACGGCCGCGACGTCTGCGTGCACACCGCCCACGGCCGGGTCCGCGCTGCCAGCCTGGTGCTCGCCGGCAACGCCCATCTCGGCGGCCTCGAACCGGCGCTGGCCGGCAAGGTGCTGCCGGCCGGCAGCTATATCATCGCCACCGAACCGCTCTCCCCCGCCCTGGCCGCCGAGCTGCTGCCGCAGAACCTGGCGGTCTGCGACCAGCGCGTGGTGCTTGACTACTTCCGCCTGTCCGCCGACCGCCGCCTGCTGTTCGGCGGCGCCTGCCACTACTCCGGGCGCGACCCGCGGGACATCGCCGCCTACATGCGGCCGAAGATGCTCAAGGTCTTTCCCCAGCTCGCCGACACGCGCATCGACTACGCCTGGGGCGGGATGATCGGCATCGGCGCCAACCGCCTGCCGCAGATCGGCCGGCTGAAGGACCAGCCCAACGTCTACTACGCCCAAGGCTATTCCGGCCACGGGCTGAACGCCACCCACCTAGCCGGCCGGCTGCTCGCCGAGGCCATCGCCGGGCAGCAGGGCGGCGGCTTCGAGCTGTTCGCCCGGGTGCCGCACCGCACCTTCCCCGGCGGCCCGCGCCTGCGCGCGCCGCTGCTCGCCCTCGGCATGCTCTGGCACCGACTGCAGGAGCTGCTGTGAATCGCCCTACAGCTTGATCCAGGTGGCCTTCAGCTCGGTGTACTTGTCAAAGGCGTGCAGCGACTTGTCGCGACCGTTGCCGGACTGCTTGAAGCCACCGAACGGCGCGGTCATGTCGCCGCCATCGTACTGGTTGACCCACACGCTGCCGGCGCGCAGCGCCCGGGCGGTGCGGTGGGCCTTGGACAGGTCGCGGGTCCAGAGCGCCGCGGCCAGCCCGTAGGGGCTGTCGTTGGCGATCCGCACCGCCTCCTCCGGGGTGTCGAAGACGATCACCGAGAGCACCGGGCCGAAGATCTCCTCGCGGGCGATCTTCATGGCGTTGCTCACCCCGTCGAACACCGTCGGCTCGACGTAGGTGCCGCCGGTTTCCTCGAGGACGCGCCGGCCGCCGGTCAGCAGGCTGGCGCCCTCGCTCAATCCGGCCTCGATGTAGCCGAGCACGGTGTCGAGCTGCTGGCGGTCCACCAGGGCGCCGACGTTGGTCGCCGGGTCCAGCGGGTGGCCGGGCTGCCAGCGCTTCAGCGCTTCCAGCAGCAGCGGCAGGAACTGGTCCTTGATCGAGCGCTCGACCAGCAGGCGCGAACCGGCGGTGCACACCTCGCCCTGGTTGAAGGCGATGGCGCCCGCCGCGGCCTCGGCAGCGGCGCGCAGGTCCGGCGCATCGGCGAAGACGATGTTCGGGCTCTTGCCGCCGGCCTCCAGCCAGACACGCTTCATGTTCGACTCGCCGGCGTAGACCATCAGTTGCCGGGCGATCCGGGTCGAGCCGGTGAACACCAGGCAATCGACGTCCATGTGCAGCGCCAGCGCCTTGCCCACCGTATGGCCGTAGCCCGGCAGGACGTTGAGCACGCCGGGCGGAATGCCCGCCTCGAACGCCAGCTGGGCGAGGCGGATGGCGGTCAAGGGCGACTTCTCCGAGGGCTTGAGGATCACCGAATTGCCGCTGGCCAGCGCCGGGCCGAGCTTCCAGCAGGCCATCAGCAGCGGGAAGTTCCATGGCACGATGGCCGCCACCACGCCGACCGGCTCGCGGGTGACCAGGCCCAGCTCGTCGTCGGGGGTGGCGGCCACCTCGCCGTAGAGCTTGTCGATCGCCTCGCCGCTCCAGCGCAGCGCACGCGCCGCGGCCGGCACGTCGATCCTCAGCGCGTCCGTGATCGGCTTGCCCATGTCCAGGGTTTCCAGCAGGGCCAGCTCCTCGCGATGGGTTTCCAGCAGCTCGGCCAGGCGGATCATCACCGCCTTGCGCTTGGCCGGCGCCAACCGCGACCAGCGGCCGTCCTCGAAGCTGCGCCGCGCCGCCGCCACCGCCAGTTCGGCATCGGCCGCGTCGCAGCTGGCCACCTGCGCCAGCCGGCGCCCGTCGACCGGGCTCAGGCAGTCGAAGGTCGCGCCCTCGACGGCTGTCAGGTAGTGGCCGTCGACGAAGGCGCGGCCCTCGGGGGTCAGGCGGCGGGCACGTTCTTCCCAGTCGGCACGGGTCGGGCTGGTCATGGGGGCATCCTTCTCGTCACGGGAGTCATCGAAACACCCTACCCCCCGCACCCGGGGCTTTCAATATGGATGCACGTCCCCGAAAACGAAGAAGCCCGCCAAAAGGCGGGCTTCTTCGTCAGGCAGCCGATCAATCACTTGATCTTGGCTTCCTTGTAGATCACGTGCTTGCGTACGACAGGATCGTACTTCTTGATCTCGATCTTGTCGGGGGTGGTGCGCTTGTTCTTGTCGGTGGTGTAGAAATGGCCGGTACCGGCGCTGGACACCAAACGGATCAGATCACGCATGACTATCTCCTCAAACCTTTTCGCCGCGAGCGCGCAGCTCGGACAGTACGACGTCGATACCGCGCTTGTCGATGATGCGCATGCCCTTGGCGGAAACGCGCAGACGCACGAAACGCTTCTCGGACTCGACCCAGAAGCGGTGATGCTGCAGGTTCGGCAGGAAACGACGGCGGGTTTTGTTGTTCGCGTGGGAAATGTTGTTCCCGGTAACCGGACCCTTACCGGTCACTTGACAGACTCTCGACATGCCTCAGCCCTCAAAAACCACATGCCCAACCCGGCATGGGTTGGCCGCTTATCTTTCAGTCATTCGGCGCCCGGCGATTCGCGCGAAAGGCTTCCGCACGCCAGCTGCGCCACGATTCATCGGGGTCTGACCGGCTGTCACTGCCAACGCAGGAAGCGGGCCCCTAGAAAAGAGCGCTGCTTTATATCAGAAAGCCCCCGACGGGGCAAGAATCGCCAAGCTTCGGGGACGCCGACGGAGGGCCCTCGCGTCATCCGGTAGCCATTCCGTCGATGGCTCGGCGCGTCCCGGTGCCCCGGCCACTGGCCGAGCACAAATAAATCCGCTCCCCTTCTCGTGGGATATTCAGTCCCGGTAGGAAGCATCCAGCGCGTCGACCTTCCGCACCCAGGCATCGAACACCGCCTTGCAGACCTGAGGCTGCCGGGCGCCTGCCTGGAGACGGGCCTGGGCCAAAACCTGCGCTGGCAGACGCCTCATGCGCCCGGCTGCTGCGGCAGCGATCTGAACGTCGCAGGCGCGCTGCAGCAGCCACAGCCACATGAAGGCTTCCTCGAGCGTCTCGCCCCAGGTCAGCAGGCCGTGGTTGCGCAGGATAACCACGCGCTTGTCGCCGATACTCGCGAGCAGCCGCGCCCGCTCGCCGAGGTTCACCGTCACGCCCTCGAAGTCGTGATAGGCGACCTGACCATGCAGTTGCGCCCCATAGAACGAATCGTAGGACAGCCCGTCCTCCAGGCAGGCGACCGCACTGCCAGTGGTCGTGTGCGTGTGCATGACGCAATGGGCGGCCTGGATATGGCCGTGGATGGCACCATGGATCACGAAGCCGGCCCGGTTGACCGGATGCCCGGCTGGCCGGACAGGCCGGCCTTCGAGGTCGACGGCGACAAGATTCGAAGCCGTCACCTCGCTGTAGTGCAGCCCGAACGGATTGATCAGGAAGACCGTTTCCGGCCCGGGAACGCGCAGCGTGATGTGATTGAAGATGGACTCGGTCCAGCCCAGGTAGTCGAAGACGCGATAGCAGGCGGCGAGCCGCACACGGGCCTGTCGCTCCGCCGCGGTGATCGACAGCCGACGCTCGCCGAGGCGGGGCGCCCGATCCATCAGCAAGTCCTTGGGCTTTGAGGTATCACTCATGTCCGTTGCCCTCCTGCGCGCCCCGACACAGGTCGAAGAATAGCTCCCGCCTCGGCGCACCGCGCGGCATCGCGGCCCGTTCCGATTGCCGGAGCGGGCGAGAATAATCGGCGATAGGCAAAGCATTTTCAGGGAAAACTGCTCCAGAATAGCCCTCCTCCCCGAGAACCCGCCCACACCTTCAGGAGCCCCGCATGCGCCTCGCCCTCCTCCCCCTGCTGTTCGCCCCGCTGCTGAGCCAGGCCGCCACGCTCGTCGTCTGCAGCGAGGCCAGCCCGGAAGGGTTCGACGTGGTGCGCTACAACTCGCTGACCACCACCAACGCCTCCGCCGACGTATTGATGAATCGCCTGGTCGAGTTCGATCCGCAGAGCGGCCAGCTGCAGCCCGGCCTAGCGCAGAGCTGGCAGGTGTCTGCGGACGGCCTGGTCTACGATTTCCGGCTGCGCGAGGGCGTGGCCTTCCACCAGACGCCCTGGTTCACCCCGCGCCGGACGCTGACTGCCGAGGACGTTCTGTTCAGCTTCCGGCGCATGCTCGACCCCGGCCACCCTTGGTACAAGACGGCGCCGAGCGGCTATCCGCACGCCCAGTCGATGCAACTCGGCGAGCTGGTCCGCGCGGTCGAGGCGGTCGATCCGCAGCAGGTGCGCTTCACCCTCGCCCGCCCCGACGCGACCTTCCTCGCCACCCTGAGCATGGGCTTCGCCTCCATCTATTCGGCCGAGTACGCTGCCCAACTGCTCGCCGCCGGCACGCCGGAGCAGCTCGACAGCCAGCCGGTGGGCACCGGCCCCTTCGTGCTCAAGCGCTACCAGAAGGATGCCCTGGTACGCTACCTGGCCAACCCCGACTATTTCGCCGGCAAACCCGCGGTCGACGGAGTGGTCCTGGCCATCACCCCGGACGCCAACGTGCGTCTGCAGCGCCTGCGCCGCGGCGAGTGCCAGATCGCCCTGTCGCCGAAACCGCAGGACGTGCGTGCGGCGCAGGACGACCCGACGCTCAAGGTGGTCGCCACGCCGGCCTTCATGACCGCCTTCGTCGCCCTCAATACCCAGCATCCCCCGCTGGACAGGCCCGAGGTGCGCCAGGCGATCAACCTCGCCTTCGACAAGGCCAGCTACCTGAAGGCGGTGTTCGAGGACAGCGCGCAGGCCGCCGACGGTCCCTATCCGCCGACGACCTGGAGCTACGCCGCCGACCTGCCGGTCTATCCCCACGATCCGGCCCGGGCCCGCGAGTTGCTGGTCAAGGCCGGGCTGGCGCAAGGCTTCAGCACCACGATCTGGACGCGCCCGGCCGGCAGCCTGCTCAACCCCAACCCCGCGCTCGGCGCCCAGTTGCTGCAGGCCGACCTGGCGCAGGTCGGCATCCGGGCGGAGATCCGGGTGATCGAGTGGGGCGAGTTGATCCGCCGCGCCAAGGCCGGCGAGCACGACCTGCTGTTCATGGGCTGGGCCGGCGACAACGGCGATCCGGACAACTTCCTCACTCCGCAGTTCGCCTGCGCCTCGGTCGCGTCGGGACTGAACTTCGCCCGCTACTGCAACGCACGGCTGGACCAACTGATCGCCGAGGGCAAACGCAGCAGCGACCAAGTAGAGCGCAGCCGGCTGTACCGGGAGGCACAGACGCTAATCCGCGAGCAGGCGCTCTGGCTGCCACTGGCCCACCCGACCGCCGCTGTGCTGGTCCGCAAGGGCGTCGAGGGCTATCGGACCAGCCCGTTCGGACGCCAGGACTTCAGCAAGGTGCGGCTGGACAAATGAGGGTGACGCCGGGCCGGTGGTCGCCAGGGGAACATCATGAAGACGGCAGCTGTGCTGCCGTCGGTGGGTAACGCTGCGCGGTTACCCACCCTACGGGGAAGGAAATTACGCCTGGATCGAGCCCTTGAGCTTGTTCAGGGCGCTCTTCTCCAGCTGGCGGATACGCTCGGCGGAGACCTTGTACTTGGCCGCCAGGTCGTGCAGCGTGGCCTTCTCCTCGGCCAGCCAGCGCTGGTAGAGGATATCGCGGCTGCGCTCGTCGAGACCGTCCAGCGCTTCGTGCAGGTTGGCCGCGGCGCTGTCGCTCCAGTCGGCTTCCTCCAGCTGGCGCGCCGGGTCGTAGCGCTGGTCTTCCAGGTAGTGGGCCGGCGACTGGAACGCGCTGTCGTCGTCGGCATCGGCCGCCGGGTCGAAGGCCATGTCCTGGCCGCTCAGGCGGCTTTCCATCTCGCGCACTTCGTGCGGCTCGACGCCCAGGCTCTCGGCCACGGCGTGGACTTCGTCGTTGTTCAGCCAGGCCAGGCGCTTCTTCTGGCTGCGCAGGTTGAAGAACAGCTTGCGCTGCGCCTTGGTGGTGGCGACCTTGACGATACGCCAGTTGCGCAGGATGAACTCGTGGATCTCGGCGCGGATCCAGTGCACCGCGAAGGACACCAGGCGCACGCCCATTTCCGGGTTGAAGCGCTTGACCGCCTTCATCAGGCCGACGTTGCCTTCCTGGATCAGGTCGGCCTGGGCCAGGCCGTAGCCGGAATAGCTGCGGGCGATGTGGACGACGAAACGCAGGTGCGCCAGCACCATCTGCCGTGCGGCTTCCAGGTCCTGCTGGTAGTAGAGACGACCGGCCAGTTCGCGCTCCTGTTCGGGCGTCAGCAGCGGGATGCTGTTGACCGCGTGCACATAGGCCTCCAGGTTGGCGCCGGGGACCAGGGCAGAAACAGGTTGCAGGGAATTGGTCATGCGAATCCTCCGATTCACTGGGAATGGCCAGTGTAGCATCGGAGGATCTGACTGCAAGCCGCCGCAAAAGCTCCGTTACAGTCCGGCCGGCGCGCCTGCCGATCAGCGCGGCGCCAGCTCGCTGAGGTGCCGCGCCACCGCCAGCCAGGCGCCGACATAGCCGAGCAGGACGGCCCCCAGAAGCAGCGAGAGACCGTCCTCCAGGGGTATCCCGGCGAGGGCGAAATCGCTGCCATAGAGCCCGGCCAGGCGCACCACCGCCGCGTTCAGCCAGTCGATCCCGTAGACCAGCACCAGCCAGGCCAGCAGCCCGGCGCCGCAGCCGTACAGGGTGCCCATATAGAGGAAGGGCCGGCGTACGTAGCCGTCGGTGCCGCCGACCAGCTTGATCACCTCGATCTCGCTGCGGCGGTTCTCGATGTGCAGGCGAATGGTGTTGCCGATCACCAACAGCAGGGCCAGCACCAGCAGCACGGAAAGCCCGAAGACGAAGCGCTCGCCGAGCGCGAGGATCGCCCCGAGGCGCTCGACCCAGAGCAGGTCGAGCTGCGCCAGCTGCACGCCGGAGAAGTCCTCGAGCTGCAGGCGCAGGGCCTCGAGACCGGCCTTGTCGATCGCCCGGGGGGTGACCAGGATCACGCCGGGCAGGGGATTCTCGGACAGCCCGCGGAGCGCCTCGCCGAGCCCCGACTGGCGCTGGAACTCCTCCAGCCCCCGCTCGCGACCGATCCACTCGGCCTCGGCCACCTCAGGCAGCGCGGCGATCCGTGCGCGCAAACGCTCGCCCGCCGCATCGTCCACGTCCAGCGTGGTGAACAGGGAAATCTGCGCGGCACGCTGCCAGGAGCCGCCGAGCCGCGCGATGTCGTCGAGCAGCAGCGACAGTCCCATCGGCAGGCTGAGGGCGACGGCCATCGCCAGACAGGTCAGAAAGCTGCCCAGCGGCTGCCGGCCAAGCCGGCGCAGGCCGTCGACCAGACTGCCACGGTGGCTGTCCAGCCAGGACACCAGCAGCGTGGCGAAATCCGGTTCGGTGCCCTTCGCCTCCGCCCTGGGCAGGGCACCGACCCGCTCGGAGGGGCGCGGCTCGGGCAGGTTGGAATCGCTCATCAGGCGGCCTCCCCGTCGCTGATCAGACGACCGCGTTGCAGGGTGAGCAGACGGTGGCGCATGCGGGCGATCAGCGCCAGGTCGTGGCTGGCGATCAGCACCGTGGTGCCGAGGCGGTTGATGTCCTCGAACACCCCCATGATCTCCGCGGCCAGGCGCGGGTCGAGGTTGCCGGTGGGCTCGTCGGCCAGCAGCAGGGCCGGCTGGTGGACCACCGCGCGCGCGATGCCGACCCGCTGCTGCTGTCCGGTGGAAAGATCGGAAGGGAAACCCTCGACCTTGTCCTGCAGGCTGACCCGTTCCAGGGCGATCAGGGTGCGCCGGGCGATCTCGTCCTTGCCCAGGCCGAGAATCCGCAGCGGCAGGGCGACATTGTCGAACACGCTACGGTCGAACAGCAGCTGGTGGTTCTGGAACACCACGCCGATCTGCCGGCGCAGGAAGGGGATCTGCGCGGTGGTGATGCTCGACAGATCCTGCCCGGCGAGCAGCAGCCGGCCGCTGGTCGGGCGCTCCATGGCCAGCAACAGACGCAGCAAGGTGCTCTTGCCGGCGCCGGAATGGCCGGTGACGAAGAGGAACTCGCCGTGGCGCACCTGGAAGCTCAGCTCGTGCAGGCCGACATGGCCGTTGGGATAGCGCTTGCCGACCTGTTCGAAGCGGATCATTGCACCGGCTTCTCCGCGAACAGCGCGCGGACGAACTCCTCGGCGACGAAGGTACGCAGGTCGTCGACGCCTTCGCCGACCCCGATGTAGCGGATCGGCAGGCCGAACTGCTTGGCCAGGGCGAAGATCACCCCGCCCTTGGCGGTACCGTCCAGCTTGGTCAGCGCCAGGCCGGTGACGTTCACCGCCTGGTTGAACTGCTTGGTCTGGTTGATGGCGTTCTGCCCAGTACCGGCATCCAGCACCAGCAACACCTCGTGGGGTGCCGCGTCGTCCAACTTGCCGAGCACCCGGCGAACCTTCTTCAGTTCCTCCATCAAGTTGTCCTTGGTGTGCAGGCGACCGGCGGTATCGGCGATCAGCACGTCCATGCCGCGCGCCTTGGCGGCCTGCAGGGCGTCGAAGATCACCGAGGCGGAGTCCGCGCCGGTATGCTGGGCGATCACCGGAATCCGGTTGCGCTCGCCCCAGACCTGCAGCTGCTCGACGGCGGCGGCGCGGAAGGTGTCGCCGGCGGCGAGCATGACCTTCTTGCCGTCCTGCTGCAGGCGCGCGGCCAGCTTGCCGATGGTGGTGGTCTTGCCGGCGCCGTTGACGCCGACCACCAGGATCACATAGGGCCGCGGCGCGGACTCGAGCGCCAGCGGCTGCTCGACCGGCCTGAGCAGCGCGGTCAGCTCCTCCTGCAGGGCGCGGTACAGCGCCTCGCTGTCGGCCAGCTCCTTGCGCGCCACCCGCTGGGTCAGACTCTGGACGATCGCGGTGGTGGCCTCGACGCCGACATCGGCGAGCAGCAGGCGGGTTTCCAGCTCCTCCAAGAGTTCGTCGTCGATCGCCTTCTCGCCGAGGAACAGGCTGGCCATGCCCTCGCCGAGGGTCGAGCCGGTCTTCGCCAGGCCCTGGCGGAGGCGGGAGAAGAAGCCGGACTTGTTCGGCCGCGGCGCGGGCTGGACGACGGCTGCCGGCGCCTCTACCTCGACCGCTGCCAGCGGCGCGGGCTCGCTCGGGGGCGCCGCCTCCGCGGCGGGCTCGGACTCGGGCTCCGGCACGGGCGGTGCGGCGACCGGCACCTCGACCGGCGCCTCGAGAACCGGCGGCAGCGGCTCGGGCTCGACCTCGGCCGGACGGGAGGTTTCGACGGTCACCGCCGGCGGCGGCTCGGCGGTGACGTCACAGGGCTCTTCGGCAGGGGCGGGGGCCGGCGCGGGTTGCTCCTTCTTGCGGAACCAGCCGAACAGACCTTTCTTCTCGCCGGCCTCGGCCGGCTTCTTGTCGTCATTTGAACCAAACATGGAGACGGCTTTCTCACGGGGGCGATGAGACCGGCGGGCTTGGCCGCCGGTGAAGTCGGGTAGGGACAGGCCATTACTGGCCCGTCCCCCCCTAAGAACCGTGCGTGCGACTTTCACCGCACACGGCTCAAGCCTACTTGAAGCCAAGAGACTTGGCCGGCAACGCACGGAGTATTGCGGGCGACTCTACCACTATAAGCCGCTGTGGAGCAGTTCTACCTGTCTATCCTGGCTGTGGACCAGGGCATGGCAGTTCGGGTGAAGTAGCACGCGATTGCTCAGGGTATCCGGCCCGCCGTCCACCCGTCTGACGACGTGGTGGTCGTGCCAACCGGTCTCCTTGCTGATCGCATGCCCACACAGGGCGCACGTGCCCTGCTGCCGCCGGAAAAGCCCGAGAATCTGTCCCCGATAACGCAGCTTGTGCTGCATCCGTTGGACTCTCAGTTTCTCCCACTTCAGCTCCTGCGCCGCGTCGTAGGGCTGGTAGTCTCCCGGTAGACGCTTTTGGTGCGCAGTTGTGGTGTCGGCCAGCGCATATAGCCGACGGTACTTCACTTCTGCCTTGCTGTTTTTGTATGGGAACGCGAACACCCAGTTCCGTCCGTTTATGGAGTGGAAGTATTTCTTCCGAATCCACGCCGCGGACTTCTTCGGATGCCTGCGTTTCGCCCACCTCCAGAGTCGCCAGTGGATCAGGTGATCCAACGTGCTGAAGGTTTTTTGCGCCACTGCCGGGGCATGGTACTGCGCCCACCCCCGTAGCACCGGGTTCAGTTGGCCGATCAACGCTGCCTGCGTCAGGGCGCCGCTGCCTTTGACGATCTCCCGCACCTTCCGATAGAACGCCGAGACGTTCTTCTTCGAGGGTTTGATCAGCAGCTTGTCCTTCCTGTAGGGCGATTTCGGCACGTATTTCCT
>Ga0209575_10000413_pt1 | contig 29104 bp, 21 predicted proteins | sample Medcelwee11metaG_FD_187172 | JGI IMG/M metagenome (GOLD analysis project Ga0209575, IMG submission 187172) | Freshwater pond sediment microbial communities from the University of Edinburgh, under environmental carbon perturbations - Medium... | ecosystem: Environmental > Aquatic > Freshwater >...
GTGCAACTTGCATCTTCTGCCTCAAGTAATATTTTTACTTTGCTTTGTTGTTCTGTTGTATCGCAAGAAATGTTGAGGTTAAGGCTAAGGAAAAGCACTAAAAGTAATGCTAAATAGTTAATTGCTCGTTTTGAATTGCTAAACTTCATTTAGTCCTCGTTATATAATTTCATTATTTGAGTTGGTAAAATATGGATATTAATTATTTGTGACAAGGCAGATTTTTGTAACTTTGGTTATTAAAATTTTCATTTTAAGTAATATGAACAGGAATAATTAAATGGATAAAATTACAAACGTACTTGCCGAAAGATATGCTTCCACCGAAATGAAAAATATTTGGTCGCCAGAAGGACGTATTCTTCTTGAACGCGAATTATGGATTGCAATAATGAAAGCGCAAAAGGAACTTGGTTTAATTATTCCAACAGAAGCCATTAACAGTTACGAAAAAGTAAAAGAAATTATAAATCTTGATTCAATAGCTGCACGCGAGCGAGTTAGCAGACACGATGTAAAGGCACGAATTGAGGAATTTTGCGAACTTGCGGGATTTGAGCATATTCATAAAGGAATGACAAGTCGCGATTTGACCGAAAATGTTGAGCAGCTTCAAGTTTATCGTGGATTATATCTTTTAATGGGCAAAAGTGTTGCTGCTTTGAGCCAAATTGCCGAAAAAGCCGAAAAATATTCCAATCTTATAATTGCTGCTCGCACTCACAATGTTGCCGCACAGCCAACAACACTAGGAAGACGTTTGGCAATGTTTGGCGAAGAACTTCTTTTTGGAGTAAATCAGCTTCAATTTTTGATTGATAATTATCCAGTTCGTGGATTAAAAGGAGCCGTTGGAACTCAAGTTGACCAACTTACACTTTTTAACAATGATTCCACAAAAGTAAAAGAACTTGAGCAAAAACTTTTAAATCATCTCGGAATTAAAAAATCCTTAAATACCGTTGGACAAGTTTATCCAAGAATTATCGATTTTTCAGTTATTTCCACACTTTTTACTCTTGGAAGTGGTTTAAGCAGTTTTGCAACCACTTTAAGAATTATGGCAGGAAATGAAACCGTTTCGGAAGGATTTGCAAAGGGACAAACTGGTTCTTCGGCAATGCCACACAAAATGAATAGTCGTTCAAGTGAAAGAATTAACGGATTTCAGAATATTTTGGCAGGATATGTTACAATGGCAAGTAGCATTTCGGGAAATCAGTGGAACGAAGGCGATGTTTCGTGTTCCGTTGTGCGCCGAGTTGCTTTGCCAGATAGTTTTTACGCAATTGATGGAATGCTTGAAACATTTTTAACAATAATTGAGCAAATGGAAGTTTTTGAACCAGTGATTGAAAAAGAAAACAAGTATTATTTCCCATTTTTATCAACAACAACATTTTTGATGGAAGCCGTAAAAAAAGGAACTCCACGCGAAGAAGCACACGAAGTTATTAAAGAACATTCTGTTGCTACTGTCCGCGATTTACGAAATGGCATAATTGTTAAAAATAATTTGTTGGAAAGATTGGCAAATGATGTGCGTTTGGGTCTCTCGTTAACAGAATTGCAAAGCATAATGGATAAAGCGGAAAACTTAATTGGAAATGCAAAATTGCAAATTATTGATTTTATTGAACAAGTTGATGAATATAAACGGAATTACCCCAAAGCCATACATTATAAACCTGGCGATATTTTGTAATCAAAAGTCTTTCGTCATTCCGACATGCTCTTAGTCGGAATCCATTTCCGTTTCAAGAGATGCTAATTCGCCGCGGCGAATCGGCATGACATTGTGTTTCGTTCGTCATTCCGACATGCTCTTAGTCGGAATCCATTTCGTTTCAAGAGATGCTAATTCGTCGTGGCGAATCGGCATGACATTATGTTTCATTCGTCATTCCGACATGCTCTTAGCGGGAATCTATTCCACAAATTCTGGATGCCCGACAGAAGCATTCGGGCATGACATTTTTTGTTCGTCAGTTCGGCATGACAATGTGTTTAACTAATACTTAAATTCACTTCCACCAATAAACTCACGAAGAACCGAATCTGTTGGAACTGCCGAATTATCTTCCATTGGTCTAATGCCTTTTAACATATTATAAGTTCTTTCTGCACGTTTAAAAGCATCTTCTTTTAATGGATTATTTTTGAACATTTCAACCCATTCTTCAAATTTTTCAAAAAGCATTGAGCGATAAATCGAAAGTTCGTAAGGCATTCCACTACTTATTATAAAATCGGCGTTATTGCTATATGGAATAATATGCCTAAGTTCGCTTGCTCTAACATAATGCCAATGTTCAAGAGTTTGTTGAGGATTATAAGCACGTTGAACCGAATCACGAAGCATTCTGCGCATTAATCTTATATCTGTCCATTGAACAAAATTGTTATCGGCATCTTTTACTTGAATTAGCGGTTCGAGATAAAGTTTAAACTTAAGTTCATCATCAATTCCTTCGCTAAATTGAGGATAAAGTCCGTGAAGACTATCAATAAGTATAATTTCATTATCATTTATTTGCATCGGAGTATGATTTAATGTGCGCAATCCTTTTTTGAAATCATAATGAGGAATAAATACCTTTTCGCCGGCGCTTAATTTTTTAAGATGTTCATTAATTAATGGTAAATCTAAAGCTTGTGGAGTTTCAAAATCGTAATCACCAAACTCATCTTTTGGGTGTAAATCCAAATCGAAGAAATAATGGTCAACATTTAGAGTTACAAAACTTAGTCCATGTTTTTTTAAGCGTTGTTCAACCTTAATTGTGGTAGTTGTTTTTCCAGAAGAAGAGGGACCGCTTATAAAAACCAATTTTAATTTATCGCTTCGTTGTAAAATCATTTCTGCGGCTGTATCAACATCTTTTTCATAACGCGCTTCAGAAACTTTAACAATATCGGCAAAATTTCCAGCATCTATTTTTGCATTAATTTTGGCAAAAGTATTTAAATCGTTTTCAACCGTCCAATCATAAACGTGCCAAATTTTTTCCCATGGAATTTTTTCGGCTAATCTTCTACCTTGACTTGCGTTAGATTCGCGTTTTCGTGTGCGTTCTTGGCGATATAAAATATATTCTTTGGCAACAGTTGCGTGTCCAGTTTCTATAAGTACTTTTTCAACAACATCTTGAATTTCTTCAATATTTGGAATAAATCCTTTTTGAACTCTTCTTTCAAGCTCAATTACAACTAAATCAGCAAGTTTTTGCGCTGTTTCTTTATCGCGTCCTCCAACCGAAACAGCCGAGCGATAAATGGCATTCATAATTCTTTCTGGATTAAAAGGAACAATAGTTCCATTTCGCTTAATTACTTCTTTTATTTTAGTCATTTTATACCTTATTTCTGTTTAGGAATAATAATTTTTAAGAATATATGTATTTCTAAGTTAAAACATTTTGGATATTTCTGCCAGATTTTTACATTTGCTTAGAGCAAGCATTAATTTAATTCGTGCTTTTTGACCATTTAAGTAATCAGTAAAAATTACTCCAAGTTGTTTTAGCCATTTTCCAGCACCTGGATAACTGTAAATATCTAAAGTTTCGCCAGTTGGGCAGCGAGAAACAAGCACAACAGGAATTCCTTTTTCAACTGCATATTTAATTCCGTCAAAAGCTTCTGGTGGAACGTTTCCTACTCCAAGCGCTTCCACAACAATTCCAGCAACTCCGCTATCAGCCGAAAATCGGAAAAATTTATCAGTACTTCCAGAATATACTTTAATTAAATCAACATTTGAAACAATTTTATCAACTTCAATGGTTTCAAGTTTGCGTGGAAGTCGGTTAAAAATTACTCTTCCATTTTCAACAAAACCGAGCGAGCCAAAATCGAGACTTCGGAAAGTTTCAACATCTTCGGTGTGAGTTTTTGTAACTTCGCTTGCTGCGTTAATTTCGCCATTTAAGCAGACCAATACTCCCATATTTTTGCTGTTATCGTTATTGCAAATTCTAATTGCATCAATTAAATTTTTAGGACCATCCCAATCTGGCTCTGAACTGGTTTTCATGGCACCAATAACAACAATTGGTTTAGAAGTATTAATTGTTAAATCCAAAAAATAAGCGGTTTCTTCAAGTGTGTCAGTTCCGTGAGTTACAATAATTCCATCAATATTATCAGAATTAGCATATTCTTTAACTTTTTGCGAAAGTTGTAGCATTAATTCTGGAGTCATGTGCGGACCTGGGAACATTCCAAACTCATACATTAATATGTTTGCGTTCGTGCCTGCTTCGGGAATCATATCAAGAAGTTCATCCCCATGAAAATGTGGAATTGCGCCGCCTGTATTTTCATCAATTTTCATTGAAAAAGTACCGCCAGTAAATACAATAATTATGTTTTTCATCTCAACTCTATATATTTTTATAAACAAAAATACTGATAAAAAGAATAATTTAGTTATAACATTTAGAGATAAATTTTAAATGAAATTTTAATTTATTATATGCAAATAAGTTAGACATTTTTAGTAATATTTATTTGGAGAATAAATAAAAATAGACTAATTTCACATTGAGTTAGGAACAGTTTGACTATGTTAATAACTTGTTAATAACTCAAATTTGTGAAACGTTTCACAAAACTCAAAATTTGAAAAATTGTTCTAAAAAAAATTGAATTTGTTTATTGCATTTTAAGAACACTCTGTAACCTATTACAAAACAATGTGTTACAAAAGCCTTTTAATGTTAATAACTTGTTAATAAAAAAAAATAAAGAATTATTAAACCATAAAATCTTAATAAAAACTAAATATTAAGAAATTGTTAAATGTGGATAAGTTAAATTGGAAGTTTTAGAGAAAGAAATTTTTAGCCTTACGGAAAGTAAAGATATTTGGAAAAAATGTTTATCGCTCATTAAAGAAAGTGTACCTGCTTTAACATATAATACATGGTTTTTACCTATTAAACCAGTATCTTTTTTAGATGACCAATTAAAAATTGAAGTTCCAAACAGTTTTTTTATTGAGTGGATTGAAGAACATTATAATGGAATAATTAATAATGTTGTTCGTCAAACTTTGGGCGAAGATGGAAAGTTGCTTTATATTGTTACTGACGAAAAAGAAGCAAATCGCGAAGCAAATAATTTACTTGAGCAACGAACTGAAAACAAATCCAAAAGTATTGTTTTAGAAAACGAAATAGTAGAAGACAAAGAAGACGAATTTGAAAGTCATTTAATTCCTCGTTATAAGTTTGAAAATTTTATTAAAGGCGAAGGAAATCAATTAGCAAGAGCGGCTGCGATTGCAATTGGTGAAAACTCGGGCGAAACTTCATTTAATCCATTTTTTATTTATGGTGGAGTTGGGCTCGGAAAAACGCATTTAATTCAAGCAATTGGAAATAAAATTAGAGAAAAATCGAAATCTAAAAAAGTGATTTATGTATCTTCGGAGCAATTTACTGTAGAATTTATTGACGCAATTCAATCGGGCGATGCTCAAGAGTTTTCCAACTTTTACAAAAATATGGATGCCTTAATAATAGATGATATTCAATTTTTGATTGGAAAAGAAAAAACTCAAGATTACTTTTTCCACATTTTTAATGCCCTTCATCAAGCTGGTAAGCAAATAGTCCTTTCTTCCGATAAACCACCAAAAGAGCTTAAAGGATTAAATGAACGTTTAATTTCGCGATTTCAAATGGGTTTAACCGCCGATATTCAAGCTCCAGATTTTGAAACAAGAATTGCAATTTTGAAAAACAAAGCAATTAGTTACGGAATTTCAATTCCTAACGATATTCTTGAATATATGGCTTTAAATATTACCTCAAACGTTAGAGAATTGGAAGGTTCGTTAATCAAATTATTAGCAAGTTCTTCGCTAAATTCGCAAGAAATTGATATGTCGCTTGCCCGAAAAGCTGTAAACGAAATTGCTTCAGGTCGCCAAGTAAATATTTCAATTGATTACATTACACAAATAGTTTGTAAATATTTTTCGGTTGATGAAAATAAAGTACGCGAAAAAAACAGAAAAAAAGAAGTTGTTCTTGCAAGACAAGTTGCAATGTTTTTATCCAAAAAGTTGACTAAATCATCATTAAAAACAATTGGATTGCATTTTGGCGGAAGAGATCATTCAACAGTAATTCACGCTTATAATAGCATTGAGCAACTTGTTTCTGATGATAACACAACAAAAGATATTGTTGATACACTTCGTAATAAAATTGAACTTGGTGTTTCTTAGCAAATAATCCAACAAAATTTCTCAAATTTTCACCTTATTAAAGTAATCTGAAATTATTTTAAGGTGAAAATTGAGTTAATTTCTTCCAAAAAATCAATTACCAAATTAATGTTGAACAAAAAATTAAAGATTAATATTTTTAATTCGATAATACCCTTGTAATTAAGGACAATTACATAAATTATTATTAATTAAAGATTTCGTTACAAGGACGTAGTTGAAATGAAAGTTCACTCAGAAGATCTGACAGGTAATTATTATACCGAAGACAAGGTTATAGCAAACCAGATTGCATCAAAGTTGCTAAACTTTGGAAGAAAGTATATTCAGTCAGATTATGACGATAATTACGATTTCATCCAAAAAACGAAAGAAAATGCACAATTCAACTCAATTCCATTACCACCCGAATTATCCGAGCGTTTCATTTTTTATGAAAATGCCCCAAACTATTTAATTTTTGATTCGCCATTAATTTCATATCTGCATAAGACATTTAAGGTAAATCACACAATGCTTAGTGGAAATAATCCTCAATTGCAGTTAAAGGAATATTACATAAAGTGGTTAAAGCAAAAAAAAGGAACCGATACTAAGTATTTTGCAAATTCGATGTTACAATATTTAGAAAAAACCAAAAATAATGCATTTAATTTGTTAATACACGCAATGTTGCTTTCTTATGACGAATTGCTTTTTGACCCTGGTAAATCGGTAGAATTAATAAATAGAGCTTCAGATATAATTTTTAATAAGCACATAGAAGACCAGTTTTTTAACGAATTAAAGTATTTTCTAAAAACGATTGAAGGATTTTTCTATTTAAAAGGCTCAAATTTGGATCAATCCAACAAAATGTTTTACGAAGCTTTGGATTTAAAACACACAGGAGTAACAGCAAAATTCCACTTAGCTTTAACCGAAATTCAGTTGGATAATTTACAATTAGGTGCAGATTTAGTTGAGGATATTTACAATACCGATATTGCGAGATTAAATTTTGCAATTAAAAACAACAGTTTTTCGGTTTACGAGTTTTTTTTGAATAATTCAATTAGTAAATATTTCTTTCTTGAACCCAAATTTTATCAAATTTTGTACTTTTTTGAAGATAAAATTGAGTCATTTAGAAGTCATAATAAAGCATCTTTTGAAGAGGTAAAATCTGCTTTGTTTAATTTGCAAGAAATTAAAGTCAATCATTACTTTACCGAAAGGATTAATGCAAATCTCAAGTTTATTGAAATTTATGTAAAAAAATACACGGGAAACGAGTCGCTGCTACTTTCGGATTCATCACAAGAAGTTGTTAAAAAGTTTGATGAAATAATTGAAATAATAAAATCGCAAATTGCACAAAAATATCAAGAAGGATTTAAGGACAGACTTAAGATTTTTGATTCAAAAATTGAAGAATTGAGGCGAGAGAAAACCAATTTAGAGAATGATTTAGAATCGTATAATAGAAGAATGAACGAAAAATTTAAAGCCAGGCTAAACGATTTTGAGTTGCAAATGGATGCGCAAATATCATCGTTGGAAAATCAAGTTAATAATGTTGATGACAGAAGTGATTTTGACCCGATGTCGGTGTTTAAAAATGCCTTTTCTTACACTTCAATGCTTTCAATATTAGTCCTTTTATTAGCTGGTTTTGCAAGTTATACTAATTCCGATTTTAAAGAAATGGCAAATTTTGGAAGCGTTATAAGAATTGTTATTGTTGAAGGTGCCCAGTGGTCGCTTATTACATTTCTTGTTGGAACTATAATTTCAATATTTACTACAATTTCTACAATTGTGCAAAAATCGTCCTTTAAACAAAATATGGTTCACAAAGTAAAAAATTATATTGATCAGAAGGAAAAAGGGCGTAATGAATTGCGAAAAGAGACCGAAATGACAATTAAGCAATTTGAAATGAAAACAAAGAACAGAATTCAACTTTTTGAATCTGAAATTGCCGACTATCAAGAAAAACGAAAATTAGAAGGTGACCGCTTGCAAGCCGAAGCAAATGAAAAAATAGAGGTTGAATTACGCAAACTCAAAGGCTTCTATAAGTAGATAACTATTGCCCTCCAAATTATGGCTATTATTAGCCATGTGTTTTTAAATCCCCATAAATTAAACCTAAAGTATCACATTTTAACATATTTTTGTTTTGGTACGATTGTGGAACAATGTACGTTAAAATGAGAATTAAATGGTTAAATGTTTCTTAATCGGTTCAAGTAAATTAGCTTACTATTTGAGTAAGTATGAATAAAGTTTTTAATATACTTATTTTCCCCGGTGGTACTGAAGTTGGGATGGAAATATACAAATCATTAGTAAACACTAAATTGGTTAAGCTATATTCTGTCTCAAGCAATTCAGTAAATCATGCCCCATATATTTTTAATGAACACTTTATAATTAGTGATATATACTCCGAAGATTGGATAAGTCAATTAAATTCTATTATTGAAGAAAAAAAAATTGATTACATATTCCCAGCCCATGCATATGTTATAGATGCCCTTTCAGCAAATAGACTTAATATTAAAGCTCCAATCATGTTATCAGACAAAAATGTCATTGAAGTAACTCGCTCAAAGAGCAGAACATATGAATTATTAAAAGATGAAATTTCGGTACCTGTTATTTTTGAAAATTTAAATAGCGTGAAAAAATTACCTGTATTTGTAAAACCAGATAATGCATATGGTTCACAAGGTGCTCAAATAATTGATAACATTAAAATTCTTGAAGAATATTTTGATAAAAATAAAAATTTCATAGTCTGTGAGTATCTGGAAGGTGATGAATATACCATTGATTGCTTTTCAAACCTAAAAAGTGAACTAATATTTTGTGAAGGTAGAACACGTGAAAGAATTAGGATGGGAACATCAATGCACTGTGAAAGCGTTTCTGATGAAATGCGCGATTATTTTCTTTCAGTTGCAAGAATTATTTTAAGTAAGATTAAAATAGTCGGACCATGGTTTTTTCAGATGAAGAAAAATAACAATAATGAATTAAAACTATTAGAAATAGAACCTCGCATTGCCGGAACTATGTCTTATCGTCGAGCAAAAGGCATAAACTTTCCACTTCTCTATTTATACACTTTACAGGGTTATGAAATAAATATCCTTTTGAACCATTTTAATTATAGCATAGATAGAGCTTTGATAAATAGATTTCGGAATAACATTGATTTCAACACAGTATATATTGACTTAGACGATACAATTATTGTGAATAACCGAATAAACTTAGACGTAATTAAGTTTTTGTACCAATGTATAAATAAAAAAATCAAAATTATACTAATTTCTAAGTCCTTAGAAGATGATAAATTAGCATATCTAAGAAAATGGAAAATAGAGCAACTATTTGATGAAATAATTTGGCTAAAAGAATCAGAATTAAAAGGTGATTATATAAAGCATAGCGAAAAAGCAATTTTCATAGATGATAGTTTTTCCCAAAGAGTTGAAATAGCTAATAAATTCAAAATGCATACATTTGATACTTCTATGATTGAAGTATTATTTGACGATAGATTATAATAATTAATAAAACGATAGAACAATATGTTACTTAATGGAGAAGAAATACAATGAAATGGGAAAAACTTGGAATAGTTTATAAACCCGATGGAAAATCTGATTGGTGGAAAACACATTGTATGGCTCCAACTTCCATTTTATTAAATGAAAACACAATACGTGTATTTGTGGGTGGTTGGGATGAAAAAAAGATATCACGAATTGGATATGTAGATGTTAATGCAAATAATCCATTAGAAGTATTAAGTGTTTCTAATAATCCAGTCGTGGATCTTGGAATTCCGGGAACATTTGACGATAACGGTGTTTTCCCAGGTCATGTGTCTAAGTTTGACAATAAATATTTTCTATATTACACAGGTTTTCAATTACAAACAAAGATTTTATTCACAAATTTTGGTGGAGTTTCTGTTGCAAATGAAAATGAACCAGAAAATTTTTTAAAATATGGAAATGTTCCTGTTTTGGATAGAAGTAATAATGGCATTTGTGTTAGAGCAGGTCAAACGGTTATTAAAGAAAATAACATTTATAAAACATGGTATTCAGTTGGTAAAGATTGGGAAAACGTTGGAGGCAAATTACGCCAAACATATGACATTTATTACACCGAATCCAGTAATCCCTATGATTTCCCTAAAAAGGAATCACTTTGTTTTGTTAGAAATAAAAAAATTGAGCATGGTTTAGGACGTCCACATGTGATAAAAGTAGATGACGAATACAAAGTATTCTATACAAGAAGAATTCTGGATATGAAATATACAATTGGATATGCAGTTTCTAAAGATGGTAAAAATTGGCTACGCAAAGATGATGAAATCGGAATCACACATTCAGAAGATGGTTGGGATAGCCAAATGGTTTACTTTCCTTCTGTGATACAAGTAAAAAATGAATTTTACTTGTTTTATACTGGAAATAATTTTGGTGAAACTGGATTTGGAGTTGCAAGACTAATAAACTGGTAAAAATGTGATTAGTATTAAAAAATATAGCACAGATAAGCAAGAAATTTGGGATAAATTTGTAAAAGAAAGTTTGAACGGAACATTTTTGTTCTACAGAAATTATATGGATTATCACAAAGATAGATTTAAAGATATCTCTTTAATGATTTATGAAGATGAGTTGCTCGTTTCCATCATTCCAGCAAATAACGAGAATGGTGTTTTTTATTCTCATGCAGGAATTTCTTATGGGGGATTTGTAGTAAACGCGAAAATGGGTGCAGCTTTGATGTTAAAAATATTTGAAACATTAATTCAATTTTTAAAAGATGAATCATTTACAAAATTTATATATAAATCCATTCCAAATATATTTCATAAAACACCGTGTGAATATGATTTATACGCAATTTTTAGAAATAACTTTTCATTATCTCGCAGAGAAATTTCCACAATTGTTCCAATAAAAACAGCAATTATTAAAAATGGAAGAAAAACTGGCTATAACTTTGCTGTTAATAATGGTTTATTATTAAAAGAATCGGATGACTTGAAAGCTTTTATTTCGATAGCAAACGAAAGATTAGAAGAAAAATATAACGTAAAAACTGTTCATTCTGCTGAAGAAATGAACTTGCTAATGTCTCGTTTTCCAAATGAAATTAAATTATATGGAGCATTCAAAGACGATAAAATGCTAGGTGGAACAATTATGTACTTAATTAATAAAACCTTGCACGCACAATATATTTATATGAATGATGAAGGAAGAAAATTTAGAACACTTGATTTTATGATGGTTAAAATTATTAAAGAACTTTATAAAGATTATGACTATTTGGATTTTGGGAAATCTACTGAAAATGATGGAAAATATTTAAACGAGAACTTAATTAAGACCAAAGAAGAATTTGGTGGTACGTCAATTTGCTATGATACTTATGAATTGGACTTACAAAATGAATAATCTTGAAAAAGAATATACCGATTTTTACTTAAAAGGCGAACCATTAAAATCATATACAAATGAATATGTGGTACGAGTTTTTCTTGGGACATATCCAAATCTTTCATTAGACAAAAACTATCTTGGTAAAAAAATTTTAGATGTGGGAATGGGAGATGGACGGAATTTACGATTTATGGTTGAAAAAGGGTTTGATGCTTACGGAATTGAAATTAGTGAGGAAATTTGTTCACACGTACATCGGTCATTCCAAAATGCAGGTATTAAAGCAAATATTAAAGTAGGCAAAAATGATTCTATTCCTTTTGATGATTCTTTTTTTGATTATTTAGTTTCTTGGAATAGTAGCTATTACATGGGAAATTACAATAATTATTATTCATACAAAAAAAATGTTGAAGAATTTTATAGAGTAATTGCCCCAAAGGGAATTTTAGTTATGTCAATTCCTACTAAATCAAATTTCATTTTTGAAAATTCAGTTGAAATAGAGCCCGAATACAAAAAGATTGTAAATGACCCATATAAAATAAGAAATGGACAAATATTCAAGTGCTTTTCTGATTCAAATTCAATAATAAAAGAATTTCAAGATTATTTTGAAAATTTTAGATTTGCCGAGCTAAATGATAATTGCTTTGGGCAAAAAAACAACTACATAATTATGGTGTGCAATAAGAAATGAATAGTACAAAAGAAGCCAAAATAATTCAACTTCCAAAGATTCATGACCCGCGAGGCAATCTTACGTTTGTTGAAAGTGCAAAGCATATACCATTTGAAATTAAACGAACATTTTGGATTTATGATGTTCCTGGCGGTGAAGTAAGAGGAGGCCATGCAAAAAAAAATCTTGAGGAATTTATTATTGCATTATCAGGAAGTTTTGATGTATTAGTTGATAACGGGATGAATAAAATAACATATACATTAAATAGATCGTATTATGGTTTATATATTCCAAATCTATCTTGGAGGGAATTATCAAATTTCTCAACAAATGCAGTTGCTCTTTTTCTTGTTTCAAGACCTTATGAACAAGAAGATTATCTGTACCATTATGAAGAATTTATGAGATATAAAAATGATAACAAACTCAATAAATAATTGTTCTATTATAAACCTACGAAAAATTGAAAATGCAAAAGGCAATTTAACACCTGTTGAAAATGCTGTTGATATACCTTTTAGCGTTGAGCGAGTTTACTATTTATATGATGTCCCTGGCGGAGAAACTCGTGGTGGACACGCTCATAAAATATTAGAACAATTTATTGTTGCAGTTGCCGGAAGTTTTGATGTGATACTTGATGATGGAATCAATCGCAAAACAATAAAATTGAATAGGTCTAGTTATGGTTTGTATGTTCCAAAAATGATTTGGAGAGAAATTGTCAATTTTTCAACTGGAGCCATTTGTCTAGTTCTCGCATCCGAAAAATACGATGAAGAAGAGTATATAAGAAATTTTGATGAATTTCAGAAAATTAGACAAATGAATTAATAATGAAGAATAACATGAATATATCACCATCTTTTGATTTAAAAGAAATAAATAGCAAAATTGAAAATGAAATTAAACAAGCTATTAATAAAGTTATTGATAATGGAAATTTTATTCTTGGTAACGAGTTAGAATTATTTGAAGAGGAATATGCTAAGTATTGTGGAACAAAATATTGCATAGGAACAGGTAATGGTCTTGATTCAATTCAATTAATTCTTAAAGCCTTAGAAATTGGTGTTGGGGATGAGGTTATTGTTCCAGCACAGACATTTATTGCAACATGGTTGGCTGTTTCAAATCTTGGTGCTACAGTAGTTCCTGTTGATATAACAAATGATACTTACACAATTGATTCAGATAAAATATCACAAGCAATTACTCCAAGAACAAAAGCAATTATTGCCGTTCATTTGTACGGACAAATTGCTGATATGACTTCAATTAATTCAATTGCTAAAAAGAATAATATTTTTGTGGTGGAAGACGCAGCTCAAGCACATGGAGCAACTCAAAACGGTAAGCTAGCTGGAAATTTGGGGGATGCAGCGGCATTTAGCTTTTATCCTACAAAAAATTTAGGCGCTTTAGGAGATGGTGGTGCTATAACTACCAATAATGAGATACTTTACAAAAAAATGAAGTATTTAAGAAATTATGGCTCAAGTCAAAAATATGTGCATGAATCAAAGGGAATTAACTCAAGATTAGATGAAATTCAAGCATCAATTTTAAGAGTTAAATTAAAATATCTTAATTCATTAAACGAGATGCGAAGAATATGTTCAGATAATTATTTCACTCTTTTATCTGATATTCAATCGGAGTTATTATTCTTACCACAAGTAAAAAATTATAATAAACATGTTTGGCATCAATTTGTGATAGCATCAAAATATAGAGATGTTATTAAAGCTGATTTAGCTAAATTTGGTGTAGAAACTTTGGTTCATTATCCAATACTTCCAAACAAACAAAAAGCATATTCTGAGTATTCTAAAACTGAATTTCCGAATGCTGAAATAAATTCTCAAACATGCTTAAGTTTGCCTATTTCTCCATATTTGAAATATGAATCACAGGTAAAAATAGCTGAAATAATATCACAAACAATAAATTCACAAAGGTATATCAATGAATGAGCCTTTAGTTTCAATATTTTGTCCATCATATAATCATGAAAATTTTGTAGAGGAAATGTTACAAAGTTTAATTTCCCAGACCTATAAAAATATAGAGATAATTATAATAGATGATTGTTCAAATGATAAAACTCCTCAAATTATTCAAGCATTTGCTGAAGTTCATCCAGATAAAATAAAATTTATAAAGGGTGTTGCAAATTTAGGAGTTGCTGAAAGATGGAATCAAATGCTTAAAATAATAAAGGGCGATTATCTTGCATGTGTGGGTTCTGACGATATTCTTCCAATTAATGCAATTGAAAACCGTGTAAACTATTTGGTTGAACATCCTACGGTAGACTTTTTGCTAACCGAATTTGACATTATTTCGGATGATGGAAAAATATATTATGGAAAAGACAAATTGGAAATTGCTCCACAATTTGAAAGGTTTTACAAAATAGAGGATATTTCAAAGTTATATGAAATGCTTTTGGTAGGAAATTTTATCCAAATTGGAGCTGGACTTATTAGAATTAAATCATATTCAATTGACGAGATAATGTTAAACAAAAATTTGCCAAACTTACACGATTATGATCAATTGTTAAAACTAATATATGGGCATAAAGTAGCATTTTTTGATAAATCTACATATTTGTATCGATATCATAAAAATAGTACTTCTTCGCAAGATAATCCTAAAAAGAACCCACGAGAGGTTGGAGCAGAAATGGAGGTTATTCTGTTAGAGCAATTAAAGAAAAAACAAAATGTTAAGGAAAGAATTAGAACATTAGAGACAATTCTAAATGGTAGAACAGAACCTGATAATTCTTGGAAATTAAATGTCGTAATTGAAGCTGAAGAATATATTTTAAATAATCAACTTAAAGAAGCTGAGGAATTATTACTATATTTAATTACGCGAGATTCCACAAATATAGATGCTCTTATAAATCTCGGTGTAATAGCAGCAAATGAAAATAAGTTGGAAGATTCAAGACAATATTTCTTAAATGTCCTTGCACTAGATTCGCAAAATGAATTAGCAATTGAAAATCTCGCTTTTGTAGAAGAAGCCCTGAATTTAGATAAAAGTGGAACGCTAAAATTTACAGGTGAAAGATTCATCCCCGAAGAAAATGGACAAATTGCCTATGAACATTTTAACAGATATTTGATGGCAAACGAATATGTTGCCGGCAAAGACGTTTTAGATATTGCTAGTGGAGAAGGATATGGATCGGCTTTGTTAGCCAATTTAGCAAAATCTGTAGTTGGTGTAGATATTTCGGAAGAAGCTGTAAGTCATGCAAGTAATAAATATGGCGACAAAGATAATTTAGAATTCAAAGTTGGAGATTGTGTTAATATTCCTTGCAATGATAATCAATTTGATATTGTAGTTTCATTTGAAACAATTGAACATATAATGGAACAAGAAAAATTTCTTTCAGAAATTAAAAGAGTTTTAAAAAAAGATGGAAAATTAATTATTTCATCTCCAAATAAGTCAATTTATTCTAATGACGAGTATCAAAATGAATTTCATTTAAAAGAACTTACGTTTGAAGAATTTCAAAAACTCTTGTCTGAACATTTTGAAAATACAACATTATTTGGACAACGCATTACTTTTTCGTCTCACATCTGGCCAATAAATGTAAAAGATGGTCATATTTTATTTAAAAATTACACTATTAAAGAAAATGAGCTCCAAAATATTACTCCATATGAACCGGAATACTTAATAGCAATTTGTTCAAATGTAGAGTTGAATATTTCCCAATCTGCATCGTTGTATACAGCTGATGACGATATTTTGTTTAAAGAATATCACAATCGTGGAAAATGGGGAATTGATTTGGATAAAGAACTCAACGAAACAAAAGAAGAACTTAATCAAGTTAAGCAACAGTATTCAGAATTGGTAAAAGAACATCAAATAATTTTAAATTCGCTTAAAAACTATTCAAATAAAATCAATAATCAAACAGCTTCTACTTTGTTTAATGAATTTTCAAATATTGAGCAAGAAATGGGAAAAGCTGATGAAATAGGATTAAATGATTACGAAAAAAAAATAAAAAAGGAAATAGAATTTTATGCTAATTCAATAGTTGTGCATGACCTGCCACAAATACACCACACTTTTTCAAGTGCTTTTCTTAGCCCACATTTAAAATCCAACACAGGTTTTGAATCATACACAGATTGGTGGATAGATGAAATTGATAACCTTATTGAGAATTCTGGTAAAGTTGTTAATATCCTTTCTTTAGGGTGTGGTAATGGTGATACTGAATTAGCTTTTCTAAAGAAAATTAAAAATCAGGAATCCATTTACTTTATGGGTCTTGATATTAACCCCAATATGGTTGAAAGAGCAAATAAATCAGCCTCCGAAAACAGTCAAAACTATGCGCATTTTAAAGTAGAAGATTTAAATAATCTAAAACTCGAAAAAATGTTTGATGTATTTATTGCAAATCATTCTCTTCATCACCTCGTAAATCTTGAAGCGATATTTGGTGAAGTTGTAAAAAATTCTTCGGATGAAATGATTTTCTTGATTAATGATATGATTGGGAAAAATGGTCATCAAATGTGGGTAAACGCTAAAGAAGTAGTTATGAATATATGGGAAAGTCTTGATTTGAAATATAAGTTCAACGGTTACTTTAAAAAATTTGATAAAGAAATTATGGATATTGATTGTAGCACAGATGGCTTTGAAGGAATACGCGCACAAGATATACTTCCTTTATTAAACCAATATTTTGATATAGAGTTTTACTTTCCATTTGCGACAATAATTAATCGGTTTACGGATAGAACGTATGGACACAATTTTAAAGTCGATGATCCAAAAGATGTAGAATTAATATTAAAAATTCTTGAGTTAGATATAAAGCTTTTAAAAGAGAAAAAACTTTCCCCAACACAAGCGTTTATAAAAGCAGTAAAAAAAGGGGAAGCAAAGACTAAAAAATACCTATTCCAAACTCCTGAAGACTCAATTAACTCCCGAAGAAATTTATTTTAGGAATAGAAATGTCTTTAGAAATAAATTTAACATTAATAAGAAATATTTGATAAAAATGAAAACTCTAATTATAAAATATGGTGCTTCGGGAGATGTTGTTAGAACAACAACATTGTTAAATGTTCTTAAAGGAGATATTGACTGGATAACAGCTCCTGTAAATGTGCAGTTATTAAATGGTTTATCCCAAATTTCACATGTATTAACGGATGAAAATTTTGAAACAATCAAAAATAACAAATATGATTTAGTAATAAATCTCGAAGATAGTTTTGAAGCTGCGGAATTAGTTTCAAACGTTAAATTTACAAATCTATTTGGAGCTTATTTAAATAAATCTGGAAAAATGGAATACACTGAAAATTCTAAATCGTGGTTTGACCTAAGTTTAATAAGTAAATATGGTATTGAAAAGGCAAATATACTTAAATACGAAAACCAATCATCATTTCAAGAATTAGTTTTTGATGGATTGGGATTTAAATTTAATGGAGAACCTTATTTGTTACCCATAAGTCCAGAAACAGAACTATTTGGAGATATTGCAATTTCACCAAAAGCTGGTAAAGTTTGGCCAATGAAAAACTGGAAATATTATGATGAATTAACTTCTATCTTGAAAGAAGAAGGATTTGTTGTAAATTATTTACCTCAACGAACGACAATGCTTGAACATCTCTCGGATGTGAAAAATCATAAATTTTTAATAAGTGGCGATAGTTTGCCAATGCATTTTGCTCTTGGAAGTAACGTTAAATGTATATCATTATTTATTTGTACAAGTGCTTCTGAAATATTTGATTATGGAATTCAGAAAAAAATTGTATCCAAAGATTTGGAAAAATACTTTTACCGAAGAGATTTTGACCCCAAAGCCATTGAATCAATAACTTTGGATGAAGTTTTAAATGAATTCAAAATTTTGCAAAATATGTGAGGAAATAAATGAAATTTATTGAAGAATTTGAAAATAACCTGCAAATATTGTTCAATAATGAAGAATATACTCCAATATTTGAATTTTTAGATAGTTTTATAAACGGTGAAAATAGTGAGGATTTGTTAAAAAACAAGGCACTTTATCATCTTGGGCGGTTATATTTTTATAATGATGAATATGAAAAATCGAAATCCTCTTTTGTAAAGGCAATTGTCTTAAACGAAGATGATGTTTATTCAAGAATATTTTTGGGATTAATTGCAGAAAAAGAAAGCAAATTTGACGATGCTTTAAGAATTTTCTCAAGTTGCTTGGAGACAAATCCAGAATTACTACAATTAAACTATAAAATCCAAAAACTATCCTTAAATTTTTCAGTTAGTGACGAAAAAATTGATACTCTAATTAAAACAGTTGAAAGTAAAATCCATTTTAAAGTTAATAAATATCCATTAATTTCTATTATAATTTTATGCTACAATAAATTAGAGTTTACTCAAAAATGTTTAAAATCAGTGTTTTCTAACACATTTTACTCAAATTACGAAGTATTAGTTGTTGATAATGCTTCTGTTGACGACACTCCCGGATTTCTTGAAGCATATGGAAATAAAGTAAAATTCATTCATTCCAACAAAAATCTCGGTTTTGTTGGCGGAAATAATCTTGCGTCAGAATATGCACAAGGCGAATACATTGTATTTTTGAACAACGACACCGAAGTAACAGCCAATTGGTTAAAGCATCTTTATAATACATTTATACAAAACCCAAATGCTGGTGCAGTTGGTTCAATGTTAATTTATCCAGACGGCTCGTTACAAGAAGCTGGTGGAGTTATATTTAACGACGCTTCGGGTTGGAATTATGGAAAAGGTAATCAAATAATTGATTCAAAATACTCATTTTTAAGGGAAGTGGATTATTGCTCAGGTGCAGCATTAATGATAAGAAAAGATTTGTTCTTAAAACATGGTAAATTTGATGAAAGATTTGCTCCCGCTTATTACGAAGACACTGATTTGTGTTTTGGAATAAGAAAATTGGGATATAAAGTTTTTTATTGTCCATTATCAAAAGTTATTCACTATGAAGGGGCAACTGCTGGAACTGATACTTCAAAAGGAGTGAAAAAATATCAAGTAATAAATAAGCCTAAATTCATCGAAAAGTGGAAAAATGAATTAAAAACGCAACATCAACCAAATCCAAATTTAAGATATCTATTTTCAAACAGAGGAAAGGGCAAGCGAATTTTAATTATTGACGACATTCCTCCACTTCCAAACAGAGCTGCTGGAGCGTTGCGACACTATCATACTCTTAAACAAATGCTAAATTTGGGTTTTCAAGTTACTTATGTTCATCTAATGGGACGAGAATATAACGATGAAAACAGCAGACAATTTATTGACGAATTTAGAATGAAAGGTGTTGAATTTTTCTGGTTTAATTATGAATCTTGGTGGCATTATAGAGAATCAAAGGAAAATGTTGAAATATTGCAAAATCTAATTGCTTCTTTAGAATTAGAACTGAGACATTTCGATTTTGTATATATTGCATTTTGGTATATTGCTAATTATTTTGTTGACCTAATTCGAAATAAAATTCCAAATACACCAATAATCATTGACACAATGGATGTTCATTATTTGCGTGAACTAAGGCAAGCGGAATTATCAAAAGACAAAAAACTTTTGGAAAAAGCAACCGAAACGAAAAAAAATGAATTATCTGTATATTCAAAAGCAGATTGCATAACTACGGTAACTGAAAACGATAGAGATATACTAAAAAAAGAACTTCCAAATAAATCAATTCTTATTTTAACGGATGTTCACGATTCGGTTGAAACGTTAAATGGTTTTAGTGAACGCAAAGATTTCCTTTTTGTTGGAAATTTTAATCATAATCCTAACGAAGATGCCGTTCTCTATTTTGTAAAAAGCATTTTTCCACTAATAAAAAAAGAAATAAAAGATGCTAAATTTTACATTGCTGGAAATAAGCCTTCAGAAAAATTAAAAGCACTTAGTTCTGACGATATTATTGTAACTGGTTGGGTTCCAGAAGTAAAACCGTATTTGGAAAAATGCCGAGTTTCGGTTGTTCCACTAAGATTTGGAGCTGGAAATAAAGGGAAAGTTGGTGAAACTCTTTCATATGGTTTGCCAATGGTTTCCACAACTGTCGGTGCTGAAGGAATGGGAATTATTAATGAAGTTCATTCCTATGTTTCCGATGACCCACAAAAATTTGCTGAATATGCAGTGAAACTATATAACAATGAGCAAATTTGGAACGAATTCTCTTCAAAAGGAAAAACCCTTATTTCTTCGCAATATTCAAGTGAATTGATGCGAAAACGGTTAAAATATATAACAAGTTTTAATTCCAGAAAAAAATTTACTAATCAGCAAGCATTATATTGTCCAAATCCACCAAAAGTTAGCATTGTTTTGGTTAGTTATAATCAGTATGAATTTACACAAAAGTGTATTTTGAGCATTCAAGAAAAAACAAAAATTTCTTATGAAATAATATTAGTTGATAATAATTCTTCCGACAAAACAGTTTTATTAACGCAAAAACACTTTGAAACAGTTAAAATTATACCTCAAAAAACGAATTTAGGCTTTCCTATTGCTGTAAATCTTGGAATAAACAATTCAATTGGCGATTACATTCTTTTAATAAACAACGACACAATTGTTACCGAAGGTTGGCTTGAAAGAATGCTCGAAATTGCGGAGGCGCATCCAGAAGTTGGAATTGTTGGCCCAATTAGTAACTCTGTTAGCGGAAGACAATTAGATAAAAATGCTAAATATGAATCAATTGAAGATATGCACAAGTACGCTCAAAAAGTCAAAAATGAAAACAAAGGACAGTTTTTCCAATTTCCACGAGTTGCGTTTCTTTGTACTTTAATTAAAAAAGAAGTTATTAACAAAATAGGCGGACTTGACGAACGTTATTCACCTGGAAATTTTGAGGATGACGATTTCTGTTTGCGAGCTCAAATGGCGGGATATAAAACTGTAATTGCAACGGATGTTTTTATTCATCATTATGGCTCGGTTAGTTTTAAAGCAAATGGTGAAAGTGAATATGCAAAACGGATTGAAATAAATAAGCAAAAATTTGTGGATAAATGGGGTGCAGATCCCGAAGAAATTTGGATTAAAGGCAATAAACCAAAGCAAATAGAAATAAGATTTGCCATTAATTCTGATTTATTTATTCAACATATTGAACGCGCATTTATAAATATTGATAAAAACGAACATCAATTAGCAATTGAAAATCTCGAAATAGCAATTGCTAATTTTAAGACATCTGATAGAAAAGGTTATGAAAACTTACTTTTAGATGAATTAATGGTAATTCTTGGTAATCTTTACATTGCAACAAATAATCTTAAAAAAGCTAAGGAAACTTTTGAAATGTCACTAAACGAAAATCCCAATTCGTCATTAGCATGTCAAGGTTTGGGAGATGTATTTAGTTTAGTTGATGAATATGAAGCTGCTAAAACTATGTACGAATGGTCAATAAAAAATGATGAAACAAATGAAAAAGCAGTAGAAAAGCTAATTGTGGTAAATCAAAAACTTGGTTTAGAGCCAACTGATTTTTCCCTTAATGCAGAAAATTAACGCAATAATTTGACATTTTGGCTGAATTGCAAACAATTTGCATTCAGCCAACTACATAAAAACGAACAATCAATAAATCAACGTTTACTACTATTCCATCTTTCCAAAATTCCTAATTTTCCACTATTCCGCCATTCCAGTTTCCCATTCTTGCCAAATTCCACTTTTCCAGCATTCCACTTTTCCAACATTCCATAATTACTGCCCCTTGTGCTTTTCAACAATTGTATAATATTAGCCATTTAGGTGCATTTTTGTTACTTAAATAAAAAATAAAGTTGCCAAAATGGAGTAAAATATCGCTAATTAAGGTTTGGCACATCAGTTGATTTGATTTTTGCAACCTAAAAAATTATGGAGTAAAATTATGAACTTAAATCAATTGGTTGATTCGGCGTATGATTTGTTCAATCACAAAAAATACAATGAATCATTAGAAGTATTATCACATATTGATGAAGTGCTTCAAAACGAAAATCTAAACGAAACTGAAAAATCAGCAGTTTTGGTTAGCTTGCTTAATTTAAAAGGATTTAACTACTTGGGATTAAATTCGTTAGATAGAGCAACAGAAATGTATGCAAGTGCATTGGAAGTAAATCCAAATTCATCACAAGCTTGTGCTGGTTTGGGCGAAGTTTTTCACATTCAGTTTAAAGAAGAAGAAGCTAAAACTATGTTTGAATGGGCAATTAAAAATAATCCAGGCAATCTTTTTGCTGTTTCTGGATTAGCAAAAGCAAATAGAGATTTAGGTTTGGAAGAAAATCACAACAATTTAATCTTGAATTAGTATAAAACAATGGCAAAGCTAACACTAAGTATGATTGTTAAAAATGAAGAAGCAAACCTAAGAGGTTGTCTCGAATCGGTTAAAGATACTGTTGATGAAATAGTAATTGTGGATACTGGTTCAACTGATAAAACTCTTAAAATTGCGGAGGAATTTGGAGCTAAGATATTTCATTTTGCATGGATAAATGATTTTTCTGCCGCTCGAAATTTTGCATTAAAGCAATCAACTGGTGATTGGATTTTGTATCTTGATGCAGATGAACGATTAGAAAGAAGATCTAAAACAGAACTCAACAATTTGCTAAATAGAAGTTCTTTATTAGGAGTTAATTGCTTAATAAACAATATTGATGAAATTACTGGCACGCCAAAGTATATGAAATATATTCGACTTTTTAGTAATTCTTCCAATATCAGCTTTTCTGGAAAGGCTCATGAACAAATTGATGTCTCTTTGTTAGAAAATAATTATTCAATAATTGATTCCAAAATAGAAATAGTACATTTGGGTTATAATGTTGAAAAACCACTACTTAAAAAGAAAGCCGAACGAAATTTGCTTCCTTTATTGGAGGAATATAGCTCAAATCCTACTTCATATTATGCGTTCCAACTTGCAAATACTTACAAAGTTATTGGTGATAAAGTAAATGAAATTAAATATCATCAAATTGCTATTCAAGACCCCAAACTTAAAAACGAATATAAAGCTATTGGTTATTTAACTTTAGCCGATTATTCAATGCGTGATAATAATATCAATTTAGCTTTAGAATATGTTACAACTGGTCTAAAATTGGACGAAAGACATCCACTTTTAAATCTTGTAGCATCACAAGTTTTTAACTCACTTAATGAAAAAAGCAAAGCAATTCAATTTTGCAAAACAGCTTTATTGGAAAATAGAAAAGTGGTTAGCAAAGAGAATATTACTAACTCAATTGATGTTATTGTTCCAGAAGAGAAAATCTTAAAACACGGAATTTACCTTTCGGTTTCAAGTGAAAATGAATATATGTTCAATTATTTTTTGTCAGAATTAAGCAAATTGCGAAATTCTGATAAATTAGAAATAGCATTTATTGAAAAACTTTTTAGCTCAATTGAGCTAACCGAAAGCGAATTGATATATTTAAGTAAAATTATTGATGTTGATAGTTTAGATCTTTATCTCTTGCTTATTTCCAGAATTAAAAGCGTGCAATCGCAACTTAATTCATTATTCTTTTTAAACGACAAATTTGAAACGAATTCAAAGTTTTTAACAAAACTTGGCTTAATGCTTAACGAAAATGGGTATTCAAGTGAAGCGGCGCAAGTATTTGAGCGTTCGCTTAGGTTAGAAGTGAAGGATCCTTCGCAAGTTTTTTACTTAATTTCAATTTATGTTAACGAAAACAGATACGATAAAATTCCTGCGATTTTGGAGTTTGCATTAAACGAATTTTCGCACATTGTTGGAATTAAAGACAAATTAAATAGTGTAATAAAAAAATTAGAACCAATTTTAATAAATTAAGAAACGGAGAATACGATGGGATTCCAAATTAATACCAATATTGGCGCATTAAAAGCATATAATGCTTTAGCCAGTTTAAATTCAACAGCAGAAAAAGCACAAATTCGTCTCGCAACACAAAAAAGAATAAACTCAGTTGCAGATGATACTTCAGGTTTCAACGTTGGAAAATCACTTGACCAGAAAGTTAAACTTATGCAGGCTGCACAAGGCAACGTAGGAAGTGCAAAAGACATGCTCGCAACAGCTGAAAGTCAGTTGATATCTATTAAAGATATGTTAACTCAAATTAAATCAAAATTAGCAGATGCCTCAAATCCAGCAGCAGACAAAACCGCAATTGCAAATGATATAAAATCAATCGGTCTTGAAATTGACAGTGCTATAGCATCAACCAAATTTAACGAAACTAATCTGTTAATGTCAGGCACAAGTGGAACAGGAACTGGATTTGTATTCCAAACTGGTGCCGCCGCAACGGATACTTTAACAGTTGATTACGGCCAGTATTTAGGTGGAAGTGCTGATACAACTACAAATGGTGGAACTGCAACTAACGTTCACGCTTCAGTAAAATCTGGAATGGATTTAATTTTAGGAGCAACTTCATCCAATTTAAGTTCCATAGATTTTGACGCATTTGAAACAGCAGTAGATAATGCTCTTGGTTCAATAGGTAACTCAGTTCAGAGATTGGATGCAAAAGATGACTTTTTAACATCGGCAATTGCAAACTCTCAAGCTTCTGTTTCAAGGTTGTTTGACGCAGATATGGCGTTGGAACAGTTAAACGCAACCAAAGCATCAATTGGTGGACAGGCGGCAACAGCAATGTTGGCTCAATTAAATATGGGACCACAACAAGTACTTCAATTATTAGGTTAAAAATTAAACAAATAGGAAAATGAAATGGGATTTCAAATTAACACAAACATTGGCGCATTAAAAGCATATAATGCTTTAGCAGATTTAAATACAAAAACTGAAAAAGCGCAATTACGTCTTGCAACTCAAAAGAGAATCAATTCAGTTTCGGATGATACTTCTGGCTTTAACGTTGGAAAATCTTTAGATCAAAAAGTACAATTAATGCAAGCCGCAAAAGGAAACGTTGGTTCGGCGAAGGATATGCTCGCAACAGCGGAAAGTCAGTTAATATCTATTAAAGATATGTTGACTCAAATTAAATCAAAATTGGCTGATGCCTCAAATCCAGCAGCGGACAAAACAGCAATTGCAAATGATATAAAATCAATCGGTCTTGAAATAGACAGTGCAATTGCATCAACCAAGTTTAATGATACAAACTTGTTAATGTCTGGAACAAGTGGTACTGGAACAGGATTTGTTTTCCAAACTGGCGCAGCAACAACTGATACTTTAACGGTAGATTATGGTCAGTATCTAGGTGGCTCTAGTTCGGTTAGTGGTGGAACAGCAACAAATCTGCATACAGATGTGACTTCTGGAATGAATTTAATATTAGGAGCAACATCCTCTAACTTAAGTTCAATTGATTTTGATGTATTTGAAACAGCAGTTGATAACGCACTTGGTTCAATAGGTAACTCGGTTCAAAGATTAGATGCAAAAGATGACTTTTTAACATCAGCAATTGCAAACTCGCAAGCTTCTGTTTCAAGATTGTTTGACGCAGATATGGCTATGGAGCAATTAAATGCAACAAAAGCAACTATTGGCGGACAAGCAGCAACAGCAATGTTGGCTCAATTAAATATGAGTCCACAACAAGTACTTCAATTGTTAAATTCATAATTTGTCAAATTGTGGGGTTCGTAAAATTGCGAACTCCACAATAACTAAATTCACACCATTTTTTGTCCAAAAATTTTTTTTAGTAAAACACTAAACTATTATTTTATTCCTCCGATAATATTATTAGAAACAAAAACAATAAGTAACATGGCATGGATGCCGGTTAAATTAAAAAACAACTACATGGAGGTAGGAAATGGGATTTCAAATCAACACAAACATTGGTGCTTTAAGAGCTTATAATGCGCTTGCAACATTAAACTCACAAACAGAAAAAGCACAGTTGCGTTTAGCAACACAAAAAAGAATTAATAGCGTAGCAGATGACACATCTGGTTTTAACGTTGGAAAATCGTTAGATCAAAAAGTAAAACTTATGCAATCCGCACAAGGTAATGTGGGAAGTGCAAAAGATATGCTTGCTACAGCCGAAAGTCAGTTAATATCTATTAAAGATATGCTAACTCAAATAAAATCAAAAATAGCAGATGCTTCAAATCCTGCTGCAGATAAAACTTCAATCGTAAACGACATTAAAGCAATTGGCGAAGAAATTGCAAGTGCTTTTGAAACAACCAAATTTAATGACACTTCATTATTAGTATCTGCTGGTGGCTCAGCTCCTAGTTTTTCATTCCAAACAGGTGCATCCTCTGGTGACACTTTAACAGTAAATTATGCAACAAGTACTGGTGGTGGTGATCTTTCTGGAACAGCAACTCTTGTAACAGATGGTTCAAATTCAGTAACTGGAGTATCGGTTAAAGTAAATGACGCACTTGGAACTGCGGGCACAAATGTTGGAATTGCAGATTTAACAACTTCAAATATTTCAAGTCTATTAACAAATCTAGAACTACTCGAAACAGAAGTAGATGAAGCCCTTGGCTCAATAGGTAACTCAGTTCAAAGATTAGATGCAAAAGATGACTTTTTAACATCAGCCATTGCTAACTCTCAAGCTTCTGTTTCAAGATTGTTTGATGCAGATATGGCAAGTGAGCAATTAAATGCAACAAAAGCAACAATTGGAGCTCAAGCAGCAACAGCAATGTTGGCACAGCTAAACATGGCTCCACAAGCAGTATTACAATTATTAGGTTAAAAATTATGAAAGATTCCTCTCCTTTGGGAGAGGAAAATAAAAAATGAAAAATAAATAAAACAAAATAACATGGCATGGATGCCAGTTAAATTAAAATAACAGACTACATGGAGGTAGAAAATGGGATTTCAGATTAACACAAACATTGGCGCATTAAAAGCATATAACGCTTTGGCAACATTAAATTCACAAGCAGAAAAAGCACAATTACGTCTTGCAACACAAAAAAGAATAAATTCAGTTGCCGATGATACTTCAGGTTTCAACGTTGGAAAGTCACTTGATCAGAAAGTTAAACTTATGCAAGCTGCACAAGGCAACGTAGGAAGTGCAAAAGATATGCTCGCAACAGCTGAAAGTCAGTTAATATCTATTAAAGATATGTTAACTCAAATTAAATCAAAATTAGCAGATGCATCAAATCCAGCAGCAGATAAAACCTCAATAGCAAATGATATAAAATCAATCGGTCTTGAAATAGACAGTGCTATTGCAACTACCAAATTTAATGACACTAACTTATTAATGTCAGGTACAAGTGGAACAGGGACAGGATTTGTATTCCAAACAGGTGCTTCTTCTTCAGATACTTTAACAGTTGATTATGGACAGTATTTAGGTGGAAGTGCTGATACAACTACAAATGGTGGAACAGCAACTAACGTTCATGCCTCAGTAAAAGCTGGAATGGATTTAATTTTAGGAGCAACTTCTTCTAACTTAAGTTCTATCGATTTTGATGCATTTGAAACAGCAGTAGATAACGCACTTGGCTCAATAGGAAATTCAGTTCAAAGATTGGATGCAAAAGATGACTTTTTAACTTCAGCAATTGCAAACTCTCAAGCTTCTGTTTCAAGATTGTTTGACGCAGATATGGCAACTGAACAGTTAAATGCAACAAAAGCATCAATTGGCGGACAGGCAGCAACAGCAATGTTAGCTCAATTAAATATGGCTCCACAAGCTGTTCTACAATTATTAGGTTAAGAATAAAAAACTCCTCTCTAGGTTGAGAGGAGAATTAATAAAAACAGTGGCACGGAAGCCACAGTTTAATAACAACATACACGGAGGTATATCATGGGATTTCAAATTAACACAAACATCGGTGCGTTAAAGGCTTATAATGCACTATCTAGTTTGAATGCCAAAACACAAAAAGCTCAGTTACGTCTTGCAACTCAAAAGAGAATCAATTCCGTATCTGACGACACATCTGGTTTTAATGTTGGAAAATCATTAGATCAGAAAGTTAAACTTATGCAAGCTGCACAAGGCAACGTAGGAAGTGCAAAAGACATGCTCGCAACAGCTGAAAGTCAGTTAATATCTATTAAAGATATGTTAACTCAAATTAGATCTAAACAAGCTGATGCTTCAAATCCAGCTGCTGATAAAGCTTCAATTGCAAACGATATTAAATCCATTGCTCTTGAAATAGACAGTGCTATTGCAACTACCAAATTTAATGACACTAACTTGTTAATGTCAGGTTCAAGTGGTACTGGAACTGGATTTAGTTTCCAAACCGGTGCTTCTTCATCTGATACATTAAATGTAAATTATGGTCAATACATTGGCGGTGCAGGTTCTGTTACAGGTGGTTCTGCAACTAACGTTCATGCAGATGTTGCTACAGACCTAGGCGCAGCAATTGCTGTAACTTCAACAACTATATCATCTTTGGATATTGATGATTTTGAAACAGCAGTTGATAATGCACTTGGTGCAATTGGTAACTACACACAACGACTAGATGCAAAAGATGATTTCTTAACATCAGCCATTGCAAACTCACAAGCATCTGTATCAAGATTGTTTGATGCAGATATGGCAACGGAGCAATTGAACGCCACCAAAAGTTCAATCGGTGGACAAGCAGCAACAGCAATGTTAGCACAACTTAATTTTG
>Ga0209575_10000416_pt1 | contig 28894 bp, 43 predicted proteins | sample Medcelwee11metaG_FD_187172 | JGI IMG/M metagenome (GOLD analysis project Ga0209575, IMG submission 187172) | Freshwater pond sediment microbial communities from the University of Edinburgh, under environmental carbon perturbations - Medium... | ecosystem: Environmental > Aquatic > Freshwater >...
CGCCTCGGCCGGCTGGCCGCTCGCGCGCAGGTAATCGGCCTGTAGCCCGGCATTGGTGCTGGCGTTCCGGTCGGCCTGCTGCTGCTTCTCCTGAGCCGCGAGGACGGCCAGCGCCGCCTTGGCGCGGTCGCTCAGGGCGCCGGTGAGGCCCTTCTCTGCCAGTTCGTAGGCGCGCACCTGGTCGGCAGTCAGGCCGAGGGTAGCGGCTTGCTTTTCGAGGCCGGCGACGTAGCTTTCCTGCTGCTTGGAGAGCTGTGCCTGATCCTGGGCGCGTTTCTTGGCTGCGCTTTCAGCTTCTTGCTCGGACTTTTTCTTTGCCTCAGAGGCCTTCTTTTCGCTATCGGCCAGCTTGGCCTTTTCGATTACCTGCTTGGCTTCTTTTGAATTCAGGTCGATATTGAGTTCTTTGAGCTTATTTATTACCTCCTGCTCTTTACCCAAATCATTTAAACTATCGCGCTCTTTATCTAGTTCGTCGTTTAGCGACTTGAGTTCGGTTTGCTGTTTGGCTGCAAGAATCGCGTAATCTGTTGTGACCTTCGTTAACTTGCCCTGCGACTCTGCTATTTTCTGGTTAGTCGCTGCCGCCTTTTCCCCGTCCTTTTGGTACTCCCCGGACCATAATTTTCTGATTGCTTCCCTGGCCGAATTCGCGCTCTTCAAATTATCGGCAGTGGCCATCCGCAGGATTTCACTGGCCTGGGAAAATTCTCCGCTGGCGGCGGCGACGGCGGCAGCAGCCAGGGCACCGATGTCCCGTCCGACACGGGATATGCTACTTCCGACGCCGATTGCCAGGGTGGCAAGGATCTTGAGAGCGGTCCCGAAAACGTTTGCAGCAGTAGCTGCCACACCGGAATCCTTCGCTACATCGAGTAGAAAGCCCGACATTTCCTCCAGGGTTGGCAACATGGCTGCGCTGATCTGCAGACCGACGTTGTCGATGGCGACGTCAAGCACGCTCATCTGCTTTTTGAATTCTGCCGCCTGGGCGATGGTGTCCTGGCTCAGAATTAGCCCCATGCGCTCGGCCTCATCAGCCCAGGCCCGCATTCCGGCACCACCGTTTTGCAACAACGGCAGCAGCGTGGTCAATTCGTCCGAAACACCCTTGAGGTAAAACGTCATCTCGGCCTCGCTGAGGCCAGCTTTCTCCAGGCTATCGATGAACAGCTGCAGGGCATCAGCACCTGACAAGTCGCGAAATTGATCGGCTGTTACGCCGACCTGCGGGGCTATTCCTTCAAAGAAGTCGGCCATTTCCCCGCCGCCGGACTGCAGGAAGTCGCCGACTTTCTCGGAGACATCTTCGAGGATAGTTGATAGTCCCTCATAGTCGATTCCGACAGTCCTGGCACCGACCGCTAATTTCTGAAACTGGGTTGTCGATGTATTGGCAAGCCTGGCGAGCTTCTCAATTTCTGCCGCAGTGTCGATGCTCCCTTTGATCCATGACGCGAAGGCTCCGACCGATAGTGCGCCACCGATGGCACTGGCGACACTAACAGCAACTTTGCTTAGTCCCTTTAGGTCGTTACCTGCCTCATTAATTGCCTGGCTCGCGTTGTTCTTTCCATCGATAACAACTTCGATCTTCTGAGCCATGCCTTTCTCCGAACAAAAAGAAACCCGCCGAAGCGGGTTTGTATTTACTGGTTATCAGTGATGATTCCACCAAGCGCCTATTCGACCATGCAGGTATAGGACAACCCCTAGTAGAAGAGAAACCATCCCAATATAAATAGTAATACCAGCGGTTAAAACTCCAAACAGCATAAGCCACCCTCCGATTGCGCGGGTGGCTTTGTATTTCTTTGCTGTTTGCTCTGTTAATACTGACTTCACGGCATCCATCCTTTAATTTGGAATGGACGCACTATATCAAAGCGCCATCATCGATTACCCCGTATCACTGCAGCGCCTAATCAATCCTTCATCCGCTACGTTTCCAGCTGCTTGATCAAGGCTTGCGCCTCCTTGCCGCCGGCCATGCCGTGCCCCACGTCGACGATCCGCTCGGCGCGCAGCCGGCGCTCCCGGCGCAGGGCGCAATCGTAGTGCAGGAGGATCTGCCGCTGGGTCATGCGGCCGATGTCGGCGGGGCTTCCGTAGCCGGCGCCGACAAGGGTGGCGTAGACGTCGCCCCAGCGCGCGCCGCTACGATTGCTCGGGTCGCCGCGGCGCGCAGATAGAAAGGGCCATTGACGCTCCACCAGACCATCAGCAGCAGCTGCCCGTCGTCCTGGCTGAGCGATTCTATCCATTCCACCTCGACATCGGCGGCGGCGGCCATCAGCTGTACCGCCACGTCGGCGTGCCCGGCAATGATCCCCATGATCGCCTCGAAGGCCGGCACGCTGCTACCCATGCCGCCCTGCAGTCCGGCGATGATCGGCTCGGCCAGGGGCAGCAGGCGCAACCCCTCGACGAAGCCGTACTCGCGCACGGTGATTTCCCGGCCGGCGATGGTGAGGAGGCGCTCCGGGTGGAGCACCTCCAGATCGCCCGCGCCGGCCTCTTTCTTCGGTTCGCGCTTCTTCGCCATGGTTATGCCGCCTTCGACTTCATCATCCGACCGTAGCCGCCGAGGTTGCTGTTCTTGAGGTTAATCGCATCGAGCAGCAGGGTGCCGGTCAGCTGCAGGCCGCCCCAGTCGTCGTTGATCAGGGCGAAGTCGCTCACCGGGTCGAACTGCACGCGGTACAGGTCGAGGATCACCTTGTCGCCGGTCACGGTGTTGATGCCGTCGAAGAAGATCCAGCGCTCGGGCGGCGTGCTGTTGGCGAAGATCGCCAGGCTGTCGGCAGCGGCGTAGCTGTAGTCCGCCTCGAAGGGCTGGGTCAGCCCGGTCGGATCGAGGATCTTGAGGATGCCGCCGGCAGCCGAGACGACCTCGTAGTCGGTGCCCTCGACCAGCGTGGCCGGGGTGACATTGGCGTCGGTCAGTACCAGGCCGGAGGTGAAGCGCTTGTCCAGTTGCACCTCGTCGCCGGCCAGCAGGCCGGTCGGCAGCGCCTCGCCCGTCACGGTGCCGGAGGCGATGGCGACCGGGGTCGAGTGCAGGGCCAGGGCCAGGTTCTCGACCAGAAACTCGTCGAGGGTGATGTTCAGGGTGCCACTCTTGCCGGTGATCAGCGAGCCATAGAGGCCGCGCGATCCGCTGAACGATTCGTTCTTGTCGGACTTGTTGACGGAAATTGCCAGGCTGGCGACCGAGGCGTTGCCGAGCCAGGTGCGCTTGCCGGGCTTGCCGGTGGTGGCGTTGCGGATGGCACTGTAGAAGCTGCCCTGTATGGAAACGAGTTCGCTCATGTAAGTCTCCGGGTCAGAGGCCAGTGATGAAGGTGTGCAGGTGGACCGGGATCAGCACGCTGGCCGCGCGCTCGCCGTTTCCGGGCGGAAACTGCTCGGCACCGCCCAGGGTGAGGTTCTGGACGCCCACCGGCGCCCAGGGCAGCGGCCTGCCCTGCTCCGGGCGCAGGCAGCGCAGCAGGTCCAACTGCAGGTCGTCGAGGGCGTCCTCATAGTCGTCCAGGCCGACGTCGACGGCGCCGATCACGTAGAAGCCGGTGGCGACCTTGATGGCTCGCGGCCCCGGCACGGGGTCCAGGTCCTTGGCCTTCTGCACCACGATCAGCGGGAAGCCGACCTTCCCGCTCTGCAGAATCTCGTTGAACCAGCCGGTTTTCACGTTGGCACCGGCATCGGTCCGGTAACCGTTGGCGACGGCGATGGTCGAGAGGCGCTGGACTAGTGCCTGGCGGCCCTCGCTCAGGGGATTAGTCATGGGGCCTCCATACAGGCGGCGGTGATCATGTGGCCGTCGTCGCTGACCGGCTGCTCGACGATGTAGCTCGTGGCGCCGAGGGTGAAGGTTCCACCGCGGGCGACTTCGGCCAGCTCGGCCTTGCGCCAGGTGATCGCCAGCGGGATGGAGACGAACATGCCGTCGGCGCCGGCGCGCTCGAGGTTGCGGTCGATCATCACCGTCACGCCGGACGCCACGGGCGAGCCCGATGGGTTGGCGTAGTCGGCGGTGCCGTCGCTGAGGGTTGCAATCACTTGCCGATGCAGGCGATCACGCATGGAGGCCCAGCTCATCAGGCGGTTACCGGATGACCGAGGGAGCCGTTCAGGCGAACCCGGCCGATGGCCGATGGGTTGGCGGCGACGGCGGTTGCGATGCCTACCAGGTAGTTTCCGGTGCCGGCAACGTTGGTCAGCACGTTGGTGGCGGCGATGGCGTAGACCGGCTCGCCGACGGCCCAGGCCTGGGCGCTGGTCTTGGCCAGATCGAACACGCCTTCGACCTGTAGCTCGACCGCTTCCCCCTCGGCGGCGTTGGCCGCGGCCACGCCGATCAGGCCGTTGATACGGTACAGGTTGCCGGAGACACAGCCGCCGGCAGGGGCGATGGCGGTGATCACGCAGCCCTTCTGGATGTAGCTCTTCATTGTTCACCTCGGAAACGAAAAGGGCGCCCGCAGGCGCCCGGAAGGGTTGTTCAGGCTCAGGCGCCGGCGTTCTTGTAGACACCGCGGTAGTCGATCCAGGCGGCGCCGAACACCAGGCGGGCCTTGATCTCCATGCCGTCCACCTCGAAGCCCTCGCGGGTTTCGGTGAACACGCCCTGCTCGCCTTCGAGGTAGGCGTATTCGAAGGTGTCGACCACGCCCGGGGCGGCGTACAGGTACCACTGGTTGCCGGTGATGCGCGCATCGACGATCACGGTCAGCGAGGTGTTGCGGCTGTCGTTGATGTCGGCGTTCTTGGCCGGCACGTAGTTGGACGAGGTGAACTGGAAGGCCTCCAGCTCCTTGTCCGGACCGACCACCAGGTATTCGGGGCTGAGGTTTAGGTAGTGGCCGGCCTTGGACTTCTGCTTGCGCATGGCGGCGCGCGCCGCGGCCAGGGTGGTGGTGTTGATCGCGCCAGCGCTGCCGGCCAGGTTGCCGTGGTCGGCGTGGAAAACGGCGGTTCCGTCGACGAAGTTCGGGTTGCCGAGCAGCAGGCTCCAGACCACGTCGGACTCGGTCTGGGCAGCGGCGGCGCCGAGCGCCTGCGGGATGCGGGTCAGCGCCGACAGGTCGTCGTTGACGATGGATTCCCAGGTGATGGCGATGATCTTGCCGAACTTGGCGACCTTGAGCGGTGCGCCCTCTTCTCCGAGGGTTCCGTACTTGTACTCGCCGTGCTCGCTGACCTTCTCCAGCGCGGAGATATCGCCCAGTGCCACGCGGGTGATTTCGCGGAAGTCCGGAACGGTGGTCGGGCGGCCCAGCGGACGCCAGGTCTGCGGGGCCAGCGCGTAGGCGTCGCGCAGGGTGCGGTTCACGGTACCGCCGAGCAGCAGCGGGAAATCGCTGATGGTATGCATGCCGGCGGCGCGTACCGCCTGGCGGTCGCAGCCCAGCGCGGCGCGGGCCACTTCCTGGGGGGTCATGCCGCGCACGTTGCCGCCGACCATTTCGACGGCTTCGCGGGCCATGTCGATCAGGCGCATGCCGCGGAACTCGCGGGCGCCTTCTTCCAGCTGGATAGTCGGATTGCAGCGATGCAGCAGGGCGTTCTGCATGGCGGCGCGCTTGGCGCCCACAATCACCAATTCGACGCCACCGGTCGGGGTCGGCTGGCTATTGCGGCCATTGCCTTGCTCGTTCTGCTGACGCTCGGCCAGCTTGTCGATCAGCTCGGCGCTGGCCTGCTCGATCGCCACACCGCGCTCGATCAGGTCTTCGGCGATCTCGTCGCCCAGGCCGACCTTGCGGGTCATTTGCTTGATTGTCAGGCAGCGCTTGCGCTCTGCCTCGGCGGCCTCTTTGCGGATCTCAGCCTGGCGCTGTTCGTCGGCTGCACTGTTCACATCGGGCATCTTGTCATCCTCTTCGGGGTCGGTAGGCACGGTTTCCGGCTGCTCGGCCGACCGCTGCTTGAATTCAGTGGTGAAGCGCCGGCCCTGGTAGTCGGCCGGCGTCTTGGCGCTGCGAATCTTGGCTCCGTCGTCGAAGCCAATCGGTACGATGGAGAGCTCCATGGGTTCCCAATCGGTCGCCCGGTAGGTCGGCAGCTTGTCGTCCGCCTCCTCGATCACTTCGTATCGATGCACGGCATAGCCGACGCTGATATTGCGCAGGATGCCGTCCTTGACGTCTCTGAAGATCGCATCGGCCTCTTCGCGCTGGCTGAAGCGGACGACAGCACGGCCCTCGCCGCCCTCGATCCAGGCGCTCTCGACCACGCCGATCACGTCCTCCAACTCCCAGGACATGTGTGCATTCAGCAACGGAGCACCGTTATTGAGCCGGTCGAGCCGGACAGCGCCTTCTCTGACGTCCAGCTCCTCCATGTAGCTGCCGACATCCCATGACCAGCGACGGCCCTTGGCGCCGGTGGTCCAGGTGAGTTCGGCGGTGCGCTGCTCGATGTCTACCGATCCCGGCCGGACGGCAGCGCGCAGGCTGAGCATCGGCGTTTCATGGGTCTTGATTGTTGCTTCCGGCATTGTTTTGGCTCTCGGTTGATTGCGGTTGCTGCGCCGGTGATGATCCTGGCGCCGCAGCCCGGCGCGGATCGCAGTCGAGGATCAGTCCGAGTTTGTCCAGCAGCTGGTTGGCGGCGGCGATCTGTTCGGCATGGCGGATCGGATCGGTCACGCCCAGCTCGCGCAGTCCATCCGTCCAGGTAGTCAGGCCGTTGCGAATGCGTTCCTTGACGTTCTCGGTTTCCGCCTTCGGATCGACCATGTCGCGGCGCGGCGGCACCCATTCGGCCTTCACCTCCTCCAGCACGGATCCCGGGAGTAGGACTTGAGCCTCCATGAACCACTGCCAGGTCATGTCGCATAGCTGCGGAATCAGCATGCGCCACTGCCAGACGTCCACCCGTCTGGCGAAGTGCAGCCAGCCCATGCGGCCCGACGAGAAGTTCACGCCCTGCAGGTCCCCGGTCAGCAGCTCGTAGGGGACGCCCAGGCCGATGGCAACGGCGTGCAGGGCCTGCCAGGCATAGGCCTGGTATCCGTTGAAGGTCGGCGGCGTGCCGAAGCTGATTGACTCGCCGACGCCAAGCTCCTGCACGATGCCGGGCTCCATGCGCTCGATCAGCGGCGGCGAAGAGCGGTTCGGGCTGTTGGCTTCGTCCTTGATGACAAAGGCCGCAAAGCAGGAGGCGATCTTGGCCTGCTCGATCACCGCATCTTCCATTTCATCGAAGCTGCGCAGCCTCTGCAGCACCGGGGCCAGCCAGCTGTAACCACGGGCCTGCCCCGGGCGTTTCGGCATGAAGATATGGATCACATCCTCGGCCGGTACCCTACGGGACTCCAGCGACCGCCAGGTGTTGGTCGCTCCCGGATGCTGATCATGAAGCCAGTAGGCAATCCGGCGGCCCAACGCATCGAACTCGATGCCCTGGATAATGCGGTTCTGCGTTCCAGCGATATCGCCGTTCTTGCTCTCGTCGAAGAAGTCCGGTTCCAGTACCTGCAGCTGCAAGGGTACCGGCAGTCCGTCGCTGGTGAAGCGACGGCGGCGACGCACCAGGCATTCTCCGGCCTCTGCGACGGTCTCCATGATCTTGTGCTGCAGGCCGTAGAAGTTCTCCAGACCATCGGCGTCGCAGTCGGTGGTTTCAGCCCAGACCTTCCACAGATCGGTCAATTTCCGGTTGCTGCGGTCGCTACGGGCCAGCGGGCGCGGCACGATTCCGGCGCCGACCACGTTGTCGGCAATGCCGGTAATGGCGCGCTCGGCATAGGGATTATTGCGGCGCTGCTCGCGGGCGCGGTTGCGCAGCCTGGCCAGCGCCGGGGCGTTCTCGGCATTGGCGTCGGCCCCCGTGGCACGCCACCCATCGTTGCGCCGGCCCAAGGCCGCGCCGTCAAAGCTGCGCTCGATCAGCTCCAGCTTCAGCTCGGCCTTGCGGCGCTGCAGTTTCAGCTCGGCGCGCTGTGCCGCACGCCGGGGGAACAGCGTGTCGAAGATGCCCATGGTTAGTAGCCCTTACTGAACGATGCGTAGCGGCGGCCGCCGTTATTGCTGGCGTTGACTCCTAGCTCGGTGGCCATCTGCCTGAGGATGCGATTCATCTCATCCAGCGACCGGTAGTTGACGCTGCGGTCTGCATAGCGAACGCTCAGCACCCCTTCGGCGATGGCAGCCTGCAGGGCGCTGTATTGCTCCAGGGTGTAGGCCATCAGGTGCGTTTCTCCCAATAGGACGAGCGCCGGCGTGGGCGCTCTTGTTCGTTGCCGACTGCTGCAGAGCCGCCCGGCTCTGGCTCCGCAGCCAAGGCATTGAGATCAAGGCCAAACCGTTGCTGGCTGATGCGCAACGCGGCCAGGGCGTACACGAAGCAATCCAGCGCCTCGTTGCGCCGGTTCTGATTGTCCCAGCGGTACTGCTGCACGCCGCCGACGACCTTGAGCACCTTGCTCTCGGAGGTCAGTTGCTTGACCTCGGTCTCGTCACACACCAGGTCGTTAGCCGGCAGGTGGATCACCTGAGGCTGGGTCTCCCCGATTTGGGACTTCGCCACGTCCAGCGGCAGGCGCAGGCGGCTGTAGATCAACTCCTTGGCGTTGTCAGTGCCGACGGTGGTCAGGTACACGCCTTGCCTATTGCGCTTCGTGGGGAAGCTAGCGATGGGCTTTCCGTAAACCGGCGCGCCGATGATCGGGATCATCCAGAGCACGCCGTTCTTCTTGCTGTCGTCGCAGACCTGGTCCATGTAGTGGCCGCCGGCGTCCCAGCACCAGCGCTCGACACGCATCACCAGGCCATCGGCCCGGGTGAATTGGCGGTGCAGTTCCAGGTCGCGCTTGCGGCGCAGTTCCTCGCTACCCGGGTCACCCATCAGCACGAAGCGATAAACCAGCCAGCACTCTTCGTTGGGGCCCCAGGCCCAAACCCGACCCTCGTAGCGGTCGTCCTGGGTGTCTCCACCGCCGGTGAGGGCCACGGCTTGAGCCGGAATTTCGCCCTTCCAGACCTCGCGACGGCCCAGCAGCACGTCCCACTCGACCCGCTCACCCTGGTCTTCCTCCCAGGTCTCGCCAAGGGTGGTGTTGACGAATGTCTTCAGGTCACTGCGGCTGCCCTTGGCCTGGAGGAAGTCCTGCACGATTCGGCCCCAGGCCACGAAAAAGCTGTAGGCCGTCCAGATGTGGAAGCTGACCGACTCGGGGGTAGGAATCGGATCGCCCTCGGCGTCGAAGAAATCGAAGCCATCCCGTGTCCAGATTCCGGTCTTCTCGCAGACCCAGCGAGCCAAGCGCTGCGCCTCGAGCGCCTCGGGGTAGCGGATCATGCAGCCGGTGGCCTCGCACACGTACCAGGCGTCTTCCGGCTGGTCCGGATCCCATTTGATGCCGTAGGCGCAGTCCTTGCCGCCCCACTTCAGGTACTGCTCGGCACCGCAGTGCGGGCAAGGCACGTGGAAGCGCAGCAGGTGCGGCGATTTCTGAACAGCGCCTTCGATCTGGCAGCCACCCCGGTCGATGGGGCCGCGCAGCTTCGGCGTGCTGCCCCTAATCGACTTCGGGAAGGTCGATCCCTCCATCCGCTTGTCGCCCAGGACCAGCGGAGAGCCCTCCTTATCGATGTCGTGATCGAAGGCCGCCAGCTCGTCGTAGATGACGGTATCGGCCGAGATCGCCCGGTAGTTCTTCGCGGCCTTACCGCCACGGCACCACAACTGTTTTCCGTGGCTGAATTTCTTGATATCGAGCGTGTTGTCCCGGTGCTTCTTGCCGTACCAGGGTGCCAGCGCGCGGACGGCGCCGACGTCCCGGATCATTGTCTCGATCTCGGACTTCATGAAGAGGTCGGCGCTACCGTCGTCTGGCACGAAGAACGCGATGTGCCGGCGCTTGTGCTCGATCTGGTAGGCCGAGGCCGCCAGCAGCATCTTGGAATAGCCGACGCGGGCGGACTTGATCACGTTGACGATCCGGATCTCGTCGTTGCCCATGGCGTTGAGCATTGCTACCTGGTAGGGCAGCGTCTCCCAGCGTCCCTCCTGGTAGGAGGATTCGCTGGATAGGTAGAAGTTGTCATCGGCCCAGGCGACCGGGGTCTGTGGCGCGTCGCGCCGCAGAGACAGCAAGCCGGCCGACATCGCGGCCTGGCAGGTCTCAATCTGCGCTGTCGATAAACTCGTCATGCCACTCCGGTAGGCGATCCGCCGCCTGGGCGATAGTGTTACGCGCCTTGGTCAACTCGCGGCTGATCGAGTCGAGCTGCCCCGGGGTGAGGTCGGGATGGCGGCGGCGCAGCGTCATGACCACCGTGTCGAAGATCGAGCCGGCGGCCGGGATGAATTTGGCGAAAGCGAACGTGATGAAGTCGGCCGGAATCAGCCGCTTCTTGGTCACTTCGTTCTTCAGCTCCTGAGCCTCGGACTGTGCCGCGGTGAGCCGCAGGCGCTCCTGCGTGAGCCGGTATTCGATCAGCGGGTCAATGTCTCCGGAATCGGGGTCCGTTTCCGGTTTGACCTGGGCGTTTCCGAGCCCCCTGAGGTAGCGGATGTACGCCAGCCGGCAGGAGTCCACGTCGAATCCGCCTTTTCCCTTGGAGCCAGGCAGGACGCCGTCTGCAAGGAGATTGCGCACCTGGCGATCGCTTAGATCGAGGTGCTTCGCCACTTCGATCTGAGTTGCCATGCGATACCCACCCGGAACCGGAAACGGAAGTCCTGAAAAATGCTCATGTATAGAGCGAGAACGGGGCCCGAATTACCCGCAGTGGGTGGTGGGGGCAGGAAGGACCCAAGCCGGGGGGGGTATTGGCTTGGGCTATCAGCGAGCGCTGCTTATTGCCTCGGCAAGAGCCTTGTCGAACTCTTTCTGCAAATTCGCTTTAACCATGTTCTCTGCGATCTTCTGGAACGGGACGCGTACTCTATAGCGTGGCGCATCGGTGAACAGGAACACCGGCCGCACAGCGTCGCCGAAGGCGCTCGCCTTGTGCTCCCAGATACCGGAAGCCCCATCGATCTCGGCGTATCTGAATCGCCGATTGTCCTTCCTTCGGCTGCGCTTGCTGTTCGTTGCGTTTGCCTGGTAGCCGCTGACTGTCTCCGCAGCACCGAGCCCCGACAGCACCTTCTTGGCCAGACCGCCAGTGATGTTCCCGTACTGATTGAGGAACTCCTTGGCAGGGATGGCGTACTGGTTCGGCTTCATGATCTGCCGAGCGATCAACGCCTGCTCGAACCGTTTATGGCGCCGCGACCCACCATACACAGCCGCCTGCATGTACTTGTCAGCCGGGATTCCGGAGGACCATGAGTCCTTGAACCATACTCTGGCCTCCAGCTTGGCCTTGGTCGCCGGCTTGACGTATAGGCTATTCATCGTGATCGGAACAGGCCTATCGAGCCGCGAGCGCATCACGTCCAGCGTTCCCTTCTTGATCAGTTGGGCTGTTCGAGTCAACGCCACGGCAGTGGCAAACGGGATCTGCTTCTTGACGCTCTCCAGGTGGGATATGACGTCCCTTAACCCGTCCGCCTTGATGCTGATCATTGCCGCCCTTCCACATTCCGCCCGAGCACCTGGTCAGCCCGCTCGCGCAGCTTCTCAACGCCGACGAACCCGAAGCAGGCGCCGATGAATACCGCCAGATCAGCCGGCATACCGAGCCAGATCAGCAGCGGCTTGATTGCCAAGGTGGCAGCGCCGCACAGAGCGCCCTCCAGCCATACCTGCCGCCAGGTACCGCCGCCGTAGAGCACACGGAGCCCTGCGATGACGACAGACAGCGCAGGGGCATAGAGGTGTGGCGCGAACTGAATCATCCAGACGAGCAGTTCCGCCCAGGTGCTGGGGTTTTTCTCGGGCATCTTGGGCATCTCGATATCCCCGCGCGGGGCGTGACAGGTGGCCCACAGCGCTATCCCGCCTGGGAGCAAAGGATGCGAGGGGCCAGAAACGAAAAAACCCCGATCAGATCACTCTGCACCGGGGTTTCGAAAAGCGTTGCGAAGCGCGGAAAAACCGCAACTTATGGAGAATGCTGCCAGAGCTGTAATCCACCTGTCAATGCATACAGCATGGATATTCGTCCAACTAAGCCGCCTCGGCGCAATGGCACAGCGCGCAGTCAATCCAGGCCTCAGCACGCTCCACCAGCGCTTGCGCTTTCACATGGGTAATCCCCATCAGCCGCCCGAGTGAGCGGTAGCTCATGCCGCTATAGCGGTGGTAATGCCACAGCGCAACAGCCGCCTCCCGATAGCCGCGGCGCTCCTCATACAGCCGGCACACCAGACCATCGACCAGCAGCGCCATCTCGTCCGAGATCAGCGGCTGCTCGCCCGCATGCCCGGCCACGCCCTCACGCATCAGCGCCCAGGCCGGCGACACATACCGAGGCATGCCGGCCTGAACCCTCAACCACACGCCCCACTCCTGCAACAGGTACGCCGTATCGATCTGCCGTGCCATCCCACTCCCCCTCAATCGCCAGTCCAATGCCCACGCAACCCGTGCCGCCCGTTATCACCCTGATAGTCCCGCTCGGCGCCGGCCTGTGCCGACCGGTTCGCCGCCTGCTGCCGTTCCAGCCTGAGCGCCCTGCCCAGATGGAGCGCCAGCTCCTCGACCTCCAGCCTCTCCCTCGTCTCCGCATCCACGAACCCCGATCCGTGGCATCCCTCGCAGGGCATCTCGTAGAACAACCCCTTCACCACGCCATGCCCCCGGCAGCGCCCGCAAGGCGCCAGGGGCCGGGTCTGCTTCTGGAAATCAGGCCCGTGCCGCTTCACCGGCGGCCCTCCCGATCAGCTCGCGCTCGATTGCGTCAAGGTGGCGCGAGATCGTGCGCAGCGCCCTATCAGCCTCGGCCAGCGCGGCCGGGTCACGCCGCCCGGGCATCGGCCGGATGCGCACCTGGCTGCCGCGCCGCCCAGCCCCCTTGATCACCACATGCCCCGACGCCTTCCTGGACCGCTTCCGCCAGGCATCCTGCTCCTCGCGCAGCTCCGACTGCAGACGATCAAGCTCGGCGACGCTCATGCCGCCCAATCCCACCAACACCTCAAGCACACACCACCTCCGTCACAGGCTGAGCCAGATAGTCATCGATCACCGCCATGGCCTCCTTCATCCCCCTGCAGATCACTGCCCTGTAGCCCTGCTCCACCAGCGCGCCGATCCACTCCCGCTGGCTGGACGCCACCTCTGCGTCGTGCGGAGGGGTCGCCTTGAACTCGATGTAGAGCCCGTGGTTGCCACCGCGCGCCAATGCGATCGAGATATCAGGCACGCCCGCCTTCACCCCCTGGGCCTTCAGCTTCGCCGCCACAGCCTTGTGCCGGTGCCCACCGTTCGGGACGTGGTAAGCCAGCCGCCAAGCCAGCGGGTGGCGCAGCTTCATCCAGTTGAACAGCGCCGCCTGCTCGCTCCCCTCGTAGTCGACCGGAGACCGCCGGCGGGGTGTTCCCGCTGCAAACTGCTTCACTCCGCCCCCTCCACGGCATTCAGCCGCTCGCCGGCCTGCCTTGCTGTGCCGCCATCTGCTCCGCCTCCCGCATCAGTCGGTTCAGCTTCGCCCGGGCCTCCACCTCCAACTCCGGATGCCTGGTCAGCTCCTCTTCGGCCCAGGCTCTCCACCCCTTCCCCTTGTCCCTGCGCTGCAAGTAGATCCTGCTGCCCAGCGCCTGCGCCGACCTCCAGCGCTCCAGGCATTCGGCCTTGTGCTGCTCGACCTGCTGGCGGCTCTCCGCAGTCAATGAGGCCAAATTCCATGAGCCATCACCCTCCGACCGGCTCGTCGCCATAGTGCTCTCCGCCGTTTCCGCTCTGTCCGATCACATCGATGCGGGAAATCTTCATGCTCAATCCACCACCCCCAACTTCCGCAACTGCTCCCAGGTGTCCCGCGCCAGCTCACGCAGCACGGCCTGCCGTTCCTGCTCACTCATTGCCAACCGCCACCCTCACCTCCCTCTGGGCGAGGTTCATGCCTTTACCCCCGAGCGCGCCGATTCCCAATCGAACGGAACCAGAATCCCGCCGTTCTCGCGCAGTCGGTCAACACAGCGCTCGCCAAGGGCGGCCGGCAGCTCTTTGGGGCCAAGGTTGGAGACGATGATGGTCGGCAGGCATTGCTCGTACCGGCCGTTGATGATGCGAAACAGGGTGGCCAGCTCGAAGTCGGTCGCCTTGGTTGCCCCGACCTCGTCCAGCACCAGCAGGTTAGATTCGACCAGGATCTTCATGATCTCGGCCTCGCCGCCTTTCCCGCCGTCGTAGGTGCTGCGAATCTCGTCGATGATGCCGCCCACGGTGCGGTAGATGGCGGATATCCCGCGCTCATGTATCAGGAAGTTGGCAATCGCTACGGCCAGATGGGTTTTCCCTGTGCCGACCTTGCCCAACATGAGCATGCAGCGCCCGGCCTTCAGGTGATCGCCGAAGTCGGCCGCATACCCTGCGCAGATCTCAAGCGCCTTACGCTGACCTTCGGCCTTAGCCGAGTAGTCGGCGAACGTCTTGCCCTCGAAACGGCGCGGGATCTTTGCGCGCGAGCGATGCGCGCAGACGAACTGCTCCAGCTTGCGAAGCCGCTCTTCCTCGGCGCGTTCCTTCTCGCGGCAGTTCGGACATCCGGTGCGCTCGCCGCTCTCGCGGATCACTGCGATGTAATCGCCGTGCACCTTGCACTTGGCATGCTCTTTGCCGACAACGCCAAGCCTGCGCTCGATGCCGGACAGGTGGTTCTTCACGTCAGAAGGCATAGGTTCCGTCCTCGCGCATGGTCGTGCCGTCGGTGTAGTTGCGTTTATCGATGCCGGTGTGGCGGCTCTGCGGGAACTGGTGGACGTTGCTGGCCAGTTTCACCTCGTCCTCCCAGCGGCGGCCATTCAGCCAGGTGGTCGGCATCGGAACGTACCGGCCGTCGTCCTTGAGCCAGTCGGCCGAGGCGACTTGTGCTGACAGGCCGGTGATGATCAGCGCGAAGAGTTCCGGAGTGACTTTGAGCTTCGCCCAAGCCTTCTGCGCCTTGGCCTTGTCCTGCCTGCGGGGGTACAGCTTCCAAAAGCTGCTGAACAGGTCGGGAGTTGCTTCGGCAACAGGCGCCATCTGCTCAGCCTCGGCGGACGGCGCGTGATCCGAAGGTGCACACAGCTCTTCCTGACTGGTTTCCTGATTACTGGTTACCTGACTGGTATCCTGATTTGTCGGAGATTTTTCCGACCCATCTCGGATTTTTTTCCGACCTACATCGGAGATTTTTCCGATCCTCCTCGGATTTTTTTCCGACCCATCCGCGCCTTGGGTCGGATATTTTTCCGACCCATCCAGCTTGCGGTTCCACTCCCGACCCTTATCCGTCAGGCGAACCAGCGTAATGCTGGCCGTGCTGGACAGCTCGATCAGCGAGGACGACTCGAGCGCCTTGAGCATCCGGTAAGCTGTGTCCGGCTTGTCGGTTAGCAATGGCAGCTCCTCGATGATCTTGGCCTTGCTCAGGGCGTAGAAAATCCCGCCATCAGCCTTGATAGGCTTCGCCCAGCTCGGGCATTCGTAGACGAACGCGAACAGCAGCGCCTGCTGAGCATTCAGGCCCCATTCCAGGGCCTTTGCTTGGTTGATCGTGATGGTGAATTGCATGTCAGGCAGCGCTCCGCTCGGCCTTGTCGTGGGTGAACTGTCCATCCCAGGTCTTTTTCATGGGCAGACCCCTCTTCAGGTACAGCTCGAATAGACGCTCGGCGCCCTTGCGGAGCAGGATCGGCGTATGGCGAATGAACGGCTCTTGGCCGTGCGGGGTGATTTGCTGCTGGTGCTCGGTCATGTAGCGGTCGCGGGCATAGGAGGCCACTCGCCAGCGGACGCCGGTCTTGCTCTCGTTGAACAGCCAACCACGCGACTCCAGGTGGTTGCCGACCTGCATCACGTTGACCCCGTTCAGCCCCTTGCAGAACTCAGCCGGCGACATGCCTTCCTTGAACAGGCTCTGCAGGGCATCGATCTTGATCGCCTGCTCCTCAATTGTGGCCGCCAGCAGCAGACGCTCCTGCTCGCTCTGCAGCGCCATCTGGATCAGCTCCAGACGAGATAGCTCGCGCGGTGCTGCCGGCACGGAGTAGCCGCCTGTCTTGCGGATACTCGGCAGCACCTCGCCAACTACCCACTCCTCGAAACGCTCGGCGGTCGGCAGCTGGGACTTCATCACCAGGCGATAGAGATCGCGCTCAGGGATAAGCGGGGTTTTCTGCATGCGGCCGATGGAATCGCGAGCTGCGAATCCATCCTTCATGACTGCCTTGCAATGCTTCGCCACCGCATCAAGCGGGTTGCTGTAGCCGAGCACCTCAGCCACATCCTTCGCGACGAACCACGGCTCTCCGTCGATGGTCACGACGCGAACCTCGGCCTTCTCAAAATTGAACAGCTGGACTTCTTGAGTCATAATCTCCCCCGCATTGTTTTGGCGCCTCGGCGCCGTCGAAGAAGCCGGTCTAGCCCCGGCTTTTTTGTGCCTGGCCAATGGCCAGTTTGGAGTGCCTCAAAAGGCTCAGTTCGAGCCCTCATCAGGCGGTAGAAAGCCCGCATCCTGCTTGCCCAGCAGCTTTTCGCTGAGCCACTCCTTCGCCAGTTCCTCTGGTGTTACTCCGCGCTCCCTGGCATGCGGCTCCAACTTCTTCCGCAGGTCTGCATCCAACAGCCCGCACATCAACACTTCGCCGGGCATGACCCCTCCCCTTGTTCCCTGATCACCCTCTTTTGAGGGCCCCGTTTTCCAGCTTCTGGCGGTAGCTCCGCTCCACCTCTTCCAGCTTTTCCATCAGCAGTTCCCTCGCCAGCGCTGCAGGCTGCATGTGCCTGAGCAGCGCCAATTGCTCCAGGCGCTCCTGGGCGTCATCGTCCAAGCGGACGGGCACACGGTTTCTCTTTACGTGGGCACGATTCGAATACATCGGTCACTTCCTTTTCGATTCATGACTGCGCTCCTGCAGATGTTGTCCGGGCCATACGCTGTGGCCCTTTCCTGTGTTGGCTTGGGCGAATCGGCTCTACGCAACCTTCACCGAGGCTTCCAGCACGTCCAGGCTCTGGCGTGCATGGCAGATTTCGCGCCGGATCAACGCCTCTTCGGTCTGGCTCACATGGCCGTCCTCAAGCGCGTCGTGCACCACACGGGTCACGTCGGCCACTTCCTTGGTCATGTGCAGCAGGGCGGCAGACAGGTTCTGCGGCTGGGCCTTCTCCTTGGCCACCAGTTCGAATCCGAACTCGGCAGCGATAACCTGCAGCGGCCGCAAGTCACCGGCATGCAACAGGATCTGGAAGAGCTGCTCGACGTTGAGCCGGTGCGCGTCGTTGTTCGGATTGGCACGCTGGAGCAGCGAGACATGGCTGACGCCCATCTTCCGAGCCAGATCCTTTGCGCCTGCGTCCAGCACCGCGTCATGCAGGGCCTTCAAAAACTCGTCCATCCGTAAAACCTCTCTGGTCTTTCAGTCGCGCCCTGAATCGTGTGAAGGCAATCTGTCATCACTGGATCAGCCGACAGGAATTTCCCCATGCATCGCAACCAATCCGCTCCGGATGGATAGCCGGGTCAGGCGGCGCTGCGCTTGTGGGGTTTCTTCTTGCGGAGCAAGGCGTGCATGGAATCAATCACGGAGCCGACCGAATAACGGGGATCGCTGATTACCCCGTTTCGGATGCGATGCACGGTTGATGCGGCGCAATTGGCACGCTCAGCGATTTCCTTGTCGGTGAGGCCGGCAGCCAGCAGATCACTCAACTTTTCAGAAAGGCTACAGGTGGTCATTTGTGTCTCCATCTCAGATATGCACAGTTTATGCGTCAATGCATGCAAGTCAACGCATAAATGTCGACTTCCCCTATGCATCAGCGAAAGGCACGATTGCGTATATGCAAAAGACGACAATTCACACGATCCTGGCTGGCCTGCTCGCGCAGAGAGGAATAACCCCGACCGAGCTTTCACGGCGTACCAAGGTCAGCCAGTCGACGATTTCCAGAATCCTCAATCGCAAGATTGATGAACCTACTGACGCCCAGGTTCATCCCCTGGCGCAGTATTTCGGGCTGACCACGGACCAGTTACGCGGCCGGCAGCCGATCAATGAGCTTGGCCAGACTGATGCTTGCCAAGATGTGCAGCCGCCACCCCATCCGGAACTGCTCCCGATCAGCGTCTGGGACGACGAAACCCCGCTGGACGACGACGAAGTGGAAGTTCCGTTTCTGCGGGAGGTCGAGCTATCCGCCGGCCAGGGCCGCACGGCAATCCAGGAGAACAACGCCTTCAAGCTGCGCTTCGGCAAGCGTTCGCTGCGCAAGTACGGCGTCCAGACCAGCAACGCAGTGTGTGTCACCGTGAAGGGCAACAGCATGGAGCCCGTGCTGCGTAGCGGCGCCACCATTGGCGTAGACCGCGGCAAGCGCGAGATCATCGACGGCGACCTCTACGCCATCAGCCACAGCGGCCAGCTCCGGGTAAAACAGGTCTACCGCCTGCCTGGCGGCGGCATTCGCCTACGCAGCTTCAACCGTGACGAACACCCCGATGAGGAATACTCGTTCGACGCCATGCGCGAGCAGGGTATCGAGATCATCGGCCGGGTGTTCTGGAGCGCGATGTTCCACTGACCGACCACCACCTACGCAAGGAAGCATTCAATGCGCTCCAAGCTGTTCGCAGCTCTGCTGCTCCTCCTCGCCTCCCCGCTTGCCTTAGCCCTCCAGACTGTCGACCCTCCCCGCACCTTCCGCGAGGCCAAGGAGATCGCTTGGAAGATCTACGCCGAGCGCCCGGTCGACTTCTACTGCGGCTGCAAATACGAAGGGAACCGCATCGACCTGAAGAGCTGCGGCTACTCGGTCCGGAAAGACGCGAACCGGGCTGGCCGTGTTGAGTGGGAACACATAGTCCCGGCGTGGGTGATCGGCAACCAGCGCCAATGCTGGCAGAAAGGCGGGCGCGAGAACTGCACGGCCAACGATCCGGTGTTTGCCGCCGCCGAGGCTGACCTGCACAACCTGGTGCCCAGCGTCGGCGAGGTGAACGGCGATCGCTCGAACTTCGCCTACGGCATGCTCACTGAACAGCCCAGCCAGTATGGCCAGTGCCAGATGGTGATCGACTTCAAGCAGAAGACTGCCATGCCGCCCGAGAACGTCCGCGGCCCTGCAGCTCGCGTCACGCTCTACATGGCTGATCGGTACAAGCTGCGCCTCTCCAGCCAGGACCGCCGCACCTACGAGGCCTGGAACAAGATGTACCCGGTCAGCGAGTGGGAGCAGTGGCGCAACCAGAAAGTCGCCTGCGTGATGGGCTGGGGGAACCCCTATGTTGGCTCAGTGAACCTGTCCGCGTGCCAGAGCACCCTAAGCCAGAAACCTGCCCCGATCAAAACCGCCCAGCCCCAGCCAGCAAATAGCTCGGCCTACAGCTGCTCGACAAAGAAAACGTGCGGGCAGATGGCGAGCTGTGAAGAAGCCCAACACCAGCTGAACGAGTGCGGAAACAGCCGGTTAGACCCGGATCACGACGGGGTACCGTGTGAGAGCCTATGCCGGTAGAGCACCATCGTCTTACCGGTGCTAAACGCTACCTGCCCGCAGGGCGGGGTTAGGGTGTAGGGCTCTGCTGGGCTGGTGCGCGAGAGGGCTGTAGGCCAAAAATTTGCGGCTTGAATAAATGCACCCGGCCTGGATGTTGCCGCCACGGAATTGAAATGTTTTGGATGTCTATAGATGGCAAAAGCTGATTTTCCTTCGTTGCTGCCCCCTGGCATGCACTCAATGACTCTACAGGCATTGCATTCGCTGGCGGTTGCACCATTCCCAGAAGATGCCAGAAGATCTGAACTTTTTCAGAAGCTATCCATATGGGCTAATGCCCTGAGAGCCGCCGGAGTGAATGGGAAACTATGGCTTGATGGGTCGTTTCTCACTGAGAAAACACATCCTGGAGATATCGATTGCGTGCTATGGAACCCTTATTGGACTGATCCGGCAGCCGCTACAGACCAGGTCCAGCAACAGGTTGCAAGGTTGCTTGATCATGCCTCCGCTGAGGCGCTCTTCAATCTAGACTTCTATCTAGAGACGCCTGCCTCTGATCAGTTATTTCATCGAGAGGCCTACTGGCGCGGTATCCTTGGCTTTTGCCATGATCGGGTTACGGCTAAGGGGTTTGCGGAGATCACACTATGAGTAGCAATTTTCTTCGTGATCACGCCGAGTCGCTTAAGGCGTTCGCTGACGAAACGCAGCGCAGGGCGGACTCGGCCCCCAACGATTTCTTCCTTCAGCTCGCCGCAAAAAATCAAGCGGCCGCCGCCCTTTCGGTTGCCAGGCAGGCTGCGCTTTCAGAGGCTGAAGAAATAGGGGAGCTGGTTGACGTACGCCTTATTGGGCCGCGCGCCAACGGAAGCATACCGCTTGATTCATTCCTTGATACGATCGGCCCACTCACTAAGGCGTGGAAACTGGCTGCTCACCGCCTGCGCTATGGGCATGATGCTATCCGCGGCGCGGCATCTGACGTAGTAAACGCCCTGAACTTTAAGCTTGCTGGCCTTGCTCCGGGCTCGACTCATGTCTTCATCACTGGAAACGCTTCGCCAGATCTAACAGGTGATAGTCTTCTCCAGGCCACGCTGAACCAAACTTTCCGTCTATTGAACTCTAGTCAGGCCGATTTCTACGATGCCGTTGATGCCGTTGGTGGAAAGTCGGCTCACCACCTTAGCGAGTTCATGAAGGGCCTTGATAAAGCTGGGCTGGCAGTCCAGTTTTCCTGGAATTCATCTGAAGGGCTGCGTCGCTGGGAAGGAAAACCTGATGAGATAACCCGTGTCAGGGCGCTTTTAGATACGATCAACGAGCCAGAAAAATATTCTGAAACCTTGGAAGGAAGTGTCGCCGGCATCACCGATACTGGGCGCTTGGCATTGCGAACTGCGGAAGGAAAGGTTCTAGTTAGATTCCCACTTAAACTGACCGAACAAGTTCAGAAGTTGAGGATCAGATCTCATGCAAAGATCATTGTAGAAACCTCAAAATACTGGGATTCAGTTGAGAAAAAGGATGTCTTCAAGCGGCATTTGATTTCAGTTGAGTAGCTCGTAGATTCCTTAAGCCCCGCTCCGCGCGGGGCTTTTCGTTTCAGTCCTCCACATACCCCTTAATCCGCGCCCGCAACCAGGCCATCTCCTGCTCCTCGGCGATCTGATCGCGCACGCGCCGCCGGTACACCGCCAGGCGCCTCCTCCGCTCCCTGGGGGTGAGATCGCCTAATCCATCAAGCAGCTCATCATCGTCTAAAGCATCCAGATCTTGGCCATGCGAACTCATGGCGGCCAGACAGCCACCCGTAGTCAGCAGGCCGCCAGCGAGCAGAAGAGAAAGGATTGAGTTGATCATCATCAGAGCCCTCCTTGGCAGAATGATTAACCAAAGGTAGCAGCTGCTCGTGGTTGCGGCATGGCGAGCGCTGAAATCGCCGCCTGGTTCGGTGCCATCTCCCCGCTCGAGGCCTTCCGCTTCTACCTTCCTTCCACCAGACCAAGTCCCTGAGATAGCATATAGCCATGCTATTCAGGAGCCTTCCAATGGCACGACGCCGCAAACCTCTCTCTCCTCAGACCTGGCTCTTCGGCCTGATCACTACCTTGGCTATCATCTACATCAGCTACCAAGCCAGAGTTGCGGTTATCCAAAACTTCGGAGAGCAGCAGATAGCTCGTACCCAAGAAGCAATGCAGCGCATTCGGCAGCAACAGGCTGAGCAGCAACGCCAGCTCCAAGAGCAACAGCAAGCACAGCAGCATGCCAAGATCCAATCCCAACAGCAGGCAGCAGCTCAGACCAGACAGCAGGAGCGAGAGCAAGCGGCCGAAGAAATGGAAACTATGCGCCAACGGATCGCTCTGGAGCAGCAGAAGAAGGAAGCATGGGAACGCTTCTACAAGGCGCCGAAAAGCTGCGATGTCTGGCGAAACGACCAGCACATGGTGGAATGCCAGAACGCTGCAATGAGGGCAAAGCGCGAGTTCGAGCAACGCTGGGCGGCCGGCGAACTTTCCCAGCCGAGTGCATGAGGCTACAGAGCAGCTATACCCACGCCGTCATGACCCACCGTCGTCTGCAGCACCCAAATCTTCTGAACCGGACTCCCGCCGAGGCGCAGGCTTTTTTCCCACCTGAACGCAAAGCACGAACAGGGAGCATCCGATACCTGCAATAACAGCGAAAAGTTCAATGGTCACTGGGAAGCCTTCCTTGGCAACAGGTCAAGGAGGAACTCTAACGCATCATCATGACGTCTTCAAAAATGGGCTCCATCTCACACAAAAGCCACCCGAGCATCGACCCACCCCACCGAACCTGCTCGAAAAGTTTACATACCGCCTGAGCGCCACAACCGTTTTCCTTGATTCGGCCACTCGCCACCAATACTGTATGCAAATACAGTAAAGAGCAGTCAGCATGGCCAAACCATCCAAGAAAACCGAAGCCCGCCAGCCATCCAGTTATGAGCTGATGGGGGGCCGAATTCAGAAGATCATCAACTCACCGAAAGTGCAGCGGGCCAGGGATGTCACCATCCATCGATTGCCGGACGAATCGGCAACCGACTGGGCGCGCTTCCTTGAGGAGGTTGCCGAAGCCGAGAATGTTAGGGTCCAGCACATCGAGGGCGATGGTGTTCGGCTTACTTGGACCGTTTCAGCCGACTAGCCTTGCCATCTTTCCAGAGCGGCTATCAAGCCTACCTGCGAGGGGCTCTCGCTTCAGCCCTTCGCATACTCCCTCAACCGCACCTGCAGCCAGGCTCTTTCCTGCTCGGCGATCCGAGCACGCACTCGGCGCTGATAAACAGCTAGGCGCTTCTTCCTCTCGCCGCTGGTAAATCCATCCCAGCCATCGAACAGCCCATCGTCGCCGACAGCATCTAAATCGGGATCTTCTTGCCGCTTAGGCCAAGACAGAACTGCCAGATACCCACCCAAGACTAGTAGGCAGCATACAAGCACAAGAGAAAGTATCGAGTTGATCATCATCGGCGTCGCCCTCCTTGGAACATCGATGTTTTGACAGTAGCAACCGGCATATCGTGCGGCACAGTGACGCGCTAAAAGCGCGACCCAGGTCACACACTTCAAAGTCACCTCGTGCCCTTCTGCAAGGTAGCTTCAGCCGTGCTGTAACGCCTTCAATGCTGCCTCAGCCAGGAAGCCCGAGCGGCTCTTCTGCTCCGGATGGCTCTTCACGTAGGCATCAATCCGGGCTAGCAGATAGCCCGGTAGGGTGATGTTCAGCTTCTCGGCCTTGCCCATGTAGCGGGTCACGTCGATATCCACCACCGCCCAGGTGCAGCCGACGTACTCGGGATTGGCCGCGTGCGTGGTCACGCTGCGCGCCTCGGGGATCGGCTCGCCATCCTCGGCCAGCAGCTCAAGATGCCCCTCGATGGCCTCGCGCGCCATCGCCATCGCATCGTCCAGACTCTCGCCAGCCGAGAAACAGCCGGGAATATCCGGCACCTCGACGCCCCAGGCGTGCTGCTCGTCGCCCGAGGTGATCGCAATCGGGTACAGCATGGTGTCGCCCTCCGTGCGGTCCGGGCTACTTGAGCCCGGCCTGTTTCAGGATGCTGGCCGCCGTCTTGGCCAGCAGATCTTTCTTGGGATGCGGTACCGTGACCAGCCCCGGCTTGGTCGGGTGCTTGAAATGGTGATGACTGCCATTCACGCGCACCAGATACCAGCCGTCCGCCTCGATGAGCCCTATCACTTCACGGCTATTCACCAGCTTTCCCTTCCCCATCCGCCTCGGTGGTTATTATAACCACCACAACAAATCAAGCAAAATCATCCCTCCTTCCACCCGCAGCTTTCGGCTGCTCCTACAGTGCCAGACCTCGCCTGCGGTTTCTCGGCACTCCTGCTGCTGGCGAACTGATTTTTCTTGAGCATGGATCTTCATGCATAACAAATTGCGCCAGCGCATTGACATGCATATGCATCAACGCATAGATTTACTTCCATCGCCAGCCGGTCCCCAAAAAGGGACTGAGCGGGCCCCGGTTCGCCGGATCGCTCTTTACCCCCGCAGAGATCCCACCGCAGTCCCGACAGGATTGGATCAATCCATACCCTGAGCGACGGTGGCTAAACACGACTGCTATTGCCGGAAGAAACCGGATATCGCTGGGAGAACCCAGCCAGCTCAAAATCAGGTGATGCGTCAGCCGGCCAGGAACACAGGGTCGACCACGCAGAACGGATGGAGGGTTGCACCAAACACGCTCACTGCCGGATGCCTGAGACGAAGGCGTAATACCGACACAGCGGACCAGGTGACACCGTAAACGTATGGAAAGAAATCACCGCCCAGCCGGATCGTGGCGAGTAACGCCGGCCAGAAAGACCAGATTCAACTGCCATAGACCAACCCTAGCCAGCAGGCCCGAGTGTTCGGGAACCATGGCAACATGGTGCCGAACACTGTAACCGGCACCTTCCGAGAGCGCCTTGCAGCCAGGGCGCTGCCGGAAACCAACCACCCAGGAAACACCTATGAACATGACCAAAGCTCTGCAATCTACCGGGGTAGCGGCTACCGCGACCCTGATGATCCTGGCCGCCGGCACCCTGGTCACCCACGAAGCCAAGGCTGCCGACACCACCCTACACAACCTGGAAGTCATCGATGCCTCCCGGGACAGCTGGATCTCCGCGACCGCGGTCAACACCAGCGGAGAGACCCTGGAGCGCCCCAAAGTCGTCATCGACGTCGATGGCCAGCGCATCGTCCACATCGGCCCGATCACGGTCGAGCCTGGCGATGCCTGGCACGTGCTGGAAAAGATCCCAAGCTCGAACGGCCTTCACTCCGACAATGCCCGGCTCACAGGCAACGTGAGATGTGCCACTGCGCCCAACCAATCAGGAGGCCGCCATGGACGAAAAAACCCCACGCTAGAACCTGCAGGAATGCCTGCAGGCAGTTAGGGAGGCGAAGGCAGAAGGAGGGCAAGGATGCTCAGCTCCAGATCCACTGCGCGCGGTTCTGGCACAACGCAAGCTGGAGGTAGCCGCAAATGGGCGGCATCGGGGAGTGGTCTGAATGCGCCCGCCAAGGCTCGACTTCTACCCAGCGGCGGAAAGAAAGAAACTCGTCTATGCCGGGATTGGCTCCGGCCAGACCACTCCACCAATGCTGCTCAGCATCCCCCTCTGAGCAGGCCCAGGATCACCCAGCACGCAATATCCTGTGTTTAACTCGAGACTGGCGATATACCGGCACCTGGCTATTATTTCAATGCCGTCGGCAGATCGGCACGCCGTCAGCGTCAGCTGGCCACTGCTAGGGGCCACGCTGGGACACGACCCCAGCAAGGCGCGCAGTCGGTTTGAGTAATCTGCAAGACACGGAAGTCAAACCACCGGAATCAGTCTGTAGTCACGCAGACGTCGACAGAGTGACCGCCTGGCCGGCGTAACCGGCCACTTCGTATCAAATCTTCAATACATATTGATAATGATTACTATTTGCATATAATCAAGGCTACCGTCGGCAGATCGGTATGCAGGCAGCGTTAGCCGGCTATTGATAGGTAGCCGCGCCGGGACTCACGGTACCGGCAAGGCGCGCATCCTGTTTGAGTAATCTGCAAGTCAAGGGATTTCAGCCCTCTTCTACTGGCAGGCACGCCAGCGACAACGAAGTGCCCGTCTGGCCGGCGTAACCGGCCACACCCCTCCTCTCACTACGTCTTCACTCATTTTTGGGCCTACCGGGGACAAATCCTGCAAAGGCTCTGCATTCAACCAGCCGCTTGGCTGTGTGTTTTGTCTTTGGACTACGCTATTAATTCCGTCGGCAGATCGGCATGCCGTCAGCGTTAGCCAGCCATTGCGAAGGTGGTCACGCCGGGTTCCATGGCCACGCCAGGCTCCATGCCACCCGGCAAAGCGCGCAGTCGGTTCGAATAATCTGCAAGCCAAGGGGGCACGCCCCCATCCTAACTGGCAGGCACGCCAGCGGCGACAGAGTGCCCGCCTGGCCGGCGTAACCGGCTACACCCTCCTCATCATGTATCCAACCCCCTCTCCTGCAGGCTCTCACTCAGCAGCCGCTTGGCTGTGTGTCAGGCCCTTGGCCTACGCTATGAGTTCCGTCGGCAGATCGGCATGCCGGCAGCGTTAGCCGGCCCTTGAGATGATGGCCACGCCAGGTTCCCTAGACCCGGCAAGGCGCGCAGTCGGTTCGAGTAATCTGCAAGCCAAGGGACGTATAGACCCCCTCTAACTGGCAGGCACGCCAGCGGCGACAGAGTGCCCGCCCGGCCGGCGTAACCGGCCACACCCTTTTCTAGAGCCTGTCCTTACAGGCTCGTATTTAGCCCAGCCGCTTGGCTGTGTGTCAGGCCCTTGGCCTACGCTACGAGTTCCGTCGGCAGATCGGCATGCCGGCAGCGTTAGCCGGCCATTGCGATGATGGCCACGCCAGGTTCCCTAGACCCGGCAAGGCGCGCAGTCGGTTCGAGTAATCTGCAAGCCAAGGGTGCTCACCCTACCTCGCTGGCAGGCACGCCAGCGGCGACAGAGTGCCCGCCCGGCCGGCGTAACCGGCCACACCCCCTACCCCATATCCCGTACCCACTGGAAAGCCACCTCTCCCGAGGAGGCTTCCCCATGCGCACGACAAAAGGAGAACCGCCATGCAGGACATTGATCCGGGCCGGCGCCAGCAGGTAGCCCGGAAGCGCATACCCGAAAGAACCCCACACGCCGCCTTGGCCTGGCTGCAGGCTGGTAACTCGATCGGCATCGACGCAGTGAACGCAGCCGACTGGCGGCGCCACATCGATGCGCTGGCCAGGCTCGCCCAGACCTTGGGCACGAAGAACGCCATGCAGCGCGAGGACATAGCCGCATGACCCCCTCCGAACTGCAGGAAGCCATCCAGCGATTCGAAGCAGGCGGCGGCGATGTCCAGCAGGTCGAGTCCAGGGAGACCAGGAGAAAGCCCTCGACACCACCACCAGACCGCGCACTGGCCGACGCCATCCGACAGCACGCACACTTGGGCATAGTTGCTGCCGCAAAAGCGCTACGCCGCTCACCGCACACACTGATCCGGATCGCCAGCTCCGAAGGGATCGAGCTATCAGGAGGGCTTGACGCAAGGCGACGGAAAGAGGCGCACCTGGTCCCGAAGATCCGGAGCCTGGCCAGGCGCATGAGCCAAATTGATATCGCCGCCCAGGTCGGGATAAGCCGAACGACCCTGCGTAGGATCGCAGCAGAGCACAACATAGACATCAACAGCCGCCGGCGCTGACCGGCCTCGGATATCCCATGCACGACGAAATCAATACTCTCGCATCGAAGGAGCGGGACAGGCAGAGCCTTGCCGCTCTCATGGCCAGCCACATCGGCGCCGGCCTAGCCGTTACCGAGCTGCCGAGCTACACCCCCCAAGCCCCTGCCGCCGCGCCGCAGCAAGATCGACCCGGAGACTGTCCCTAAGCGAAAGCAGGCAACGAAGATCAGGAAGGCCGGAGGCAGAGCATGAGCGCAGCCCTGCAGATGCTCGCCGGCATCGGCCATGTGCCGGCGTTCCTGATGGACACTCGGTCGGCCAAGATCAACCCGCTCTGCTACGCCCTGGCAATGGCCTGGGCACTCAAGGAGCACGGAACGGCCGCCGCCGTCCGCGCCACTGCACGGCGAGTCGTCAACGACGTGTTCCGCCCGCACCAGCCGAAGGTCAAGAAGCTGGCCAAGGAGTTGGACGACGCCGCGGTGATAACGCATGCCACCCAGGTGGTCGACGACGTGTGCGAGGTGCTTGGCATCCTCCCAGGCGTGCCGTTCCCGGTGAAGAAGCCTGAGCCGGTCGAACTGGTCGAGCCACCCCGCTGCCACCTGAAGCCGATGAGGCTTGCCGGCTACCACAAGCACCGGCACTGGAAGTGCCAGCACTGCAGCCACACCAAGCCGCTGGACTGGCAGGAGCAATGAAGCACTGGCGCGCCTACCGCGAGGGCGAACAGGCCTACGAGGGCGAGCCCTGCCCCTACCCCGAATGGATGCTCGGCCAGCGCTGCGCCTGGCTGGCCGGGTATCACGAATCAAGGAGCCACTGATGGCAAAGACAGCAGCCGAGCAGCTCGCCCTGTGCTTAGACTTCGAGCCAGTTCGGGCCGAGCGGCGCAAGCCCCGGGCGCAGGACAGGCGAAAGCCTCGCCAGCTTGGCGAACCGTACTACCCATTTGATGCTGACCTGGCACGCCAGACGATTCTTGATCAGCTTCGCAAGGCCGGCGGCGAGTGGGTCAGCAAGAGCAGGATATTCCGCGCCTGTGGAATGCATCCTGGCGATGTGGCTGCTCTTGCTTGGCGAATGGCAGACGACGGAATGGTGGAGATCGGCCAGAAATTCTGGCCGTACGATCGGTACCGAATCGCGGGGGTCCAGTGATGGCCGCCAAGACGTCTACCGAACGCTCAGCCAAGTCCGCCGCAAAGCGGGCCGCCGCCGGCGAGGTTGAGCTACGACACCGAGTTAGGCCCGGAATCAAGGCCATGCTGCTCGAACTGATGGCCTGGCACGGAATTGAGGAACAGGCCGAAGCGATCCAGTTGCTGATCCTCAACGCCCACGCCGCTGGCCCCGCAGGATCAGCGCCGATGCTCGCAACTCCGCGCCACGAAATAGCAATTACTGAAAACGTGGCGCGGCGAATCTACCGCGAAGGCGCCGCTGAAGCCGACAGGCTCGACCGAGCCGAAGCGTAACCCACCCCAACCTAGATCGACAGAGCATCCCGCCGCCGCTGCATCGCGGCACGGCGGCGCTTTGCCTGGAGAAGACCATGAGCACCTTTGCCGT
>Ga0209575_10000418_pt1 | contig 28793 bp, 27 predicted proteins | sample Medcelwee11metaG_FD_187172 | JGI IMG/M metagenome (GOLD analysis project Ga0209575, IMG submission 187172) | Freshwater pond sediment microbial communities from the University of Edinburgh, under environmental carbon perturbations - Medium... | ecosystem: Environmental > Aquatic > Freshwater >...
AGTACCTGACCCATTACCTGGGATGGCGGCGCCTGCTCGAGCGCTACAAGACGCAGCTCAATCCATTGATTTGCTTGAAGGAGGCGTTGGGGCGGGTAGCTATGCAACAGCTAACTCAGACATAGCCATCTTCTTTGCCCGTTGGCGAAGGTAGGGCCCGCGTGTTTTTCGTAGGTGATCGAGTGCCTTGACGATCGAAGTGGTTTTCCCCGACCCCGCGCCCGAGACCATGACGAAGCCCGTCGAATCGTCAGCGTCAAGAAGAGCCCGAAGCTCGATATCAGCCGGCGTATCCGGCTTGCCCGCACGGCTCGTCATTCCGCAACCTCAACAGCGCTGAGGGCTGTGTCAGGAGCAGGCTCCAGCTTCGCGGCGGCGCTCTCGATCGTGTCGTCACCGATCGCGACATGCGTCGTGAGCCACTCGAGGCCCTCCTGGATATAGGCGGGGACAGCCCAGCTCGCATCGCTGCTAGCAAGGAGCCCTAGCGCGAAGTTCGTCTTCTTGAAATTATCGCCCTTCACCCGCTTGTGGATTTTGGCGGCAAGCTCTTTGAGCGACATCTTGGACGATTTGGCCCAGCGGAGTCCGATCTCGTGATGCTCCTTCTTTTGGCACCAGACGAGATTTTCATAGGCGAACGCCTCCTCAAGCGTACGACTCTTGAGTTCGAACTCCTCCTCGTTCCACGTCGCATTCACGGGGCGCTGATAGGTGACCATCACATGCGCGCCACCATCCTCCGTGGGAGCCTGAAGTCTGTCGCCGGGCGGCGCAGCCAGGAGATCATCGACCAATGACTTGCCCGGAAGCCATTGGAGCAGGGTCTGGTTCGCCGTGATTGCGCCGGGCGTACCGGCGGGACATTTCGACCTTTGCTTAGGCTTTTTCTCACCTTCTGCGTCTTGGCCCCCATCGTCGTCGTCATCCTCTTCTTCAGCGTCTTCCGCCGCTTGCGCCGCTTCGGCGGCCGCGCCGTCTCCTGCTGCCGCTTCTTTTTCCTTCGGTGGATGCACGCTGTCGAGGTCGGTCACGATCAGTGTCGGTAGTCCGAGGAACTCGATCAGCTTGCGGAATCGGTAGGCAAAAGCTCCGCCCACTTCAAGGATGCTCAGATAGGCCGCGCTGAGCTTCTTGGCGCCCTGCGCAATCATCAGCGGCAGGACGAGACGCTCAACGTTTCCTTCAACCAGAATGGCCGCATCCGCGAAGAAGAGGTCGCAATGCGTCAGCTTCATGTAGCGCTGAAGGAAATCCCGGTCGGGCTCGTTCTGATCGTAAAAGACCGACAGGTTGAACACGGCTGAGCTCTGCTTCGTGCCGGTCTCCGGCGAGCGTCTAAAGTAGCGGATCGGCTGAAAGCCGCGTTCATAGAGAATGTGCGGCGAGTGTGTGGTGATCACAAACTGCGTCGCATAACCGTCATCACCCGTGGGTGGGATCAGGTCGGTGAGCTTGCGCACGAATGCCTGCTGGAGCTGGGCATGCATGTGCGCCTCCGGCTCCTCGATGAAAATGAGGTGGATAGGCTGTCGCTTGTCTTCCTCGCCCTCCTCGGTGGTGGACCAGGCCGAATGAAGGTCTAGGAGTTCAACGCCCTATAGATGAGGTTCTTGAACCCAAGCCCGTTATAGCTGTCAGGGAGCGCGAGAGCTTCCAGTTCGGAAGTCGCCTCTTCGAGGAGGTAGTGAACTTTCGCCTGCTGGTCGCCCATGAGGCGCTCCAGCTTGAGCGCTGCGCGGATCTCAAGGGTGGGGTTTGCCAGGCCTGGATAGCCAAGCTTGCGGAGCGACTTGAATGTGTCGCTGAATACGCCGGCAAAGTGTTTGGTGAGTTGGTCCTCGGAGAGTGCGAGGGCTCTCAGCGCGTTGTGATCGTCTTCTCGTTGTTTCTGATTGCGGGTGTAGAACCGGCTCAGCCGTTTCGAGAGGTCTTCCGTTCTTGCCTGAGCGTTCCCGTCGCTCAGGTGGCACTGTGCGCTAAGGAAGTCGACTTTGATCAGCGAGTCGATGACGGTGTGTCCGGATCGCTCGGCATCACCGATGATCTCTTTGGGCGTATAGGCCGCGTCGGCAGTTTCCGCCTTGAGCTGCGCCTCATCCAGAATGAAGTAGCGCAGGCCATATTCGTTCTTCAGCTCTCGGGAGAGATAGTCGCGCATGTTGCGCGGCCAAGGCTTGTAGTCCTGCCCGTCCTCTTCCTTGGTCTTCGCAAACTTGGCAGCTTCGGCCGCCTTCGCCCTGAAGTTCGCGAGTGTCTGCGCAGCATCCTTGGCCGCGAATTCGATCCGAAGTCCGACCAGCGATCCCTCCCAGGCTGCACGGGGCAGAAGATCGACCACGCGATAAAGATTGTCTTCGTCTACACTGATCCAGACATCAAGGGATATGGCCGGGAATTCGACCTTCGCGTCGGTTGCGCCTTCGGCAGGGAAGCTCTCGAAGTCAGCCCAGCAGCCCGCAGAAAAGTCGTGAATCGTGAACTTGTCCTTGCCACCCGAAAGGAAAAGCTCAATCGCGTGAGTGGCTGAAGTCTTCCCGCTGTTATTGGCCCCGACGAAGATCGTCAGATCATGGGCGAAATCAATGCGTGCGTCCTTCAATCTCCGGAAATTTTTGAAGGCGAGAGAATGTACATGCATCTTGTCCGTTGCCCTCCTGGCAGCATGCATATTGGAATTTTATACCGACTATCGCATAAGCTGTTCCCTGGCACATAGCGAGCCGAAGCGGGAGTGGCATTCGATTTTGTCGCGTTCGCCAGGACACCGCCGCGCAATCGGCGGCCCAAGCGGCGCTCAACGTGGAGCCGCCACTGAAGAATCGTCGCAATGTAGGCGTCGGCACCGCTCGCGCTGCGCATGACATCCATCACAGAGAGCAGAAAGCCCCAGTCAACTTCGCTGTCGTGGAACACTTCAGGCAGGACCACCTAACTTCCGCTTTCGAACGGGCAATCAATGTCCGCTCCTGGCCGAACCCGGCCAGCCTTCGCGCAATCGGGCGTTATGTAAAACCAGCCCCTTGACCCGCAGGGCAGCCTCCAGGACTGGCCAACGGATGCCCGGCCGATGTTCCGAACTCCGCGCCCGCGCCACTGGACATTTTTTGACCAGCCCCGCATGATGCGCGCGCCTGCATGGGGCAGGCCTCGCAGGAGGAACCTGATGGGCAAGAAATCCCGCTCCCGGCCGAACAAGGCCAAATCCCTGGTCGCGCAACCGCTGTTCCGCTGCCGTCAGGAACAAGCGAAAAAGGGCAAGGGCAGCTACCGCCGCGAAGCCTCCCAGTCCGCCGATTGGGAGGCTTCGGTCTTTTCGGGCCAGGCCAATCGCGCCATGCAAGAGCGGAGCCTGCAGCGCCGGGCCGCCTAAGCGAACAACCCCAGCCGGAACCACCGGTCAAGCACGAGCCGGCCGGAATAGGCCAGCAGCGTCACCAGCATGCCCACCCCCAGCGCGGGCCAGAAGCCCCAACCCGGCCTGACCACCACGGGAAAGACCAGGAAGAGCGCCAGCGAAGGCAGCACCAGCCAGAAGATCCCCCGCGCCAGGTCGGCGGCCTGCAGCGCGCTGCCGGTATCCCGGTACAGCCAGACCAGCGCCAGCAGCGAGGTCAGCGGCAAGGAAGCGAGCAGCGCGCCGGCGAAGGAGCTGCGCTTGCCCAGCTCGCTGATCAGCACCACCAGCAGCGCGGTGATCAGCACTTTGATCGGGAAGGCGATCATCGGCTGAGCTCCTCGTGCAGATGGCTCGGGGCAAGCGCTTGCTCCTCCGGTTGCGCTGCGCGCGGCTCCTCCTCCCGGTGCAGCCAGCGGTACAGCGCCGGCAGCACCAGCAGGGTCAGCAGGGTCGAGGAGACGATCCCGCCGATGACCACCGTCGCCAGCGGCCGCTGGACCTCGGAACCGGCGCCGACGTTGAAGGCCATCGGCAGGAAGCCCAGCGACGCCACCAGGGCGGTCATCAGCACCGGGCGCAGGCGGCCCAGGGCGCCCTCGACGATCGCCGCCTCGAGTCCGGCGCCGTGCTCGCGCAGCTTGCGCACGAAGGCGATCATCACCAGTCCGTTGAGCACCGCCACCCCCGACAGGGCGATGAAGCCGACCCCGGCGGAGATCGACAGCGGGATGCCGCGCAGCGCCAGGGCGATCACCCCGCCGGTCAGCGCCAGCGGCACGCCGCTGAACACGATCAGCGCATCGCGAACCGAGCCGAAGGCCCAGAACAGCAGGGTGAAGATCAGCGCCAGGGTGACCGGCACCACGATCGCCAGGCGCTGGCTGGCCGAGATCAGTTGCTCGAAGGTGCCGCCGTAGTCGATCCAGTAGCCGGCCGGCACCGCGACCCCGGCAGCCACCCGCTGGCGCAGCTCGGCGACGAAGCCGCCGAGGTCGCGCCCGCGCACGTTGGCGGTCACCACCACGCGGCGCTTGCCGTTCTCCCGGTTGATTTGGTTGGGGCCCTGCTGGATCTCGATGCTTGCCACCTCGCGCAGCGGCACCGTCTGCGGCGCGCCGGCCAGCCAGGCCGCGGCGCGGCTCGACTCGTCGGCATTGGCGACGCCGCCGAGGGGAATCGGCAGATCCGCCAGGGCCGCCGGGTCCCGGCGCAGGCGCTCGGGCAGGCGCACCACGATGTCGAAGCGCCGGTCGCCCTCGAACAGCTGGCCGGCGACCTCGCCGCCGACCGCCGTGGCCAGGGCGTCCTGCACCGCGCCGGGGTTGAGGCCGTAGCGCGCCAGCGCCTGGCGGTTCGGCACGACGCTCAGGAGCGGCAGCCCGGTCGCCTGTTCCAGCTTGACGTCGGCCGCGCCCGGCACCGCCCCGGCAACGCGCTCGATCTGCTTGCCGACTGCCACCAGGCGCTCCAGGTCGTCGCCGTAGAGCTTGATCGCCACGTCGGCGCGTACCCCCGAGATCAGCTCGTTCATGCGCATCTGGATCGGCTGGCTGAACTCGTAGTTGTTGCCCGGCAGCCGCTCGACCGCCGCCTCGATCTCGTCGACCAGTTGCGCCTTGGGCTTGCGCGGGTCGGGCCACTGCGCGCGCGGCTTGAGCATCACGAAGGTGTCGGCCACCGAGGGCGGCATCGGGTCGGTGGCCACCTCGGCGGTGCCGAGCTTGCCGAACACCCGCTCGACCTCGGGGAACTGCTTGATTCGCGCCTCCAGGGCCGCCTGCATGCGGATCGACTGATCGAGGCTGGTGCCGGGAATGCGCATCGCCTGCAGGGCGATGTCGCCCTCGTCGAGGCCGGGGACGAACTCGCTGCCCAGCCGGGTGGCGAGCACCGCGCAGGCCGCGACCAGGCCCAGCGCCGCACCGACCACCCAGCCGCGCCGGCGCACCGACCAGGCCAGCACCGGCGCATAGCCGCGCCGGCTCCAGCGCATCAGCCGCGTGTCCGTCTCCTCCACGCGACCGCGCAGGAACAGCGCGATGGCCGCCGGCACGAAGGTCAGCGAGAGCAGCATGGCGCCGCTCAGGGCCAGCACCACGGTGACCGCCATCGGCTGGAACATCCGCCCCTCGACCCCGGTGAGGGCGAAGATCGGCAGGTAGACGGCGGCGATGATGCCCAGCCCGAACAGGCTCGGGCGGATCACTTCGGCGGTGGCCGAGGCTGCGGCGTCCAGCCGCTCGCCCTCGTCCATCGGCCGGCCCAGCGCGTGCTGCAGGTTGCCGAAGCGGCGCAGGCAGTTCTCGATGATGATCACCGCGCCGTCGACGATCAGCCCGAAGTCCAGCGCGCCCAGGCTCATCAGGTTGCCCGACACCCCGCCGCGCAGCATGCCGGTGACGGTGAGCAGCATCGACAGCGGAATCACCGCGGCGGTGATCAGTGCCGCGCGGAAGTTGCCGAGCAGCAGGAACAGCACCGCGATCACCAGCAGCGCGCCCTCGACCAGGTTCCGCGCCACCGTCTCGATGGTCCGCTCGACCAGCACGGTGCGGTCGTAGACCGGGTGGGCGACGACGCCGGGCGGCAGACTACGGTTCGCCTCGGCGAGCCGGGCCGCCGAGGCCTGGGCGACCTCGCGGCTGTTCGAGCCGATCAGCATGAACACCGTGCCCAGCACCACCTCGCGGCCGTTCTGGGTGGCCGCGCCGTTGCGCAGCTCCGGCCCCTCGCCCACCTCGGCCACGTCGCGCACGCGGATCGGCACGCCTTCGCGGCGGTCCAGCACGATGTCGCGGATCGCTTCGAGGTCGGCGACCTGCCCGGGGGCGCGGACCAGGAACTGCTGGCCGTTGCGCTCGATGTAGCCGGCGCCGACGTTGCGGTTGTTGGCCGCCACCGCGCCGACCACGTCGTGCAGGGTGAAGCCCAGGGCGACCAGCCGGGCCGGGTCGGGGGTGATGTGGATCTGCCGGGCGAAGCCGCCGATGGTGTTGACCTCGGTAACCCCTGGGGTGCTGCGCAGTTGCGGACGCACCACCCAGTCCTGCAGGGTGCGCAGGTCGGTGGCGCTCCACGGGCTGCCGTCGGCCTTGCGCGCCTGCGGCTGCGCTTCGAGCGTGTAGACGAAGATCTCGCCCATCCCGGTGGCGATCGGCCCCATGCCGGGATCGAGGCTCGGCGGCAATTGCGAGCGCACCTGCTGCAGCCGCTCGCCGACCTGCTGGCGGGCGAAGTACAGGTCGGTGCCGTCCTCGAATACCACGGTGACCTGCGACAGGCCGTAGCGCGAGATCGAGCGCGTGTAGTCCAGGCCGGGCAGGCCGGCCAGCGCGGTCTCGATCGGGAAAGTCACCCGCTGCTCGGCCTCGAGCGGCGAGTAGCCGGTGGCCTCGGTGTTGATCTGCACCTGGACGTTGGTGATGTCCGGGGTGACGTCGATCGGCAGTTGGGTGAAGCTCCAGGCGCCCACGGCCGCCAGGGCCAGGGTGAGCACCAGCATCAGCCAGCGACGGGCGATGGCGAAGCGGATCAGATTCTCGAGCATCGCGGCGTCCTCAGTGTTCGTGGGAAGCGCTGGACTTTTCGATGTCCGCCTTCACCAGATAGCTCTGCTCGACCACCACCTGGTCGCCCGGCTCGATCCCCTCGACGACCTGCACCCGCTCGGCATCGCGCTTGCCCAGCGCGACCGGGCGTGCCTCATAGGTGTCGCCGACGCGGACGAACACCACCTCCCCGTCACGGAAGCTCTGCAGCGCGGTCAGCGGCACGACCAGCGCGGCCGACTGGCGGTCGACGACGATCCGCGCCTTCACCGCCGAGCCGGGACGCCACAGGCCGTCGGCGTTGGCCAGGGTGGCGCGGACCACGATGCTCTGGCTGGCCGTCGCGGTGCCGGGCAACACTCGCTCCAGCACCGTCCTGGCACTGGCGCCGTCGCTCAGGCGGGTCACCTCGACGGCGGCGCCGGGACGGATGTACTGAACGTCCGCGCCGAACACGTGCAGATCGACCCACAGCGTCGACAGGTCGGCAACCTCGAACAGCGCCGCACCCTCGCCGGCCTGGGCGCCGAGACTGGCGTTGCGCGCCAGCACCACGCCGGCGATCGGCGAGGTCAGCGAATAGTCGGTCAGGCTCAGGTTGCTCTCCACCGTGGCGAGGGTCTGCCCGGCGCGCACCCGGTCGCCGACATTGGCGGCGAGACGGCGGATCGGTCCGGGAAAGCGCGCGGTGACCCGCGCGACCCTGCCGTCCACCGGGGTCAGCAGGCCCTGCACCTCGTGGGCGTCGGCGATCTCGCCGGGACCGGCCGGGGCCACGCGGATGCCGGCCTCCTCGGCGACGGCCCGCTCGATCTCGGTGCGCCCCTCGTAGCTCGGATAGGCCCAGCGCAGCGCCTCGCCGTCGATACTGGCGAGCACCTCGACGTCGAACGAATGCGGCTCCTCGACCACGCTGGAGGCCATCAGGCTGCCATCGGCCTGGGCATCGAGCCGATGGTTCTCGGCGCGGTCGCCGAGGCGCTTGAGACGCACCTCGACGCTGCCGGCCGAGGGCGGCAGCGGCTGGCCGTCGCGGTACAGCCAGGCCCGGTATTTCGGCGGCGTGCCGTGCTCGGCGATGGCCAGCTCGACGCTCAGCGCGCCCTCTTCGAGCAGGCGGCCGCCGTGTTCGCCCCTGGGCGGCTCGTCGTGCTCGTCGTGCTCTTCGTATTCGCCATGCCCGCCGTGTTCGCCGGCCGCTTCGGAGTGGGCGGACTCGGCCGCCGGACGGTCGTCGCAGGCGGCCAGCGCCAGGGTCAGGGCCAGCAGCAGACTGGCCGGGAGAGATGTTTTCACGGGGTGTTTCCTTTGTCGGTGGACGGACCGGCGACGAACGCCTGGCCGGTGAGTCGCTGGATTTCGATGAGGGTGCGCTGGGCATCGAGGGCGGCCTCGAGCTGCTGGCGGCGGGCCGCGGTCCGCTCGGACTGCAACTGGGCCCATTCCAGGTAGCTGACGGCCCCCGCGCGGTAGGCGCGCTCGGCGGCGCCCTCGGCGCGGGACAGCAGGGGGATCACCTCGTCCCGCAGACGGCGGACCTCGAGCTGCGCGGCGCGATAGCGGCCGTGGGCCTCGACCAGGGTGGCGTGGAGCGCTATCTCCCGGGCCTCGCGCTCGATCTCCAGCGCCCCCAACTCGGCCTCGGCGGCGCGGATCTCGGGTGCTGCACGGTGCTCCGCACCCAGCGGCATCGACAGGGTGCCGACCATGCCAAAGTCGTTGCCCGCCTCGATGCGGCGGGCGCCGACCTGCCAGCTCAGATCGGCCGTCGCCTGGCTGCGGGCCAGTTGCAGGCGCGCCTCGCGGACGCGCCGCTGGCTGACGAACTGGACCAATTCCGGCGTGCCCTCCAGCAGCGCGGTCAGCGCGGCGAAGTCGGCGATCTCCGGCAGCCTCACGGGATCGGCGGCGACCGCCTCGAAGCGTGGGTCCCGCTCGCTCCACAGCGCCGCCAGATACTGGCGCGCCGCGTCGAAGCGCTGCTGCGCGCGGGCCTGCTCCAGCTCGGCGCGAGCCAGGGCCGCCTCGGCGGTGAAGACCACCGACTCCGGCGAGGCGCCGGCCTGCAGGCGCTGGCGCGCCGCGGCCACGGTGCGCCGGCGCTGGGCGATGTCCTGCTCGGCGATCTCGCCCTGGCGGCGGGCCGCGACCATCGCCAGGTAGCGCCGGGCCACCTCGGCCAGCAGGTCCAGGCGACGCGCCTCGCGCTCGGGCGCCAGGGCGTCGATGTGGCTGCGGGCCAGGATCTTGCGCGCATCCAGCTTGCCGCCGCGCTCCAGCACCGAGGCCAGGGTCAAGGTGAGTTCGATGCCCTGCAGGCCGCTCGCCGAGCCGGTGCCGAAGGCATTCTCCACCGTGGCGCCGGCAACCAGCGCCGGACGCAGGGCGGCGCGGTCCCGCTCCGCGGCGAGCACTTCGCCACGGCTGTCGAACAGACGCAGCTCGGGATGGGTGGCGGCGACGCGGACGAAGGCGTCGTCCAGGGAAAGGCGGTCGGCGGCAAGCGTGGGCCACACCACGACGACAGCCGCGACCCACACGGCGAACGCCGCGAGTCGTGAACGCATGAAGAAGCTCCGATCAAATCGAGTAAGGGAAGGCCGGCCAAGGGCCTGGCGAATGCTTACGCGAAGATCGGCGGTCGGTAGGGCGCGTGGGGAGGCGACACGGGGAGGCGCTGACTCTCGTCCGGCAGCTGGGCGTCGCACGTCGGGACAACCGCCAGGCACGGGAAATCGGCCAGGGCGACCAGCACGGAATGGCCGGCGCAATGGACGGAATGGAGCAGCGCCTGGAGACCTCCGCCGCCCTCCTCATCCGGCTCCGCCTGGGCGACCAGATCGCCATCATGGCCGGACGCGTGCCCGAGACGGGCATGGCCACCGAGCGGCGCATGGGAGAGGTCGTGGAGTTCGCCGAGCGAATCCAGCACCGGCTTCATCGACATGGCCAGCAGCAGCGCCAGTGCGACAAGGCACGGGACAAGCGCGGGGCGATGGCGAGAAAAACCGGACATGGCGGCAAGGACCTGGGCAATCGGCGGTCGAGGGAGCGGAGACAACAAGCGCGGGCCACCCTACACGCGCCGGCAATGCGACGCAACCGCAGCGCGCGCCCGTCCGACGGCACGGGCGGACAAGCCTTTCCCCGACATGTTATGGTCGGCGCTTGATCGCAGCCTTTCGAGATGTACCGATGCTCAGCACCCCGGCCTTCGGCCAGATCCTCCGCCAGCTGATCGCCGGCAGCGCACTGGTCCTGCTGACCGCCTGCGTCGACACCCCCACCGCCGACTCCGCCCCGGCCGTCGCCGCGCCGACCCCGAGCGCGCCCAGCGTGGCGACCGCGACGACGGGCAGCATGCCGCCCGCACTCCTGACCCCGAGCGCGCCGCCCGCCGCCCTCAGCTTCGAGGACTGGCGCGAGAACTTCCGCCGCGAGGCGCTGGCCGGCGGCATCCAGCCGCAGGTCTTCGACCAGGCGTTCGCCGGCGTCGACCCCGATCCCGCGGTGATCAACGCGGACCGCAGCCAGCCGGAGTTCACCCGGCCGGTCTGGGAATACCTGGAAGGCGCCCTGGCCGAACAGCGGGTGCGCAACGGCCAGGCCCTGCTGGGCCGGAATGCCGAACTGCTGGGGCGGATCGAGGCACACTATGGCGTCGACCGCCAGGCCTTGGTGGCGGTCTGGGGGCTGGAAAGCAACTTCGGGCAGGTCATGGGCAGCAAGTCGGTGATCCGCTCGCTGGCCACCCTGGCCTTCGAGGGGCGTCGCCCGCAGTTCGCCCGCGACCAGCTGCTGGCGGCCCTGTCGATCCTGCAGAACGGCGACGTGCGGCCGGAGCGGATGATCGGCTCCTGGGCCGGCGCCATGGGCCAGACCCAGTTCATCCCGACCACCTACCATAGCCATGCGGTGGACTTCGACGGCGACGGACGCCGCGACATCTGGGACTCGACCGCCGACGCCCTGGCCTCCACCGCCCACTACCTGCAGGCTTCCGGCTGGCGCCGGGGCCAGCCCTGGGGGTTCGAGGTGCGGCTGCCGGAGGGCTTCGACTACGCCCAGGCCGACATGGCCACGCGCAAATCGCTGAGCGAATGGCGCCAGCTCGGCGTGACCCTGCCCGCCGCCAGCGCCGGCCAGGAGGGCGAGCAGGCCAGCCTGCTGCTGCCCGCCGGGCATCGCGGCCCAGCCTTCCTGGTGCTGGAAAACTTCCGCAGCGTCCTCAAGTACAACAACTCCACCTCCTATGCGCTGGCCATCGGCCTGCTCGCCGAGCGCTTCGAGGACGGCGGGCGGATCGTCGCCGCCTGGCCGCGCGGCGATACCCCGCTGAGCCGCAGCGAACGCATCGAGCTGCAGAACCTCCTGGCCGGCAACGGCTTCGACCCCGGCAGCGCCGACGGCATCATCGGCGCCAATACCCGCCAGGCGGTGCGCGGCTTCCAGCAGACCCTCGGCTGGCCGGCGGACGGCTATCCGACCCAGGACCTGCTCCAGCGCCTGCGCGCAACGCGTTAGCCGGTCGGCCGACTCAGGTTCGGACGACTCGCCCGGCTCATCCCCAAGCTCTCCCGGGGATGAGCGCGCGACTACCTCGACCCGCGCTGGCCAGCCTCATTCGCCGCCCCTCTTCTCCTTGGCCGAACGGTTGACCAGGGAAAAACCGAGCGCGAACAGCAGGATGCTCGCCACGATCACCGCAAAGACCCCCGACGAGAAATTCTCCGCCCCCGGCACCCCCATCTGCAGCGGCATCGCCGACAGCACGCCCGCCGCCAGACCGCGCGGCATGGCCACCGCCACCACGCCTTTGTCGCGACGGTTGAAATCGGCGCCCCACAGGGACAGCCAGGTGGCGGGGACGCGGAACACCAGCAGCACCAGCGCCCCGGCGATGCCTAGGACGACCAGCTTGAGGTTGAGCGGGAACATCAGGCCGATCAGGAAGAAGAAGAAGGACTTAACCAGGAAGATGACCTGGCCATGGAAAGCCATGGCGTTCTCGTCAACCTGCAGGCGCTCCGTCTGGCGGATCTGCACGTACCGCTCCAGGCGCCGGACCACCAGCCCGCTGTTGCCGATCAGCAGGGAGGCCGCCAGGATGCCCAGGGCACCGTTGCCGCCGGCCAGGCCGATCAGGGCATAGATCAGCAGCAGGGACGCCAGCAGCACCGGGAAGGCACTGGTCTTGCCATGGATCACATAGGCGATGGGGAGGAACAGGAATCCGCCCAGCAGCCCCAGCCCCAAGCCGATGCCCACCGCCCTGAGCAGGGCCAGGATCGAGCCCCCCACCGACACGTCGCCGCTCAGTACCAGCTCGACGCACACCAGCGCCAGCACCACGCTGAGCGCGTCGGTGATGCTCGACTCGACGCTCAGCAGGTCGGCCACCCTGGCCTCGACCTTGCCGGCGGCCATGGTGGGAATGATCACCACCGAGCTGCTGCCGCCGAGGACGGCGCCCAGCATCAGCCAGATCATCCAGCCGTGCTGGCGGATATAGCCGAGTTCGGCACAGCTCCACAGGAAGGCCGCCATGGCCAGCATGGAGAAGAAAAAGCCGCTCAGCGCCAGCTCCAGGGCGCGCGGGGCGCTGTCGGCAACCTCGCTGATCTTCAAGTGCAGGCCGCCGCTGGAGAGGATGGTGACCAGCGCGAAAGCCCCGAAAAAGGGCAGGATGGGCCGCAGCATGTCGGCAGAAACCAGGTCGAGCACGGGGCCGGCCAGGATGCCCGCGGAGACCAGCCAGATGATGTCCGGTATGCCGGTGCGGGAAAAAACCACTTCGCCCAGCGTGCCGAGAATCAGCAGGCCGGTGATCAACAGGATCATCTGCGTGACGGGATCCATCGCCGTTCCTCGAGAGGCACTGTCGTGCCGGCCCCGGCACGCACTCGCTCCTGAGTATCGAGCGGCCTCCGGGTCTTTTCAAATCGGCGACAGCATCCCGGGAAAGGTCTTCCGCCAACGTCGACCATGCAAGAAAAAGGGCGCCCCGCGGCGCCCTTTCTCATGGAACGAAGAGGACTCAGTCGCCCTTCGCGCCATGGGCCTGCTGGTCGGCGTGGTAGGAGGAGCGCACCAGCGGACCGGAGGTGACGTTCTTGAAGCCCATCTTCTGCCCTTCCTCGGCGAACCAGGCGAAGATGTCGGGATGGACGAAGCGCTGCACCGCCAGGTGGCTGCGCGAGGGCTGCAGGTACTGGCCGAGGGTGAGCATGTCGATCTCGTGCTCGCGCATCCGCTGCATGGTCTCGATCACTTCCTCGTCGGTCTCGCCGAGACCGAGCATCAGCCCGGACTTGGTCGGCACGCCCGGCACGCGCTTCTTGAACGCCTCCAGGAGGTCCAGCGACCACTCGAAGTCCGAGCCCGGGCGGGCGGCCTTGTACAGGCGCGGCACGGTTTCCAGGTTGTGGTTGAACACGTCCGGCGGCTCGCTGGCGGTGATCTCGAGGGCGATCTCCATGCGTCCGCGGTAATCCGGCACCAGGGTTTCCAGCTGGGTACCGGGACTCAGCCGGCGGATCTCGCGCAGGCAGTCGGCGAAGTGCTGGGCGCCGCCGTCGCGCAGGTCGTCGCGATCCACCGAGGTGATCACCACGTATTTCAGGCGCAGATCGGCGACGGCCACGGCAAGGTTCTTCGGCTCGTCGGGGTCGAGCGGGTTCGGCCGGCCGTGGCCGACGTCGCAGAACGGGCAGCGGCGGGTGCAGATGTCGCCCATGATCATGAAGGTCGCGGTGCCGCCGGCGAAGCACTCGCCGAGGTTCGGGCAGGAGGCCTCCTCGCAGACGCTGTGCAGCTTGTGCTGGCGGAGCAGCTGCTTGATCCGGTCGACTTCGGCAGAGGCCGGCATGCGCACGCGGATCCAGTCCGGCTTGCGGGGCAGTTCCTCGGTCGGAATGATCTTCACCGGGATGCGCGCGACCTTCTCCGCGCCACGCAGTTTGACCCCGGTCTCAACCTTGGCCGGGCTCTTGCCCGTGGTTTCCGTCGTGCTCATATGCTTTCGATCCCGCCCATAAGGGTCTTTGTTTCAGCGTAACCGAGCTGGGCAGCGAGCTGTGCACGCAGGCGTCCGCTCACCTCGGCGAATTCGACCGGCCCGCGGGCCTGATCCTTGAGTTGTGTCATGGCCAGGCCGGCATAGCCGCAGGGATTGATGCGCTGAAAGGGCGCCAGATCCATGTCCACGTTCAGCGCCAGGCCATGGAAGGAACAACCGTTGCGGATGCGCAGGCCGAGGGAGGCGATCTTCATCCCGCCGACGTAGACCCCCGGCGCGTCCGGCTTGGCGTAGGCCTCGACCCCGTAGCCGGCGAGCAGCTCGATCAGGCTGCGCTCCATCCGGCTGACCAGCTCGCGCACGCCGATGCCCAGTCGGCGTACATCAAGCAAGAGATAGGCCACCAGTTGGCCGGGACCGTGGTAGGTCACCTGGCCGCCGCGGTCCACCTGCACCACCGGGATGTCGCCGGGGAACAGCAGATGCTCGGCCTTGCCGGCCTGGCCCTGGGTGAACACCGGGGCATGCTCGAGCAGCCAGAACTCGTCGCCGGTTTCCGGGCCGCGCCCATTGGTGAAGCGCTGCATCGCCTGCCAGGTCGGCAGGTAGTCGACCAGACCCGGCTCGCGAATGCCGATCGCGCCCGGCATCAGAGCACCATGTGCACGCACCCGGTGGCGCGCAGGTCGAGGTGGATGGCCTGGAGCTGCTCGACGCCGGTGGCGGTGATCAGCACCTGTACGGCGAGATAGCGCCCGTTGCGGCTGTCGCGCACGGTCAGGGTCGAGCTATCCAGCCCTGGGGCGTGGCGCTGGATCACCTCGACGACCAGGTCGGCGAAACCCTCGCCGGCATTGCCGATCACCTTGATCGGATAGCGCTCGCAGGGAAATTCGATTTTCGGAGCTTGTACGTCGGTATCGGTCATGGCGGTGGCGGGCCGTTCGGCCCGCAGGGACGGCCGCCTACCGGAAACGGCGGGCGGCGGTCGGCAGAGGATCAGTTGAACAAGTCGTAGAAGAACAGTCGGATGCTATCCCATAGACGACGGAACAGGCCACCCTCCTCGACGGTTTCCAGGGCGACCAGATCGGCGCTGCGCAGCACCTGCTCGCCCAGCTTGACCTCGACCTTGCCGACCACGGCGCCCTGCTCGATCGGCGCGATCAGCTGCGGCTCGAGGCTGCTGCTGGTGGTCAGTTGCTTGATCTGGCCGCGCGGCATGGTGAAGGTCAGGTCCTCGGCCAGGCCGACCTTGACCTCGCGGCTGGAACCTTTCCACACCGGCGCGCGGGCCAGCTCGGTGTTCTTCTGGAAGAAGGTCTGGGTCTCGAAGAAGCGGAAGCCGTAGGTCAGGAGTTTCTGGGTTTCGGCGGCGCGGGCCTGTTCGCTTTTGGTGCCGAACACCGCGGCGATCAGCCGCTGGCCGTCGCGCACCGCGGAAGCCACCAGGCAGTAGCCGGCCTCGTCGGTGTGGCCGGTCTTCAGGCCGTCGACGGTCTTGTCGCGCCACAGCAGCAGGTTGCGGTTGGGCTGCTTGATGTTGTTCCAGAAGAATTCCTTCTGCGCATAGATCGCATAGTGGGCCGGGTCGTCGTAGATGATCGCGCGAGCCAGCTTGGCCATGTCGTGGGGCGAGGAGTAGTGGTCCGGATGCGGCAGGCCGGTGGCATTCAGGAAGTGGCTGTTGGTCAGGCCGAGGCGCTTGGCGGTGTTGTTCATCATGTCAGCGAAGGCGTCCTCGCTGCCGGCGATATGCTCGGCCAGCGCCACGCTGGAGTCGTTGCCGGACTGGATGATGATGCCGTGCAGCAGGTCGCCGACGGTCACCTGGGTGCCGACCTGGATGAACATCCGCGAGCCGCCGGTACGCCAGGCATGCTCGCTGACGGTGACCAGGTCGCTTTCCTTGATCTGCCCGCGCTTGATCTCCAGGGTGGCGATATAGGCGGTCATCAGCTTGGTCAGGCTGGCCGGCGGCAGGCGCTGGTCGCCATTGCTCTCGATCAGCACCTGGCCGCTGGCGGCGTCCATCAGCAGGTAGGCGGAAGCAGCCAGCTGCGGCGGCGCCGGGAGAGCCTGGGGCTCGGCGGCACGCGCCGGTGCCGGTGCCGGTGCCGGCGTCGGTGTCGGCGTGGCTTGAGGCTCCGCGGCCCAGGCGCTCGGCACGCAAATCAGGAGGGCCAGGAAAAGGCGTTGCACACGTTGGGTGGTTTTCATCGTTTCTCGCGTCGTTGGCTAATCGGACACACCCTTGCGGGCTGTGGGGATGGGTCCCGGTCTCACTCGGGTTTGACCAGGGTCGGCTGGCCAAGTCTGGCCAGGCGCACGCTGTCTTGCAGCTGCCGGACCTCGTCCTGGCTGCCGATCGGCCCCAGGCGCACGCGGTGGAAGGTCTGCCGGTCGCGCACCACCGAGCTGACGAACGCCGGGGTGGCGCTGATCCGGCTCAGCTTGTCCTTGAGCAGCTCCGCCGCGTCCGGATTGGCGAAGGCGCCGACCTGCAGGTACAGGCCCTCGGCCTGGCTGGCAACGGCATTGTTGGCGGAGGCGACCTCCACGGGCAACACGGCCGCCGCATGCTGGCTGGGCGGCGGCGAGTATTCCTCGATCGGCTGCGCGGCCGGCCGGGTCGCCGGCTGCGCCTGGGCCACCGGCGGTCGAGCCAGCACCAGCGGCGGCTTGCGGCCCTGCTGGGCCCACCACTCCTCGGGATCGATGCCTTCCACGCTGACCCGCGCGGTACCGATTTCGGCATAGCCGAGCTTCTTCGCCGCGGCGAAGGACAGGTCGATGACCCGGTCGGAATAGAAGGGACCGCGGTCGTTGACCCGCAGGATCACGCTCTTGCGGTTGTCCAGGTTGGTCACCCGGACGTAGCAGGGCAGCGGCAAGGTCTTGTGCGCCGCGCTCATCCCGTAGAGGTCGTAGTGCTCGCCGTTGGCGGTGGCCTGGCCATGGAACTTGGTGCCGTACCAGGAGGCGGTGCCGGTCGCCTTGTAGCGGCGGCCGTCGTTCATCGGGTAGTAGGTCTTGCCCAGCACCGTGTAGGGGTTGGCCTTGACCGGCCCCTCGTGGGGCGTGGGCACCGCGTCGGGAATCTGCGAGACGTCGATGTCCCACCAGGGGGCGCCGTCCTTGAGCGGTCGCGGGTAGTGGACCGCGGCGGAGCCCGACGACGTGCCGCGCTCCGGCGGCGTGCTGGAGCAGCTGACCAGCAGCGCCAGACCGCCGAGCAGGGCCAGACGGATCGGCAGAGCGCGCCGCGTCATCGGCGCCCGCCCCGCGCCTGGAGCAGCAGATCGGAGAGCTGATATACCGCCATGGCATACATCGCGCTGCGGTTGTAGCGGGTGATGGTGTAGAAGTTCGGCAGCCCCATCCAGTATTCCGCCCCCTCGGCGCCATCCAGCCGGAAGGCGGTGACCGGCAGGCCGTCGTCGAGGCGCTCGCGGGTCGCCCAGCCGAGGCTGCGCAGCTCGCCGACGCTCTTCACCGGGTCCAGTCCCTCGGTCAGGCCTTGTTCGGCCCCGGCGCCATCGACCTCGGCACGGCTGGCCACCGGCCCGCCGGCGACCCAGCCATGGCGCTTGAAGTAGCTGGCGACGCTGCCGATGGCGTCGGTCGGGTTCCTCCAGATGTCGATGTGGCCGTCGTTGTCGAAGTCCACCGCATAGGCGCGGAAGCTGCTCGGCATGAACTGCGGCAGGCCCATGGCGCCGGCGTAGGAGCCGGTCAGGGCGAGCGGGTCGACCTGTTCCTCGCGGGTCATCAGGAGGAACTCGCGCAGCTCCTTGCGAAAGAAGGGCGCGCGCGGCGGGTAGTCGAAGCCCAGGGTGGACAGCGCGTCGATCACCCGGTAGTTGCCGGTGTTGCGTCCGTAGAAGGTTTCCACGCCGATGATCGCGACGATCACCTGGGCCGGCACGCCGTACTCCTGCTCGGCGCGGGCCAGGGCCGCCTCGTGCTGGCGCCAGAAGTCCACGCCGCGGGCCACCCGGGCCTCGGTGATGAAGATCGGCCGGTATTCCTTCCACGGCTTGGCCCGCTCCGCCGGCCGCGAGATGGCGTCGAGGATCGGCTGCTTGCGCTCTACCTCGCGGAACAAGCCGAGCAGCTGCTCGCTGGCAAAGCCGTAGTCGCGGGACATCTCCGCGACGAACTCGTCGACCTGCGGCGAGTCCGTGTAATCGCCGGCCAGTGCCGCGCCGCCGCGCAGCGCGCAGGACAGCCCCAAGGTACCCGCCAGGCCGGCCCAAGACAGGGTTCTGGCCGCCCGGCCACGCCGTATGTGCATTGATCCGTCACTCTTCAAACCTGCGCGATCCACTTGCGATGGGTGTGGATCGACATCAAAACCCCGAACCCTGACAGCAGGGTCACCAGCGAAGTTCCGCCGTAGCTAATGAACGGCAGGGGTACCCCCACCACCGGCAACAGGCCGCTCACCATGCCGATGTTGACGAATACGTAGACGAAGAAGGTCATGGTCAGGCCGCCGGCCCACAGCTTGCCGAACAGGGTCTGTGCCTGCACGGTGATCACCATTCCGCGGGCGATCAGCAGCAGGTAGACCAGCAGCAGCAGGCAAACGCCGACCAGCCCGAACTCCTCGGCCAGCACCGCAATGATAAAGTCCGTATGGCTTTCCGGCAAAAAATCCAGGTGCGATTGGGTGCCGAGCAGCCAGCCCTTGCCGAACACCCCGCCCGAGCCGATCGCCGCCTTCGACTGGATGATGTTCCAGCCGGTGCCCAACGGATCGCTTTCCGGGTCGAGAAAGGTGTGGATGCGCTGCTTCTGGTAGTCGTGCAGGACGAAGTACCACATGCCCACCGCGACCGGCACCACGGCCGCCACCGCGCTGCCGATCCACAGCCAGGGTAGCCCGGCGACGAACAGCACGAAGGCCCCGGAGGCGAGGATCAACATCGCGGTACCCAGATCCGGCTGGCGCAGGATCAGCACGAAGGGCACGCCGACCAGCGCCAGGCTGACGGCGGTGTGCTTGAGCCCCGGCGGCAGGTTGTTGCGGGCGAGATACCAGGCGATGGTCGCCGGCATGATGATCTTCAGGAACTCCGAGGGCTGGAAGCGGATCACCCCGGGGATGTTGATCCAGCGGGTGGCGCCCATCGCATTGTGGCCCATGACCTCCACCACTCCCAGCAGAACCACCCCCAGGACGTAGGCCAGCGGCACCCAGCGCGCGATGAAGCGCGCCTCCACCTGGGCGATGAGCAGCATGGCGAGCATGCCGAAACCGAACGAGCTGGCCTGCTTGATCACCAGGTCGAGGTTCCTGCCGCTCGCCGAATAGAGGACGAACAGGCTACCGGCGGCGAGCAGCAACAGCAGCAGCAGCAGCGGGCCGTCGATGTGCAGGCGCTGCAGCAGGGTAGCACGGCGGCGCAGTACGTCCTCGTCGGACAGGGTGCGGTCGAAGTTATTGAAATTATTGTGCATTGGCGGGCTCCTGCGGCGGCACCGCGAACTGCGCTTTCAGCCGGCCCTTCTCGTCGAGCAGCCAGGCGTCCATCACCTGCTTGGCCACCGGCGCGGCGATGCCGGAGCCGGACTCGCCGTTCTCCACCATCACCGCCACGGCGATCCGCGGATTCTCGGCGGGGGCGAAAGCGACGAACAGGGCGTGGTCGCGATGGCGCTCCTGCAGCTTGTTGCGGTCGTATTTCTCGCCCTGGCGGATCGCTACCACCTGCGCCGTGCCGCTCTTGCCGGCGATGCGGTAGCGCGCCGTGGCGCCGACCTTGTGCGCGGTGCCGCGCGCACCGTGCACGACCTGCTGCATGTCGGAGCTGATCAGGTCCCAGTTGTGCGGGTCCTTGAGCTGGATGTCCGGCGGCGCCGGGCGCGCCTCGAGCAGGCCGCTCGCCATCAGTTGCTCCGGCGACAGGCCGTCGGCCTTCATCAGCAGCCGCGGACGGTGCCACTTGCCCTTGTTCGCCAGGAGGGCGGTGGCCTGGGCCAGCTGCAGCGGGGTGGCCAGCATGTAGCCCTGACCGATGCCGGTGATCAGGGTCTCCCCCGGATACCAGGCCTGGCGGCGCTTGATGCGTTTCCACTCGCGCGAGGGCATCAGCCCCTCGGCCTCCTCGAACATGTCCAGCGACACCCGCTGGCCGATGCCGAAATGGCTCAGGTAGCGGTGCAGGCGGTCGATGCCGAGGCGGTGCGCCAAGGAGTAGAAATAGGTGTCGTTGGAACGGGAGATCGCCGCCTCCATGTTCACCCAGCCGTCGCCGCCGCGGTTCCAGTTGCGGTACTTGTGCTCGACGTTGGGCAACTGGAAGAAGCCCGGGTCGAAGATCCGCGTGCTGCGCTCCACCACCCCGCTGTCGAGGCCGGCCAGGGCGACCACCGGCTTGATCGTCGAGCCCGGCGGGTAGATGCCGCGCAGCACGCGGTTGTACAGCGGCCGGTCGATGGAGTCGCGCAGGGCAGCATAATCCTTGCCGCTGATCCCGGTGACGAACAGGTTGGGGTTGTAGCTCGGCTGGCTGATCATCGCCAGTACCTCGCCGCTGGTCGGGTCGATGGCGATCACCGCCCCGCGGCGGTCGCCGAGGGCTGCCTCGGCGGCCTTCTGCAGACTCAGGTCGAGACTCAGGGTGAGATCCTTGCCGGGCACCGGATCGGTATGTTTGAGCACCCGCAGCACCCGCCCGCGGGCGTTGGTCTCGACCTCCTCGTAGCCCACCTGGCCGTGCAGCAGATCCTCGTAGAACAGTTCCACGCCGGTCTTGCCGATATGGTGGGTGCCGCTGTAGGCGACCGGATCGAGCTTCTTCAGCTCGCGCTCGTTGATCCGCCCGACATAGCCGACCGAATGGGCGAAGTGCTCGCTCTGGGGGTAGTGGCGTACCAGTTGGGCGGCCACCTCGACGCCGGGCAGCAGGAACTGGTTGACCGCGATGCGGGCGATCTGCTCCTCGGACAGCTCGAAGAGCACCGGCACCGGCTCGAACGGCCGGCGCCCTTGGCGTACGCGCCTCTCGAACAGGGTGCGCTCCTCAGGACCGAGTTCGAGCACCCTGACGATGGTGTCCAGCACCTTCTGCCAGTCGCCGGCCCGCTCGCGGGTCACCGTCAGGCTGAAGCTCGGCCGGTTGTCGGCGAGGATCACCCCGTTGCGGTCGAAGATCAGCCCGCGGTTCGGCGGGATCGGCTGCACATGGATGCGGTTGTTTTCCGCCAAGGTCGAATGCTGCTCGTACTGGATCACCTGCAGGTAGTACAGGCGCGCCATCAGCACCAGCGACAGCAGCGCGATGGCCACGGCGCCGACGACGGCCCGCGCGCGGACCTGGCGCGCGTCCTTCTCGTGGTCTTTGAGGCGAATCGGCTCCGGCATTGGCGCAAACCGCGGTCACTTGTGGTACGGATGCCCGGACAACAAGGTCCAGGCACGATAGATCTGCTCGCCGATGAGGATGCGGACCAACGGATGCGGCAGGGTCAGCGGCGACAACGACCAGCGCTGCTCGCTGCGCGCGCAGACCTCCGGCGCCAAGCCCTCCGGGCCGCCGACCATGAGGTTGACGGTGCGCGCGTCGAGACGCCAGCGCTCCAGCTCGGCGGCCAGCTGCTCGGTGCTCCAGGGCTTGCCGGTCACCTCCAGGGTGACGATGCGTTCGCCCGCCTGCACCTTGCCCAGCATGGCCTCGCCCTCCTGGCGGATCAGGCGGGCCAGGTCGGCATTCTTGCCCCGGGTGTGCAGGGGGATTTCCACCAGCTCGAGGGCCAGCTCGGGCGGCAGGCGCTTGGCATACTCGTGCCAGCCCTCCTCCACCCAGCGCGGCATCCGCGAGCCCACAGCGATCAGGCGCAGACGCACGGCGGTTTCATTCCTCGCCGTGCTGGGCGCGGCTCTGCTCCGCGCCCTGCCAGAGGCGCTCGAGGTCGTAGAACTGGCGGGTGGCGACCTGCATCACGTGGACCACCACGTCGCCCAAATCGAGCAGGGCCCATTCGCCGCCCTCCAGGCCCTCGCTGCCCAGCGGGCGCACGCCCTGCTCCTTGACCTTCTCCAGGACGTTGTCGACGAGGGATTTCACATGGCGGCTGGAGGTGCCGCTGGCGATCACCATGAAGTCGGTGACGCTGGTCTTGCCGCGCACATCGATGACGGTGATGTCCTTGGCCTTGAGATCTTCCAGGGCGTCGACCGCCAGCTGGACCAGTTGTTCGTTTTGCATGGACGACTCGTGTGTGATGTTCAGTTCGACGCCGGGTACAACCCGTGCGCATGGATATAGGCCAGCACCGCATCGGGCACCAGGAAGCGCACCGAGCGGCCGCTGGCCAGGCGTTCGCGGATCTGGGTGGCGGACACCTCCAGCGGCGTCTGCCAGACGAAGGCGATATGCCCGCCCGGCCCGGCGAGGGCCTGGGGATCGCCGCCGCTGCGCGCCGCCAGCAGGTTGCGCAGGGCCTCCGGCGGCTCGCTGGCGGCATCCGGGCGCTGCAGGACCAGGATGTGGCAGTGGTCGAGCAGCTCGCCCCAGCGGTGCCAGCTCGGCAGGCCGCAGAAGGCGTCCCAGCCGAGCAGGAGGAACAGTTGGTCGTCCGCGGCCAGTTCGCCGCGCAGGGACTCCAGGGTGTCGATGGTGTAGGACGGCCGCTCGCGCCGCAGTTCGCGATCGTCCACGGTCAGCGGCGGCACGCCGTCGACCGCGCAGCGGACCATCGCCAGGCGATCGGCCGCCGACACCTGCGGCGCCTGCCGGTGGGGCGGGCGCGCACAGGGGATCAGCCGCAGCTCATCGAGGCCGAACTGCTCGGCCACTTCGAGGGCGCCGCGCAGATGGCCGATATGGATGGGGTCGAAGGTACCGCCGAGAACTCCGATCTTTTTCGCCATCAGCCGCGCACATGGCCATCGCCGAACACGACGTACTTCTCGCTGGTCAGCCCTTCCAGGCCGACCGGGCCGCGGGCGTGCAGCTTGTCGGTGGAGATACCGATCTCCGCGCCCAGGCCGTACTCGAAACCGTCGGCGAAGCGCGTCGAGGCGTTGACCATCACCGAGCTGGAGTCCACCTCGGCGAGGAAGCGCCGCGCATCGCTGAAGCTCTCGGTGACGATGGCGTCGGTGTGGTGCGAGCCATAGCGGTTGATGTGGGCGATGGCCTCGTCCAGAGAGTCCACCACCCGCACCGAGAGGATCGGTGCGTTGTACTCGGTGGACCAGTCGGCCTCGCTCGCCGCCAGGGTGCCTGGGCCGAGCAGCTCGCGGCTGCGCAGGCAGGCGCGCAGCTCGACGCCCTTGGCCCGGTAGATCTCGCCGAGCGGCGGCAGCGCACGGGCAGCGATGGCGGCATGCACCAGCAGGGTTTCCATGGTGTTGCAGGGCGCGAAGCGCTGGGTCTTGGCGTTGTCGGCGACGCGCACGGCCTTGTCGAGGTCGGCGGCATGGTCGATGTAGACGTGGCAGATGCCGTCCAGGTGCTTGATCACCGGCACCTTCGCCTCGCGGCTGATGCGCTCGATCAGGCTCTTGCCCCCGCGCGGGACGATCACGTCGACGAACTCCGGCATGGCGATCAGCGCACCCACCGCGGCGCGGTCGGTGGTTTCCACCACCTGCACGGCGGCAGCCGGCAGGCCGGCCTCGGCCAGGCCGAGCTGGATGCAGCGGGCGATCGCCTGGTTGGAGTGGATCGCCTCGGAGCCGCCGCGCAGGATGGTGGCGTTGCCGGACTTCAGGCACAGGCTGGCGGCGTCGATGGTCACGTTGGGACGCGACTCGTAGACGATGCCGATCACCCCCAGCGGCACGCGCATCTTGCCGACCTGGATGCCCGAGGGCATGTAGCGCATGTCGCGGATCTCGCCGATCGGGTCGGGCAGCCGGGCGACCTGGCGCAGTCCCTCGATCATCTCGTCGATACGCGCCGGGGTCAGCGCCAGACGGTCGAGCATCGCCTCGTCCAGGCCGCTGGCGCGGCCGGCGGCCAGATCCTGCGCGTTGGCCGCGGCGAGCGCCTCGCGGGCAGCGTCGAGAGCGGCGGCGGCAGCTTCCAGGGCGCGGTTCTTCTGCGCGGTGCTGGTGCGCGCGAGGACCCGCGAGGCTTCGCGGGCGGCGCGGCCCAGGCGGGTCATGTAGTCGAGCACGGACTCGGTCATGGTCTCGGGTCTGGCAGTCGGGGAAAGCGGCTGATTATAGCGATACCGCCGCCCTGCGCCCAGCGTGCTCGGGCAGATGGTTGCGGGGCGGGCTTCCCCGGCCGCTGCCGGCTGCTATCATGCGCCGTCGGGCGGCATGCCCCACCCTTCACCGGCTCACGACAAGGAGCGCCGCCCGATGAGCGCATGGCTCGACAGCCTGACCGGCTGGCTGACCGCCCACCCCGAAGGGCTGGGACTGGCCATTTTCCTGACCGCCTGCATCGAGTGCCTGGCGGTGCTCGGCGTCATCCTTCCCGGCGGCGTGCTGATGTTCGCGCTCGCCGCCATGGCCGGCAGCGGCGTCCTCTCCCTCGGCCAGACCCTGCTGCTGGGCTATGTCGGCGGCCTGCTCGGCGATGCGCTGTCCTACACCCTGGGCCGGCATTTCCACCAGGGTATCCGGCGCCTGCCGGTGTTGCGCCACCACCCGGAATGGCTGATCGGCGCCGAGGTGTACTTCCAGCGCTACGGTATCGCCAGCCTGTTGGTCGGCCGCTACATCGGTCCGCTGCGGCCGATGCTGCCGATGATCGCCGGGATGCTCGACATGCCGCTGCCGCGCTTCATCCTGGTCTGCCTGCTGTCCGCCGCCGGCTGGGCGACGGCCTATCTGCTGCCCGGCTGGGCCACCGGCGCCGCCCTGCGCCTGCCGCTGCCGAAAGGCTTCTGGAGCGAGGCCGGCGTAGTGCTGGCGGTGCTCGCGGTGGTCCTCGGGCTGATCGCCCAGGCCAGCCTGCGCCGCCAACGCTGGACCACCGCGCTGTCCGCCGGGCTCTGCCTGGCCTCGCTCGGCGCCCTGCTGCTGGGCTGGAGCCGGCTGCACGAACTCGACCAGGGCCTGCTGGCGCTGTTCCAGGCACAGCGCCACGCCAGCCTGGACTGGCTGATGGTGCTGATCACCAGCCTGGGCGACACCCGAAACCTGCTGTGTGCCGGCGCGCTGCTCGGCCTGCTGCTGCTCGCCGCTCGACAACGCCGGGCGGCACTGTTCGCCGTCCTGACCCTGCTCGGCACGGCGCTGAGCAACAGCATCCTGAAGGCGCTGTTCGCACGCAGCCGCCCGGAGGTCCTGCTCGAGCCGCTGCAGAGCTACAGCCTGCCGAGCGGACACAGCTCGTCGGCCTTCGCCTTCTTCCTGGTGCTGGGGGTTCTCGCCGGATGCGGCCAGCCGCCGCGGATGCGCCTGACCTGGCTGCTGCTGGCCGGCCTGCCGGCACTGACCATCGCCCTGTCGCGGGTCTACCTGGGGGTTCACTGGCCTACCGACATCATCGCCGGCGCCCTGCTCGCCGGCGGCCTCTGCGCCGCCAGCCTGACCCTGGTGCAGCATCGCCAGCCACTGGAGCCCCTGAATCCACGGATCTGGTGGCTGATCCTGCCGCTGTGCCTGGCGCTGCTCGCCGCCATCGCCAGCTGGACGCTACCGGACGCCCTGGTGCTGTACCGCTACCGGTGAGCCGGGCGGATCAGCCCGGCGCACCGCCCTGCAGACGCTCCAGCAGGGCCTGGATGTATTCCAGGCGGCGCGCCGGCTCGCCCATCGCCAAAAGCTTGAGCTTCTCCTCCGGATCGAACGGCAGCAGGTAACTCAGCTGGTTGGCCAGCACCTGCTGATCCGCCACCGTGCCGCCCATCCCCAGCGCCCCGACCAGCGGATGCTCCGCCAGCGACGTCAACAGGGCGGCCAGGTCGGCGTGTTCGGCGGCCAGCGGTGCCGCCTGGACCTCGTGCAGCCAGTCCACCTCGGCGACCGTCAGCTGGTCGCGCCGCACCTCGGTGCGCCCGACCCGGAAGCGCCGCGCGCCTTCCACGCGGATCTCCAGCACGCCGTCGGGGCGCTGCTGCCAGTCGCGGATCAGCGCCTCGCAGCCGAGCGCGGCGAAGCGGCTGGCCGCCTCGCCGACCTCCTCGCCCTCGAGGATGCACACCACGCCGAAGCCCGTGCCGCGGCGCAGACAGCGGCTGAGCATGTCCAGATAGCGTGCCTCGAAGATCGACAGATCCAGCCGACAACCGGGAAACAGCACGGTATTCAGGGGAAACAACGGAAAGTCCATCGCGCCTCCTCAGACGACCATCGCCACGCTCAGGGGCAGCAGGACCGCGGTGAACACCCCCATCAGACTCATCCCCAGGGCGGCGAAGGCGCCGCACTCCTCGCCCTCCTGCAGCGCCCGCGAGGTCCCCACCGCATGGGAGGTCAGGCCCAGGGCCATGCCCAGTGCGGCCGGATGGCGAACCCCGCAGCGCCGCAGCAGCGCGGGGCCGAACACCGCGCCGAGGATGCCGGTGACGAGCACGAACACCGCGGCCAGGCCGGCCATCCCGCCGATCTGCTCGGACACCAGCATGGCGATCGGCGAAGTGACCGACTTCGGCGCCAGGGTCATCAGCATCAGTCGCTCGGTGCCGAACAGCCAGGCCAGCCCCACCCCCAGCAGGGTGGTGAAAACGCCGCCGACCAGCAGGGTCGTCACCACCGGCCAGAACAGCAGGCGAATCCGCTTCAGGTTGAGAAACAGCGGCACGGCCAGCGCCACCGTGGCCGGACCGAGGAACACGGTGAGAATCTGCGCGCCCTCGCGGTAGGCGGCGTAGTCCACCCCGCAGAACAGCAGCACGCCGATCACCAGCAGCATCGACACCAGCACCGGCTGCAGAAACACCCAACGGGTCCTCTCGTAGGCGGCCACCGCCAGCTGGTAGGCGCCCAGGGTGATGCCGAAGGCGAATAACGGATGCTGCACCAGCGCCTGCCAGGCGCCCTGCCAGTCGAGACTCATGCCCCCGTTCCTCCATTCGCCTGGCGCTCGATCAGCCGCTGCATCAGCCAGCCGGCGAAGGCCAGCGACACCAGCAGGGACAGCAACAGCGCACCGGCTATGGACCAGAAGTTGGCGGCGATCAGATCGGCATAAGCCATCACCCCCACCGCCGGCGGCACCAGCATCAGCGGCAGATAGCGCAGCAGGCTGCCGGCCGCCTCCTGTACCGGCGCGCTCACTTCGCCGCGCCAGACCAGATAGACGAACAGCAGCAGCAGGCCGATGATCGGCCCCGGCAGCATGGGCAGGCAGAGCGCCTGGATGACCGTGCCGAGCAACTGGAACAACACCAGCCAGGTGAGGCCTCGCAACAACATATGAACCTCCGAGGTCGAGCCGCCCGAAAAATCCCGACGCCGCCGGGCAGCCTCGAGACAGGCGGACGGGAAAGGGCCCATTATAGGCAGGCAGGACGGCTCGCCATAAAGCGCAAAAGTCTGCCCGCTCCCTCCGGCGGGAGGCCGCCGGGCAGTGACCGGGGCTTTAGGCCACACTACAACCCATAACGACAAGCGAAACGGCAGTGTTGGCCGATGCACGGAGCGCATGTCCGCCAGCCGCCCGATCATCCACATTGCGCGAGGACTTCCCCATGTACCTGACGCCTCAGCACATCCTGCTCGCCGGCGCCACCGGCCTGGCTGGGGGGCACCTGCTCGACCGCCTGCTCACCGAACCGACCATCGCCCGGGTGCTGGCGCCCGCCCGCCAGGCGTTGGCCGAGCACCCGCGCCTGGAAAATCCCCAGGGCCGCCTGGCGGAGCTGCTGCCGCGCCTGACCGGGCCGGTCGACACCGCCTTCTGCTGCCTCGGCAGCACCGCCGAACAGGCCGGCACTCAGGAAGCCTTCCGCGCCATCGACCACGACCTGGTGATAGCCTTCGGCCAGCGCGCTCGCGAGCTGGGCGCCCGCCACCTGCTGGTGGTCAGCGCCCAGTGCGCCGACCCGCAGTCGCCGCGCGTCTACTGCCGGGTCAAGGGGGAGATGGAGGAAGGCCTCAAGGCTCAGAACTGGCCGCAGCTGACCCTCGTCCGGCCGACCCAGCTGCTCGGCCCGCGCAGCGAACTGCGCCTGCTCGACCAGTTGACCGACCCGCTGCTGCGCCTGACCCCGGGCCACTACCGCGCCATCGACCCCTGCGCCCTGGCCCGCGCCCTGTGGCGCCTGGCCCTGGAGGAGGACAACGGGGTGCGCGTCGTCGAGTCGGAGGAGCTGCACCGGCTGGGACGGTAAGTCGACGCATCCACGCCACCATGGCGGAACGGCCGCGAAGGCCGGCAATCTGGCGGTGATGCGCCGTGCGGCGCCGAAGCCGATACGGCGTAACGCCAACCACACATCGAGCGTCGGCGGGCGACACCTGCGGGCCTGCCCCATGGCCGGCACCGGACCCGACTGCCTATTTGGCCCGGACGCTCCATGGCGCGATGGCCCTGGACCCGAAACCGCTATCCCCCTGCAGGGATCTGTGCAAGGCGCGATGCAATGAGCGTTCTATATACGAACGCTCATTATTTCTATCCATAGATCGACCCGCTCCGGCTTCATATCATCCCCAGCCCGCCGAGCCTTCCAGGCTCTGCCGGCGACACGTCATTAAAAACAATTGGGGATCAGAGGCAGCCCTTTCAAGGTCTTTTGCCTTTCGAGGCCTCGATGACACGGGCCGTAGAGACATGAGCGCGAGCTGTGGCGCCATCGACCCACTCCCGGGGCTTCTTCACCTTGGGACCGCGCTTGCTGGTGGCCACCTGACCGGGCTTGATATGCCGTGCCAACGCCAGCAGGCGCTGCGCCAGTGTGCCGGCCGAAT